>ENA-OYAD01000017-OYAD01000017.1-human-gut-metagenome-genome-assembly--contig:-NODE-17-length-46052-cov-8.176359_pt1 | contig 46052 bp, 78 predicted proteins | sample MGYA00243425_ERZ652814 | MGnify/ENA primary metagenome ERZ652814 (study PRJEB26926, sample SAMN06164694) | human gut metagenome | biome: ENVO:00009003; feature: ENVO:2100002; material: ENVO:00002003...
TGTCGGTCACGGCCTGACTGCGGCTGTTGGCGATCAGCACGCCGATCAGGGTCACGGCCCCGGCAATGACAGCGGATAAGATCGTTTCCATTCCGTTCACCGCCTTTACCCGACCCACCGGCTTTTTGCTTTGCGCACATCCACATGGACAAAGCCTTTTGCGGGGTAGCGGCCGATGCCGCCGGTGCCGGGCAGCAGGGTCTCGGCGTAGGCGGCAAGCTGCTCCACCGGCACGCCGGACACCCGGATATCCGCGGCACGGCCATACTGATGCTGGCTGTAAACCGCCCCGCCCACAGCCCTGTTGTGTGCAGCGGTGCGGTAGCCGCTGGTAATGACCACCGGTACGCCAAAATGGTCACGGATGGCCTGCAGCACCTGCACCAGTTCGCTGTCCACAAACAAAGGGTCGGTGCCGTCTTTGCAGGCAAATTCCTTTGCGCGGAAGCTGCGGCTCAGCAGCGTTTCGCCATCCCTTGCGCGGGAGTAAACGTTAAGCATGGCCGTCCTCCTGCAGCAGCGCTGCCACGGCATCCCTCAGCCGGGCGGGCACATCCTCCAGCGTTTTGATGCCCTTGCGGATCAGGGCCGCATAGATCCTTGCCATTACACACCACCTCCTTCGTACAGTTCACACAGGGCCAGCTGCAGGTCGGTCAGCTGGCAGGTCAGGCTGGCAATCGTCTCGGGCAGACGGGCTGCTTCCTCGGCCTGCTGGCGCTCTTTTTCCCGCGCGGCCAATTCTTCTTCCGTATAGCGGATGTATCTCTGCACCGGCACCTGTTCGGTCCATGCGGCCTGCGCAGGCACGCCCGGCACGTCGATGACCTTCCGCACATCCCTGCCGCCGCCGGGATACTCCGTTACGGTCTCGTAGTGGCTCACTTCTTCCACGCCTTCCACGGCGGGGTGCTCCACTGGCTCGGTGTCGTCCACCAGATACCCAAGCGTCAGGTCAGGGTTTTCAATGGCTGCACCGTTCTCGTCAATGATCTTCATGGTTCAAAACCTCCTTTCTCAGGCCACGCGCCGCCAGATGTGCACATAGTAGGCGGCGGGCTGCACGGTGTTACTGCGACCGTAGATAGGATTCGAGCGAGAAGCATCGAAAGAAATATTATATGCTGACCCTTCATATCCAGCAAATCCACAAAAAGAAGAGCTAACCTCTGTAACTGCCAAAGCGCCTATTGACGATATGGCGTTTTTATTACCGCGAAATGGTGATGTTTTACCGTTATTTGAGGTTTCGCTTAAACTACCTGCAATGTTTGGCAGACCAGCTTCCACCGTGGTGCCTGCTGCGTGGGCGTAGGACGCACCCATCAGCACCCGGTTCTGCGCGATCTCCTGCCATGTACCTCCAAACAGTGCGGCGGGGCTGGTGCTACTGACTGTTTGAAAAATACTGCCAACGGGGTAGGCAGCCAAAGCACTGTCCGCAGAAAGTGTTCCGTCCGCATCGACCGTCAGACCGCTGCCCACCTTCACACCGCCCAGCGTGGTTGCGGTGGCAATAGGGAACTTGATGCCTTTCAGCGCATCGCCAACAGCCTTTCCGTCAGCCGGAGCGCCCTCGACGCTTAGCGTCTTGTCGGTGCGTACGATGGCCGCAGCCCTGTCCGCTTCAGCTTTGGCAGAAGCGGCAGAGCTTCCCGCACTCTTTGCGTCTGCGGACGCTGACTGTGCGCTTTGGGCTGCTTCGGCGGCGGAGGTCCGGGCGGTGCTTTCGCTCTCTGCAGCTGCTGCGGCCTTTTTCGTCGCGGTGCTGGCTGCTCTGGCGGCGGTCTGAGCAGCCTGCAGGGCGGCCTGCTGCTGGCCTGTCACTTCCTCGGCGTACTGCTTGACGTACTCCATGCCCTGTGCGATGTCCTCACGGACTTCCACGCCGCGCTCAGCCTTACGGATTCCCGCAATGGCTTCATCAAAAGTTTTATCCATAAAACACCTCCTGTCTCATTAGCCTGACATGTACCCTTTGAGCGATCGACTCAAATCGTAGGCATCGGACGCTTTGCGTGCACTCAAAGCCTGCAGGTCGCTGATGCTGGAAAACTCAGTGCCAAATGTAAACTCCTTTTTATCCGGCGAATCCAACGGCTCAACAAGCTTGGAACACAGCAGCCAGGTATCTACACCATGCGGTGCAGAGAAAATGTGCGTTTGCTTTCCAATTGCAATACGGCTGACATCAATATCAGCGTCTTTCAGATCGACCGCTTTGACCGTCATGCCGTTCAGATAGCGCAGATTTTTGGCGAGTTCTTCCTCTGCCGCATCCAGCAAAGACTGCGGCGTGCTTTCGATGCCTTCAATAAAGATCACTTTTGTGATGATGCCAAAAAGCTTTTGCGCAGCCAAATCGTTTGCGGTTTCTGTGATGGTCTCGCCCCACGAAAAAACAAGCCATGTTATCTTTTTGGCACCTACCGCGATCACCCGCGTGTAGATATCCTCTGCTTTGACGTTGTTGGTCAAATCCAACAAGTTTGTTCCAAAAGCCACCGTCTGGCTGTTTTTATCGGTGATCGCCTGCAGATAGTCCAGATACCGGCGCGGTTTTCCGTTAGGATCCTCTGCATGGCGCAGCACCAGATATCCGCCGTACTTTTCAACCAGCTCACTCTGCAAGATGTCCCATGTAATGCCGTAGTTTTTTCCATCGCCAAAGCTGTATGTAGGTTCCTTCACATCAAACAAAAAGCGGGGATCCGTCTTGCCGTTGATAGCAAGGATGTATTTCCCGTTTTGCTCGGTGATCTTAAAGGTCTTGGATTCAGATGCCTGCTCAACGCTGTAAATGGAGTACGTGCCAAAATTCTTGTTGCAAGTACCGCAGACGATTTCGGCTTTTTTCACTTCGACCTTTGCGGCGTACGTTTTGCCCTTTACATAGGCTGCAAACAGACGCACGCGGAAATTGTTGCTTCCAATCCGTGAAATAATGCGACCTTCCGCAATGTGCTCTTCATCGATTTCCCAGCTCAGGCAGGAAGCTTTGTTGGTCTCTGTTTCCTCATAGAAAATATTCGTCTTTCCATCCACGGGATCTACAATTCCCCAATGGTAAATGTAATCTCCATCATTAGAATCGTAGCTGTAACCCACCTGCACGACTTTGATGCCGTCGATATAGGGCACGATCATGGGAATGTCCATTTGCACATTGCCAGGAGTAAAAGCTTTGTATGCATCTACCATTCCGTTGTGGTTATCGCAGATCCATTCCAAAAATTGCGAAAAGCTCACATTTTTTGCAGCGTACGGCGCAATGCCGCTATCATTCAGATATGCAAGCTCCCCTTCGCAGTAGATTTTCTGACGCATCAAAAAATCCTGTTCATGGCTCATGGGACGGCCCTGCCAGATGGAAACGCCGTCCTGTTCCACCTCTACCGTAGTGCGCAGCTTTTGCAGCGCAGAGTGTGCCACATTGCCCAGCGGCATGGTAAACTCAAAAGAGCCAGCTTTACCCACTTCGCGAGTCAGCGTGGGGCTGATGAGCTTTTTCGTGTCGGTAATATCGCTGATATCGTGGATACAGATCTTAGTTTTCCATGTGTCTACATCCGTCTGCACGCCAGCATAAACTTTATAGCTCATAGGCTTGCCCCCAAATACTTGATGCTGATGCTGCAGTCTGCCGATGCAGCAAAAACGAGGGTGCCCACCACGCCATCCGGCATAGTAAGCCCCTCGATATACTGCCAGTCGGTGGACTTGGCCAGAATGCCCACCTCAAAGCCATTGAGAGACACCGCGATGTTTGCGGCGGTCTCGCTGCGCTGGAAGTAGATGCCGGCCGTACGCGGTGCACCGGTGATGGACACCTCTTTGTCCTCGCCCGCCTTGAGCGGGATATTCGTGTAGTTGCGCACGATGTCCGTTTCAAAGTTGAAGTCATCCCACAGCCAGTCGTTGGTGCCGTCGTAGACGCTGCGCTTGAAGGGGTTGCAGGTGCCGGTGATGGTAAAGGTGCTGGAAATCCGGTCGCGGGAGGGTGTGACTTTCCAAAGCCCTTCCCAGTACCACGCCGGGTCTTCATCAAAGCGGCACTGCAGCCACTTGCCATGAATGGCGTTGGCGATGGTGCTTTCGATGCTGGGCCACTTGCTTTTTGGCGCGTTGCACAGCAGTTCCATCGTAATGGTTCGCTTTTTATAGTGCACCTTGCCATCGTCCCATGTGGTCAGGTTCAGCAGTGAATCAGATCCGGTGACCTGCACAAGGTATTCTTCCGGTTCTGCCGCGCCGATTTTAGGGCTGCCTACCTTGAGGTACAGCCCCCAATCTGTCAGGGTGTGAAAATTGCCGATTTTTGCCCCCAGAAGCTTTGCCATTACACACCCCTCGCTTTCCGTTCCACTGTCACGCCGATGCGTGCATCTACGTTGGTCGCCATGCGGGTCGACAGCACGCCCACCAGTTCACCGGAGTCCATGACCACCTGACCCTTGCCGATGTCGGGCAGATGCTCGTCCAGCATCCCCTCGATGCGTTCCAGAATGCTGGTCTGCCGGTCAACAATGGACTGCTGGCCGGTAACGCGGTACTGCAGGGCCGCACGGGTGGAGAAGGTGCCAAGACTGTCATACACGCCGGTCTTGTCAAAGGGACTCTGGTAGTGGCTGACAGGCTTCTGATTATTCTTCTTGTCCATCCACATGGCAAGGCCAATGCCGCCAGCGACAGCGCCCACGCCCAGGATCAGGGCAAGAATAGGATTTGCTGCAACGAAAGATACGATAGTGCCAAGCGCAGACGTGATGCCGCCTGCCATGCCGGAAAAGCTCTGGACGATGTTGCCTAGTGCTCCGCCCACGCCGCCGGACTTTGCAAGACCGTCGATGATCTCGCCAAAAGCCTTGACCGAATTGGTCACACCGTCGATATCGGATTTTACCCCGCCGTCAGAAAAAAGCTTCTGGAAGATATCAAATGCCTTTCCGATGCCACCGCTGAAGTAGCCCTCATTGACCGCGGTCAGTGCGTCCGTAAGCCACTTAGAGATCACGTCACGCTGCCCCTGCGATACCTCGCCCCAGATCAGATTGACAAAATCCAGCCCAAGACTTGCCCAGTCGCCGTTTTTGGCATCACTAAAGGCGCTTTTTACCAGCCCGAAAATGCCCTTATCCAGCTGGCCGGAAGCCTCGCTCAGCTGCTGGTCAATGCGGTTCTGGGTGCCCTTCACGCTCTTGTCGATGAGAGTAGAGGTCTCCGTCACCTTGTCTTGAACGCCGTCGATGTAGGTGATGATCTTCTCGTAGGTCTCCGCGCCGTTCTCGCCGATGCGCTGGCCAGTCTCTGTGACGGTCTTCTTGATATGCTCGCTGTCGTCCGCGTACTTTTCCACCGCCTGCTGCACCTTTGTGGTGATGCCATCAACGGTGGTTTCAGAAATGTTGGTAAAGGTGCCCAGCCGCGTTTTTGACATGTCATCATAGGTCTTTGTGACCTTTGTGACCGTGCCGTTGACTTTGGTCTCGACCTGCTTAAAGGTCGTGGCAACACCGTTCACCATCTCTTTTCCGGTCGTGGTGGTGGTCTCGGTGATGCGGTCTTTGATCTTGCCGGAGCTGTCCTTGACCTTCTCGGTAAGAGTCTGGATGCTGGTGGTCACAGCGCCCAGCGCATTCTGCGCGGTGGTGGTAGCTGTGCTGGAGATGGACGAAATGACCGTTTCGGTGGTGGACTTGGAGCCGGAGGATCTGGATTTTTTGCCAGCGGAAGAACCAGACGGGCTGGTTGTAATGGAGCTGCTGTTGGTTTCTTTTATTCCGTACTGCTTTTTCAGACGCTCGCCGTATTCTTTCCAGTAGTTTGTGTCTTTTTTGCCGGCCTTTTTGTTTTGGTAGTCGTTGTTAAAAGCTTTCTGGTAGACAGCGTCCCAGTCACCATGGAAAATGCCTATTTCTCCGCTTTTCAGCGCGTCAAAGACGGATTTCAGGCCGACGGCCGAAGATTTGGCCTTGTCAATGACGGTGGTAAGACCCGTTATTTTCCCGATAAGGCCACTCCATCCGTCAAGCTTATAAGCTTCCTGTGCTGCGACGACCATGTCGTTCAGCTTGCCAATCGCAACGCCGATTCCGCTGCTCAAGTCACCTGTCATAAGACCGGCCAGCTGCTTCACGTTGTCCTTCAGGGTAGACACGCGGCCATTCATGGTCTGGCTCTGGGTGTCCATGCTGTTGTAGTAACGCCCGCCCTCTTCGGATGCGGCCTGCAAAGCCTGCGTCAGTAGATCATAACTGATGGTCATTTTCTGCACTTCAGCAGTGGACTTGCCTGTGTAGTCGGCCAGAATGCCGTACACGTCGATGCCGGCATAAGCAAACTGCTTGATATCGGCCGTTGTAGCCTTGCCGGTGTTGGCGATCTGCTGCAGGTTCTGCGCCATGCGGTTCAGCTCGTCGTTGCCGCCGCCGGTCGCAGAGACCGCGTCACCCAGTGCCATGATGGTACTGCGGGCATAGGAAGCGTTCTCGCCTGCAGAGATCAGGTACTGGTTCGCCTTTGTCAGGGACTCGACATCAAACGGGGTTTTGGCCGCGTCTTCCTGGATCTGGCTCATGACCTGCTGGGCAGCTTCCGCGCTGCCCAACATGTTGGTAAAGCCGGTGGTGTATTTCTCGATCTGGGCGTTGTACTCGATGCCGGAAGAGATGAACCCCTCTGCGGCACTGAGTGCAGCGGAGCCGAGCTTCGAGAATACGTTCGCCATGACCGTGCCCTGTGTAATGGCGTTGGCCAGAGATTTGCCGGACGCTTTCTCCGTGGAGCTGGCAAAGCCGTCCATGCCGTTGTTTGCAGCTTTCAGCGCGGTCGTGGTTGCCCTGAGCTGTGCTTCTGCCTGTGCCAACATGGTCTTGAGGTTTTTGGTCTCAGAGGATGCTTTGCCGGTCTTGCCCACCGATTCGTTGTAACGTCTGGTCAGTTCCACTACGGCCTTTGCGGCCTTGCTGTACTCTCCTGACAGCGAAGAAACGGTTTTTTTCGTTTCGGATTGTACATTCTGGATGCCCTGCCGGTAGGCACTGTCGTCCAGCCCGAGGGTGGCGCTCAATTCAAAAATTTTCAGGCTTCATCACCCCCGTTCAAGCCATTTTTAATGCGTGCTATCACTTCATCAGCGGACGGCTGCGGCGGCTGTGGGCGGTTTTCCACAAGCCCGGCCACCATGTCGTACCACCGCTCTTCCGCGCCTATAAGGTGCGCCAGAGCGTCCGTCATGTACGCCTGATAGCTGAGTGTGATGCGCTCTTGCCGCAAAGTGTTCAGGCAGTGCTGCAAAATGTACGGCCTGCCAAACAGCCGTAGTGCGTCCGGACTGATGGAAGAAATCAGGCGTCTGTACCCGCCAGCACCAACGGCAGACACCAGAGCAAAAAATCCAGCACATCATCGTTGTTCAGCAGTTCTTTCACCGCGCGCATCTTCTTGAACGGGCCGATATTTTCAACCACTCCGTTTTCATCTACATCCGGCTCATAGAGCAGCGGAAGCAGCTTTGCGGTGGCAGCAGCATTGTCGAACAGCAAGCTTTTTGCCATAGCCTGAATATTCTTTTTTGCCTGCTCCTTCTTCTTCTGCTCCAGCTCCTCCGGCGTTTCATCGCCGGTCAGAACCGGCAGAACCTTGCGCAGCTCCATGATCTTGGATTTTTCCAAGACCTCCTCTGCCACATCGGCGATCTGCCAGCAGTGGCGCAGAAACTCTTCATCGGGCAGCTCTGTCAAAAATTTCATGCGGTATCCTCCTTATGCTGCGGCCTTGGGGCTGTAATACCACTCCATAGGCACGGTATCACTGCCCAGACGGGGGCAGCCGGTCAGGGTGACTGCAATGTTGCCCTTGCCCTTGTCGGTGGTCTTGAGGGACAGGCCGCCGGTGGAGAGTGCGTTCATCAGCTTGACGGCCACAAAGCCGCCGTCGATGGTATCGCCCACCCACCAGATGTCCTTGAAGTCTCCGGTGCTGGCGGTGGGATTCAGCGTCATACGGGGCGTGACTTTCTTGTCACTCACATCCGCAGCGCCCAGCGCCAGCTTGATAACGTCCGTTGTGACGTTCAGGGCGGTAAAGGCCAGCGTGCAGTCGTAGTCCTCGATCTGCATCAGCTCTGCGGTGTTTTTCTGGCAGTTGTCCACATCATCGCCAAGGTCGGTGATGTTGGGCTTGCACTCTGCCGTCACGCCGCCGGAGGTGGCGCAGATGATGTCTGCGTCCTGGATCTCGGTCGTGCCGGACGGGTCAAATTTGTTCAGCACGACACCGGCATTGATCTGCATGGACTCGAATGCTTTTGCGCTGATCTTGGTAAACTTTCTTGCCATATTGCTCCTTACTCGCAAAATTGCGTGATTTCAAAATTGAGGTATTCGCACAGATACCCTTCAGGCGGGTTGTCGAGGGGCTGTGCCCATGGGGTGCCTTTTTGCAAAAGAATAGCGCCGCCCTCACAGGAAAGCGTTATGCTGTCCTCGAGGGCTGCGCTGATCGTATCTTCTTTTTGCAGGATGGGGGCTCTGCCGCCCTTGCTGGGGTACCACAGCCGGGCGTGGAAGGATGCCGTTTCGTTCCACCCGCCGGGGATGGTGGGCTTGTAGGTCAGATAGGGCAGTGAAGCGGCAGGAGGGATGTTATCTTCCAGATAGCCCGGGATGCCAAAGCCGTTGAAAAACGTGTTCAGCGCTCGGTTGATGCTCTCAGACGGCCCCATTACGGCAGCACCGCCTTTTTGCACTTGACGGCCCGCAGCCCCATGCCGGATTCCGGCGGGGCCTTGGTTTCGTCTGCTGCGCTGGTGATCTGGAAGGTCTGCCCGTCGCTCACCCGCTTGATGTAGTCCGGGAAAGCCAGCGGAACACCGGTGCCAACAAGCAGCGTGTAGGTGGATGCTGTGTCTGCCTGCTCTGCCACCTGAGCTTCCACGGTGGTATCGTGACGCTCCACGGCCTCAAACTCTGGGCCGTCCTTCCAGCCGGACACAAAGCCGCCCACGCCGTCCGGCTCATAGCTGCGGGTCTGAAAACGGTATTTTTGGGTAAAGCTCTGCATCACGGTGGATGCAGTGAACGGATTGACCATGTCACATCTTCCTCCAATGATTGATCTCGGATTTATAGCGGGTCTTGCCGTCTGCAGGCAGGCCGTCCGCGCCTGTAGCCATCGTGCCGGACCACCCGGCAAAAGACTGGGACACATACACGCCGCCGGACGGCAGTGCCTTGTCGTATGCGTCGATTTTTTCAGCCAGCGCCACAAAATCAGGCGGCACGCGCATGGGCTGCACCGTCCCGGTGAAGGTCTCGGCGGTCAGATCGCCGTCCCCGGCCTTGTGCACGCCGTCATTGAAGATGGATCCGCACACGAGGAAATACTGCCCCGGCACTACCCCGGCGGGCACGGTGTCCGGCTCAAAGGCGAACTCCCCGGCAACGGGGTCGTCCGCCCGGTCAAAAAAATTGTGCGTGTAAACGCACAGCTCGGGGACGGTCATGCAAAGTCACCCCCTTGCAGGTTAGACCGATTCACCCGGGGTAATGGTCTGGACAGAGATGCCGTCCAGGTACTCAGCAAACAGGGTCACGCCGGTGATGGCGAAGCTCTCAGAGACGGCGGTAGTGTAGTTGCCCTGGGTGTGGAAGCCGATCAGGTTGCTGGCCTCGCCTGCGGTGGTGTACACCAGCCCAGCCTTTGCGTAGTCGCTGTCAGAGGGGTCAACGTAGTACATCACGATGTTGTCCACGGGGGTGGCAATGACCTTGCCCTTTGCAATCTCGCCATCAGACAGCAGGAAGATGGTGTTGTAGCCCATGAAATCCTTGATGTACTGGAAGCCGTACTGGTTCTGAATGGTGATCGGGGCGGTTCCCAGGTACTCCGCCACGTCCAGGACGTTGGCAAAGCCCACAACGCCGGTGACGGTGCGGTGCATATTCTTGAACTTGTTCTCCACGCTGCCCTTTGCCATGGCCAGAGCCATCTGGAAGGTCTTGGGGGTGCCCTTCAGGCTGCCGGTGTTCAGGTACTTGTAGAACTTGTCTGTGACCTTTGCGGTCAGGTCGAACAGGAACTCGTCGTCGGTCTTCTGCACGGCCACATCATAGCCATAGTTCTGGATTGCCTCCAGGGAGACGGCCTTGGCGTACTTTTCGATTGTGATCTTGCCGTAGTCCTTCTCCTTGACGGTGTACTGGCTGTAGGGGATCTCCTCGCCCTCTGCCACGGTGCCGCTCTGCAGGGTGCCCTGGGCGTACTTGCTCTTCAGCACGGTGCCGGGCTGCATCCGAATGGGACGCATGATGCCCATGATCTCCCGCAGGTGCTCCCAGTTGCGCTGGAAGCGTGTCACAAAGTCGATTTCCCGGGGGTTGACGGTGATCTCGGTAGTGGTGGTCAGATTGGTCTTTGCTGCCATGTGTTAGTCCTTTCCGCCGCCTGTAAACAGGTCGGCATTTGCTGCAATGGCCGCCTGGCGCTCGCCAGCGTCCTTGATTGCAAAAATTTGGTCTTTGGTCATTTTGGAGCCGGCATTGGTGGGCGGGTTGTCCACCTTTGCGCCTGTGGTGGTCGTAGTGCCTACGAAGTCGCTCCAATCAGCTTTCAGGCTGTCGGCGTGCTTCTTGGCGTCCTTGACCTCGCCCTTATCGTCCAGCTCCAGCTTGTCGATATCCTCGCCAGACAGCCGCACGACCCGATCAGCATACTTGTCCAGCACCCCGGCGGACTTCAGCAGCTCCCGGAACTTTGCTTCCTTGGCTGCGTGGGTGTCCTTCTGGGTCTGCTGGGCCTTGTAGTCGTTCAGCGCCTTTTCAGCGGCTTCCTTGCCGCCGTTGGCTGCGTCCCGGTCTTTTTCGGCTTTGGCGAGGGCTGCGTTCTTCTCATCGAGCTGGTTCTGCAAGGTGTCCGTTTCCTCATGCAGCACGTCCAGAATTTTCTTGAGCTTGCCGCTGGTGTCGGTCGTTTCATCTTCCAGAATCGCCCGGAGAGTCTTGCGTTCGAGTGCCATATGATAGTCCTTTCTGCCCTTGCTCGGGCTGCCATGCTTGGCAATAAGGTTTATTTGCCGGACGTGCTGCCGGTGTGGTGCCGCTTGTGGGGCTTGAACCCACGGCCCCCGGATTAAAAGTCCGGTGCTCTGCCAGACTGAGCTAAAGCGGCATAAAAAAGCGGCTGACGCTGTGCGCCAACCGCTGGGTATTAAATTGATTTCTGAGAAGATACCATAATAACGCGATTTCCTTTTCCATACGCATTATCGCAAAGTTCCTGAAGATGTTCTCTTGCTTTCTGCATTTCAACCAAAAGAATCCGTTCTTTTGTCTCCTGCAGGTAATATGGAGAAAGGTCAACGCGTGGGTTGCTGTTCTGCTCAAACATTTCTTGAAGTTTTTTGAGGTCTTCAAACGTACATCCCACAACCATAGCGGTGTAAACAATGTTATCCATGTGTTTAAGCCTCCTTGTTCGCTTCTTCTACCGCGATCTCTCGCAGCTCGTCAATGTGTTCTTCCACCGCCGGGCGGAGGAATGGGCGCGGGGCCATGCCCCGGGTAAAGTGCCACTTGCCGTTGAAGTCCTTCCAGACCCACGGCGTTTTGCGCCCGTTGCCTTTCTCGGCAAAGATGCCCGTGCCAAGCTCCACATAGACGCTGTAAAACAGGTTGCTGCCGATGGTCACGGTCTTTTTTGCGAGGTCGAGGGCAAAGGTCAGGCTTTGCTTGAGCGCACCGCCCACATAGCCCTCTATGCCCGTGCTGTCTGCCGTTCCAGTAGGAACAAGAAGCTGGGCGTAGTCCTGCACCTTCATGCCCCAGATGGTCAGCACCCGCTCCGCCCACGAGTCCAGCGCTTCATGCAGCTGCGGGGCGTTGTCGGTGAATTTGATGTCGTAGTTAAAGTTCATGGTTTACTCCATGTATAACAAAACCCCGCCCCGGTGTGGGGCAGGGTCGGTTATTCAGTTACAGGTACAGCAGCCGGAACGTCTCTCGGCCTTTGGGAGTGATAAGCGTCTGTACGCCACTCCACTGGGTCTTGTCGTTCTTGGCTTCCTTGACCTCGAACAGGCCGCTGTTCTTGTCCTCTCGGGGCAGCAGCTTGCCTTTCTGGTCACGGTAAAGGAATTTCTTTTCCAGCAACCATGCCACAAAGGCTTTGGGCTTGATGCCCAGCTCCTTGGCGGTCTCCCGAAAGTTGGTCAGCAGATTGCGGTCAACCAGCTCGTCAAAATACTCGGCCTTGGGCTGCATGATCTGCTTCTCCACGGTGAGCTGACTGTTCTGTGCGGTCAGCTCACAGATGCGGGCTTCCCGGTCTGCAAGGGTCTTGTTTGCCACAAGCAGCGCCTTTGCCATCAGCTCTTCCGGTGTGAGCTGCTCCTGTCCGGCGATGTAACCGCCATTCTTGCGGATGGAGGGCAGCACCTCGGACGTGACCCATTTGCGGAACGGTTTGGCTTCCGGCTTGTCGCTGCGGAGAATGACGTTGTACAGGCCGCTCTCATTGATGATGTAGGTGGACTGCTTGCGACCCATGCTGTCGATGACCTCGGTCTGACCGACCTCATCCTCATCCATGCGCTTGGCGGTGTCCGTGATGTGGGAAATGCCCAGCACTGTGCACACGTCCTTGAGGACAAACCACGGTTCGCCGCCCATCTCTACGGTGCGGACTTCGTTGGACTGATAGTTGAAAATCTGGATGTTACTCATGCGTTTACCTCTTGTTCTGCAATTTGATAGTTAAGTACTTCGTCTACTTCCTTTTCCAGACCGGTAAGGGATGCAAACAGGGCCGTCAGCATGGAGTTGTACATCGGGGCTTCTCTCCAAATCTGGCTCACAAGCTCGCTGGTGCGCTCCCGCTTGATCATATCGGTCTTGTGCGTTTCCTCAAACCAGTTGGCAAAGATGTTCAACAGGTCGTGCATTACTCGGAGTTCACCAGAAACAGCATCCAGTTCAAGCTCCACTTTCGTGATTTTTGGTGTTTCCATTGCTAAAACCTCACATTTTACTTGACAAATCGCTTATAAAAAAATAAAATGGAGGTGCAAGGGGCTTCTTGACTGGTTGCTTTCTTGTGTCTTAGCGGTTCAGCGTTCCAGCGCTGGCCGCTTTTTTATATGCGTCAAACCGTGCCAACTGCTCGGCTCTGGTGAGCTTTGCAAACTCCTTGCTAGTCACGGAGCATCACCTCCCGGTATTTGCTCCCTTGCACCTCTGACCTCCTTTCCATGCATCTATTATACTACGACTTGCGTAATTCGTCAATACGTTTTCCGTAATTTTCAAAAATATTTTTTACGTTTTGCGTATTGACTATTAACGGATGGCGTAGTATTATAGATGTAGGAAAAGAGGTGTTAGAAATGTCGATAAGCTATCACTTAAAGGCCTTGCTCGCAGACGCAAACATGACCCAAAAGGAACTCGCTGAAGCTACTGGGATTAGACCGCCTACCATATCAGCAATCTGTCTTGGCACTATCAAGCAGTTTCCCGTTGGGGCGCTTGACAAAATTTGTGAGGTGCTTCATTGTCAGCCCGGCGATATACTGGAATATATCCCGGATGACCCGAACAAGCCACAAGCGGACGCTGAAACCGATGCCCTGCGTGCGGCTCTGCTCAACCAAATCAAAGGTCTGTGACCTTTAGGCTCTGCCGGGTGGCAGGGCCTTATTTTTATGCTTCATTCTCGTTCCTTCTTCCTCCTGCTCTGCCCAACGTCAAGACATTCATTTTCTGAATCCTTCCATTGTCCTAATAAGGCGTTTGTGTGCTCCATGCGGCTTTGCGCCATTTCCGTAGGAAGGCCGCACGTGTTTTGGCTTAATGTAACCGCACGGGGGCTTAAAATCACGGCAAAAGTTCAAGAAAAAGTCATCGTTGATTACGACAATCCCAAACTTCTTATTTTTCATGCTTTGCGCTCTCCTTTCTCCGTTTTCTCTCTTCCTCCCACCACATTTGCTCTTTTTCCTTGCCGCCCTTGGATTTATACCACTCGGTGTAATCCATGACGGGGGTGGTCCCTTTGGTCACATTGTCCCGCTGCATGGCGTTTTGCCGGGGATACCTGCCCAGAGCAGAGGACAGCACACAGCGGCAGTGGTAAACCATCTCCGGGGCGGCGTTGGGGTCGCCGGGGCGCTGAATCTCGTAGCCCATGACCTTGAACGGCTCGTCAAGCTCTGCTGTCTGCTGGTCAAGCAGGCGGTGCATCTCACGGGTGCGGTAGTCGTGGGTGGAGTTCCACCGCTTTTTGACCTCGATGCCCAAAGCCTGGGCGTTTCGCATCTGCTGCAATGCCCCGGCGTTCTGGGCGCTGGTAAGAGCCGTGATGGCGTTGTTCATGGCCCAGTGGATCTCTGTATCTGCCATGCCGTTGACGGCCTGCACGGCGATGTCGTGGACGCTTTTGCCCTGCACGATACCCTGCATGACGTAGCGATTGAATACCTTTGCATCATAGGTTTTATTGCTCTCGCTTTTGATACGCTTGTTGGGCACAAGCCGGGGGCGCTCCTGCAAAAGCAGCCGCACCGCCTCGGTGTTGTACAGGGTCAGCCCGAACGTCACGCCTGCGGCCTGTTCCAGCTCGTAGAAAGCCCAGTTTGCGCCGAAGGAAAAGATGTTGTATTGCTCGTCCCGGGCCAGCTTGTAGGCCGTCTCTTGGGCTGTGGTGCAGGTCTGGGTGATGCCGTCCAGCTTGGCGTGCATCAAATCGGACTGAAAGACCTGATTTTGCAGCCAGATGCGGTAGTCATCCTCGGTGATCTCGCCTGCATCCAGCTGCGCCCGCTTGCGCTCGTCCAGCGCTTTGTACTTTGCCAGAAACTTGGTCAGCTGCTCCTGCATCTCCCGGCGGGCAGTGCCGTACACCCGGAGGATGCGGCGGCGCAGGCGGTTCAGCTGGCGGGTAGAGATGCGGTCACGGTCATTAGCTTTCAAATCCATCAGCTACTCTCGAAACGTATTCACCCGCATTTTCGGAAGGAAATGCAAGCTTAAGGCTTCCGGGGATTGGCTCGCTGTCCAGCGGGTAAACGTCCATTTTATTCAATGCCGCCTCGGCTGCTTGGTTTTGGCTCTCGGCATGGACAAGTAAATATCCGCGCTGCTCCCACTTAATCGGAACTCGGTAAAGTGCCATCTTCGTTTCCCTCCTCTTTTTCAAACTGCGGTCGTCCAAACGCATCAATGCCGACCATCCGCACGTTTGGCCTTGCGACATCAATAGTCGTTCCCTGCAGCAGCTCAACAGCGGAAATGAACCGTTGCATAACATTTTCTGCTTCTTCTGACAGCTCGATTTCTATTTTCCCTTCCATCGGAATTTTAAGATTCGCCATTGTCTTCCTCCTCCTCGTCCGTGGTCTCTCTCGTTGCGCTCTCAGCCATCAGTGCGGCCTTGGCCTGCTCCTTTTGTTCCGGGGTCAGGTTGGGCAGCAGGTCAATGGCCATGTCCTGCCCGATGATCGGCGCCTCGGAAATCACCATGCTGACCTGTTCGGCTGTGTTGGTGATCTTGCTGCGGTTGAATGCCGGCATAGCGTTGTCAAAGCCAGCCAGTGCGCAGATCTGCCGGATGAACGGCTTGACCTGCGCCTCGAAGTCGTCCGCGTTCTGGTTCAGCGGTTCATAGGCTGCATCCAGATGGTCGTTGGTGCTGTCCGCACTGACGCAATGCACGTCCAGACCGCCGAAGTCTTCATACACCCGGGTGTGGAGCAGCTCCAACAGAGCCTGCCGGGCCGTCACAGGGATCTCGGTGGTGTAGGGGGTGATCTTGCCGCCCTCGCTGGTGTCTGCGCCCGCAATGTGGTACAAATTCAGCTTGACAAGGAACTCCTGCAGCTCGTCGTCCGTCATGCCGTTGAAGTTCTCGCACAGCCAGTAGATCTGCGAAAAGTCCTGCAAGTCATTGCAGAAGCCGGACATCACCAGATCGGTGTTGTCAATGTAGGCTTTCAGACCCACAAGGGTGCTCTGGTGCAGGTCGGAGCCCCACAGCGGCACAATGGGCAGAGCGCTGTAGTTTTCGCCCTCCACGCTTTCCAGCCCGCCGCCGGGTGTGGTGACGGTCACGCTCTTGTATGCCTGCTTTGGCACGGTCTCCTGCATCACATTGCCGATTTTGCTTTCCGTGTACTCGGTAAAGCCGTCCAGCTCGTACAGGATATAGTGCACATCCGTGTCCGGGTTCAGCCGCCAGAAGCGCACGCCCGCCTGCAAAAGGCCTGTTTTTTCATCGTACAGGGGCGCGAACTCGGTCAGCTTAAAAACCACCAGATGGTCGTTGTTCCAGAAGCCAAAACTCTCGCCGTGGATCAGGGCGAAATATCCGGCTTTCTGGATCTGCTCGTCAAAGTTCTGACCCAACCTGTCCTTGTCCACGCCATCGTTTGCAAAGACCACGCCGTTGCCGAGGGAGTAGGTTGCCCGCTGCTTGTTGAGCCGCCGGAAAAGATTGCTCTTGACCATATCGGGGTGTGGGGTGTCCTGCTTGGTGTTTTTGGATAGGCGCTTCAGCATCAAAGCGTAAGCCTGCGCAAAGCGTTCAGCCCCCGGGTTTTTCTGTGCGTCGTACAGGTCGGCATCCAGCGCCATCTTGTAGGGGCCGGAAGTGCAGTGCTGCTGCACGAACCGCCGGATGAAATCAGGCTGTTCCCCGGCGGCTTGCGCCTGCTGAAAAGTCTGGAATGTGTATACAGTGCTCAAAATCAATTCCTCAGTTTTACAAGGCGCTTCGTGCGCACAAAATATCGAATAGCGTCCATGCAGTGGTCGTTGACCTTCAGCACGGTGTCGTCTTTGTCTGGGTCCCAAGCGTACACGCCAAACTCTTCCAGCGTGTGCTTGCAGTCCTTGTATATTTTCAGCCGCCCGGTCTGCAGCATGGTCTGTACGTCCAGAATGCCGCTCAGGACATCATTGTTTGCGGGCGTCTGGGTAAAGCCGTTCTTTCGCAACTCTGTGATCAGCGGCAGGGCCGACGGGTCCACAATGATCCTCTCCGGCTTGAGACCATTCAGCCATGCCTTGAGGTCTGCAACATACTCGCCCACGGTCTTTTGCCGCTTCTGTTCGCGGCCGCTGTAGTAGTACTCCCGGGTGACGATCCAGCAGTCTGCATCTGCCTGCTTTTGGAACAGCAAAAAGGTCGTTGCGTTCTGGGTTCCAAAGTCGCACGCCACATAGGCGCTCTTTGGCGAAAGCTCCGGCAACTCGTCAACGACGTGCTTTTTGCGGTCGAACATGTCATATACAAGGCCCTCAGCCACCGTCCACAGGCCCAGAATGTAGCGCTGATAGAAAACGCCGCTGTACTGGCTGCGGTATCTGGCCTTGATGTCCTCGGAAAGCGACAGGTTGTCGTCCATCGTGAAATGGAGATACATCATCTTGCGGGAACGGCATTTCCGCACCCACTCGAGATAAAACCAGTGCTGCGGGCTGCCCGGGTTGCAGTTGAACCAGAACTTTGACCCGGTGACAGAGCATCGGGCTGTGGCCTGATTGACGAAGCTTTGCGGCATCAGGGCCACCTCGTCGAAGAATGCCCCGGCAAGAGTGATGCCCTGGATCAGGTCTTGGCTGCTCTCGTCCTTGCCACCAAAAAAGTAAAACTCGTTGGTTTTGCCGCCCTTGCTGACGGTCATGCAGTTTTCTGCCCTGTGCTCCTTGACGTTGTAGCCACGGGCTGCAAGCTGCTGCTTGAGCGTTCCCAGCACGTTGCGCCGGAAGCTGGCGATGGTCTTGCCACACATGGCAAACTGCTGGCCGCTGTAGCAGGTCATGGCCCACTGGACGAACGAAAAGCTCATGGCAAAGGTCTTTCCCGATCGGATAGCGCCATCGGCAATGATGCCGTTGTAGCCGCTGTATGCGCTCTGCGGTGTCCACCAGCTCAAGACCTGCTTTTGCCGCTGGCTGAGGGCTTTCCATCGAAAACCGTTACTTTTCCGCATGGTCGTCTTCTTCCTCCGGAAGCATCTCCACGTCATCCGGCGGGCTGATGTCTGCGGCAGCATTCAATGCCTTTATCAAACCATCATCGTGACGCTCTTCCTGCTCCGCTTCTTTCGGCTTATCGCTCCAGCCAAAATTAACTTGCAGGCTGAATCTTGCCCCGCCGTTTCCGTCGCGATCATAGAGCCGTTCTTCGGCGTATCTCTCGCACCGTAGTTTCGCGCGCGTTATCGTGTCAGAAAACTCAGCTTTTCCTTGATAGTCAATCAAAGATTGCCGAGACTTAAAACCCAACGCCAAAGCTAGACCGGTGACAGTTTCTGGACGTTCGTCGACTTTTATCACGTTTCCGTATTTGTCCAAAACAGGCTTTCCGGTTTCGTCTTCTAGGACGCTCCCTTCACAGCTTTTGAAGAACTCTTCGATTTTTTTCTCAAGTTCTTCTTTGCTCTCAAAGACGGGCGGTCTGCCTATTCTTTTGTTTTTGCTGTAGGCCACCGCCACCACCTTCCTAAATCCACGATTTCTGTTTATTCAAGCCATTCAGCCACGATTTTGTTTATCTCTGCTCTGGATTTCTTTTCGCGAATTGCATCGCTCACATCAAGAACAATGTCATTCGAAGAGCTGCCCGAACCTCTTTTACTCATTCTTGGTACTCTTCTTTCTGCGCTTGTGCCGCATTTGTCCAAACAAAAACAAAAGCCCGAAACTGCTCAAGCTAAATCTCAAGCTATTTCAAGCTAAAAATCAATATGCCACCAGTAGGATTTGAACCTACAACCTGCCGATTACAAGACGGTGGCTCTTCCAGTTGAGCTATGACGGCATATAAGCAGCGCCCGTGCATTCAGTTCGTTGGACAGGCGTCAAACGGTGGGCGCTGCTGCATCTGGAACTTTCGCGGCCAGATGCCCCGCTACTCTCTGCATGCCGTCCCCCGGTCATGCAAAGTCTGGCATTCCCGGCAGGGTCCGAGCCTGCAGCCTTTGGTTTTGGAGACCAACGCTCTACCGATTGAGCTACGGGAATATAAAAAGCCGCCCTTGGAATCGAACCAGCCGTGTCTACACACACGCGCCGCGCTCCAAACTGCGCTCAGGCGGCATATAAAAACAGCTCCGGTTCTCCGCCGGGGCTGTTGGTTGGCGCACATCCTGTCAGGAAAGCTACACCTTGGCAAGGATTCTAAGGCCTTTTCTTGGCACGGGAGGTTGCACGTGCGGCCTTGCGGGTTGTCTAGTCCATGCGCCATATGGTGCGATACGGCGGAATCGAACCGTCTCCTGTCTCTCATGAGCGGCAGGCTGCCTTTGTGTCAGTGTATCGCATAGAAGCAGCCCGCGAAACGTGAAGAGAGAGCAAAGCCCGGTACCTGCAAGCAGAAAAGGAGGAAAATGCCAAGAAGGGACACGTTTCGGAGGCTGCGTGCATCGGTTTGCCTTTTGGCTTTTCCGATGATACAATTTTACACCATGCGATAGTGAAACCGCAATGTAATGACAGTGCAATGTTTTTAAAGGCTCAGCTCCTCCATTGCTTTGCGCCGCAAGACATAGACCATACGCAGAGAATAATTCATGTCTTTTGCGACCCTGTCCCACGTGAGACAATCGAGATAGTACTTGTACAGCACCGTGTATGCTTTCTCGTTCTGGATCTGGGAAAGCGCGTTTCTGATCTCAAGAAACAGCCTGTCGCAGACCGCTCTTTGCTCATAAGCGCGGCGCTCCGCTTCCTCCTCACGTTCCACCGCCCGGGCAAGGCTCTGGCCATCTTTGCTGCCGCCGGGGGCCGCGCTGATGTTCTGGGTGATGTGCTGGGTGGCCTCCTGTGCTTCGGCCAAACGGTCAGACAGCAAGTAGTATCTTTTCTCTGCTTCGCGGTAGCGGTTCAGCCATGCCTTGACAGACCGGTAATCGGTTCCGTCCGGCTTTGGCGTGTCGGTTTCAGGTGTCCATGTGCGTGTCATTGTTTTCCTCCTTGCTGGCGAAAATCTCAAAAGTGACTTTTAGCTTCCTGTTTCCGATAACGCCCCACACCTTTTCGAGCTTCGTTTTGTCTGAATTCCCCATTTCAGTAATAAAATGAGTCAGAACAGCGGAAACTGCTTCGTCGGTCACATCAGACTTGCTTCTCCATAACTGCAATCCATCTTTCCGCTGCTTCATCATCGTTCCGGCATAGATGGTTCCGAATAGCCCACATCCAACATGATATTCAGCCATTTTCGTCCTCCATTTCTTCAATCCAGATCTCCACTCTGGGGTTTTGTTTGTCGTAATCCACCCGGCTGCCATCGTGGGCGGCAACGATCTTGCTGTTGTCGTCCTCCAGCACGCGGGCTTTCACCAGAATATCCGTGGTCGCCTCGATGAGGTTCGCCAGATCGACCCGGCGGGCTGTCTTCATGTAGTACACGCACCTCACGTTCACGCGGGCAGAAATGGGGCTGCGCGGCCTTTTGATTTGCCGCAGGCAGTCCGTCTCATAATCCACGTAAGCCTTGCTAGGGGCCACAAAGCGCCCGCCTGAGCGGCTTTTGAGGATGCGGGCAGAGTTTTTCTTGGTGCGCGGGTCGCCGTAGAGGGTCAGGTGCATGATGACTCCTCAGCTTTATTAAACTTCTTCTGCGTCTTAGTTCTCAACGCTTCGATACGTTCCTTGTCGTCAGTGATAATCTCATACTTGTCGCCAGACCAGCCAAGCGGAACATCTTCCGTGTATTCGATATAGATTTTTTCCGGGTGCGTAGGTGGCTCATAGGGGAACGTCACGTTTTTGCGAAAGCGGCTACTTGTAAACCATGTAAGGCCACCGTTGTCGGAATAAGCGATTGCGTCAATGTCGTGTACCTCAATCGTGTTACCTTGTGCATCAGTTGTCTTGAACACGCTTGAGCATCGTTTATTTTGGAAGCATCTTCGCCCCATTTCGTCCGACACATCAATCCATTCATCATCTTCGCCCGTCAGCGGGGTGAGTGGCTTGAAACGCAAAAGTCGCTCAAGGATAGACATTGCATATCCAGCGGTAAATCCGCTATGTCCTTGACTTGCGAAAAGTTCAACAATGTCAATGATGTTTTTGTTGATTGTGTCTTGCATTTCATCTCCATCTTTTGAGATGCGGGCGAGTTCGGACTTTGCATATTCTACGGAACTACTCATTTTTTCATCATCCCTTCCATTGCCAGCTGCTCGCACTGCTTTTCAGCTTCACGGCGCTGCTGGTCATACTCAAACAGCATATCTGCGTACTCATTGCCCACCCGGCGGATGGCCGTTTCCAGCATCTCCGTCACAAGGTCGTGGTACTTGTCCGCGCCCTTGCGGCTGTTTCTGGCAGCTTCCCGGGCTTCCCACAGGTCGGTGAGCTTGTCCCGCCTGTCGGCGGTGATCTCGCCATAGCCGTAGGCATCCTGGATCTGCTCCATGCTTTCCCAGCCTTCCAGCTCGGCAAAGGGGTCAGCTTCAGCCTTTGCCATGCTGCGGGCTTTGGTCTTTTTCTTGACGTACCGGGTCAGGCCGTCCTGCATCACGGCGCGGGCGTCGTCCATCGCCTTGCGGATGGCTTTGACTTCCCGCTCTCTTTTGAGCTGGTCCGGCTGGCTGGCCCACTCGACCATCAGTTCAGATTTGGTTTTTGGTTTCATCTGCTTACCCCCATTGCTCGGACATAGCCTTTGCAACGCCCGGAAAAGTTTTTGCCCGGTTCTTTGCGCGGTCAGTGGTAAACATCCCCTTGTGTTGCTCACCGTGCTTGTGCGAGTAGGAGCCGGACGGGCACCATGTTGCCATAGGCTCCACGATGTCTGTCGGATGCAGCGGCGGCACACCGCGCTCCCACAGCAGCGTTTTCTTGCTGTAGGGATGCCCATATTCATATGGTTGGATTGCCTGCGTAGGCTTTGGATAATCAAAAATCTTGCTGGGAGTAGGATTCTCAATCACTACTTTTTCGCAGTCTGCCGCCCAAACGGCGAGGAAAAGTGCCTTGCCGCACAGTCCCTCGTAATACCGGGAAAGATTAAGCTTGCCGCCCTTGTACAGGTGTCTCGCTCCCGCGTTGCTCGTCTTTGTGCAGGGGACAAATGCGATAATCATGTCCCAGCGAGGCACGTCATGCACGGTTCCGTCCATGGTCACGACCTGCCCCCCCTCGATGGCCTTTAAGCAGTCACCGAGAATATGCCACTCTGGATGCCCGCCGGACGGCTCAATCAGGTCGCAGGAATAGGCTTCGTGACCTTTCGCCCGGAATGCTTTGCAGACCTCCTGCGATTCCTCACAGGCAATCAACACTTTCACCGTTTTCTTCCTCCCATCCAAAATTCCTGATTAAATGCGTTCTTGCTGATGCACTCCAGCGCATTCCTGGTTTTCGTGTATGCACGTTGCTCCTTCAGCTGGCGCTTGTACTCGGCGTACCGTGGGCAGCTGTCGTGACAGATCGGGTGCCGGTCGGGGCAGTCTTTGCAGGGTTCAAGAATCATCACCTCTCAAGCTCCTTTCTTGTCGGCTCGCTCGCCCGCAGCCTTGCAGCTTCACGCGGGGCGGTGGTGATATCTGCCTGCGCCTGCTTCAAAAATTCGGCACGGCGGTATGTAAGGTCTGGCATTTCAGCCAGCTCTGCAAGCCCTCCAACGCTCCCGGCATAGGATTTTGCCGCCGGGGGGAGTTGGTCATACAGGGCTTGCAGTTCTTTCTGTCCGTCACTACGCAGCAGCCCGCCCTTTTCGTCAATGCCGGTCACCATCGGGAACTTGCGCCAGCTCAAAAATGTCTGTGCCTTGCGTGCCGCTACAGCCAGAGCTTCCCATTCAGCGGACGGGTCAAGACACTGGGAAAGCTGCTTGAAGATGTCGGCCACCGTGACCGGATAAACGCATACCCGGTTCGCCGCCAGAAAAGCCCGCTTGACAGTATCGCCGTCATAGTCGCCAAACTGGTACGTCCACACATCGATTGTGGTCTGCATCTCCTCGTCGGTCAGAGGCTTGGAACCCAGCTTGTACAGCACGAAATTCATGCGGATCAGCTTTGCCACGTCTTCCCGCGTCATGTCTCAAACCCTCTTTCTCTGTCCATCTTCGCCAGCACCCGTGCAAGCTGGTCGTCTACGGTCTCGGTTGGCTGCTTTCCTCGCGGTCTGGCTTGTCGGCTTTGTTCGTTGGCTTCCACGTCCCCCGGCGTACGCAGGCCGTCCCGTTTCCATCCGGACAATATGCCGTTGATGTAACTCCACGAGCGCTTTCCGGCTTCTGTGGCCTTGTCAATCGCCAGCAGGATCATCTCTGTGCTGTACTCCTGCCTCCACTTCTGCAGCTTGTCCAGCGCAGAGCGTGGGAAGTCCCCAACGGCCTGCTGATAATGCTGGACGATTTTAGAAAGTTCTACGTCAACGGCGGCGGCGCTATTATATACACCACCGTTAGGTGATATACCATTACCATTTACATTACCATTACCATTTACATTACCATTACCATTTACATTACCATTTACAGCCGGATTTGCCGCGTTTTGCTGTTTTTGCTCGTCAAAGTCGGCATTTGCCGGATTTGCCGCGTTTTGCTGACGCTTGCCGTTTGTAACTTCTGCGCCTTTACGCCCTGCAGCAGCTCTCTTTTCTCGTCTTTCGTTCCATTTTTTAGAATTTGATTCCACCGCCTCGGACATAAAATCCCACGCCATTTCGAGCTTCTGGTCGTCCTCAAAATTCGGTGGATCGGGGAAATCAAGCAGCGCATCAAAAATCCTGCCTTTTTGCTCCAGAGACAATTTACGCAATGGCTTTTTCCATGATTTGTAAATGACTATGCTTTTCTGTTCTTCCTCTTTCAACCGCTTTCACCTCCTTCTTTGCACGCCCGTATAGCCGGATAGCACAGCTTGCAAGGTCAGAACGGCAGGTCGTCGGCATCATCGTTGATGGGGTCATACTCAGCAGAAGGGGCTACTTCCGGAGCGCTGGTGCTGTGCGGCGCGTAGTCTGCAAGGCTTTCGCCGGGGTATATCTGCGCACCCTGCAGGCCTTCCGGTTCTGCTGCCGGCTTTGCAGGCTCCAGCGGCAGGCCGGGCTGCGCCATCAGGTCGATCATCTGCTGCAGCCAACGGAATGTCACCAGCCCACCGGGCTGAACATCATCCGCGTCCACGTCGTAATAGATCTTGCCGTTATACTCCCGCTCTTTCAGCTTTTGAGCAAAAACTGTGACCTGATCGCCTTTCTGCAGCATGCCGTCCCACTGGTCGATGCCGTGCCAAAGGTTAACACCCACAAAGAAGCTCTGCCATTTTCCGGTCTCGTCCTGTGTGCGGCTGGCTTTCAAGTCAAACTTCAGCACCCGTTTTTGACCGGCATCCCGAAGCACCGGGTCTTTGGCGATCTCGCCGTGCAGCATGATGCCGTTCTTGGTCTGGACGATCATGCATCATCACCGCCAAACGGATCATCGGCGTTTTCCTCTGCAGAGGGTGCATCCGAGGCAGGGATCAGGGTGCCTGCTGTCTTGCGGTGGCGGTGGGAGCCTGCGTAAGGATCCAGCACCGGCAGTTCTTCAGGCGGCACCTCACGAGCGGCGCCTTCAGCGTCCACACGCACCTCGCTCTCATCGTACAGAGCGCCGAAAGTAGAAGGAAATGCTTCACGCAGGGCGTGCACCAAAGCCACCTTGCGGATCATGGTAGCCTTTTTGCCGTTCCAAAGAGACTTTCCGGTGTCGTATTCACTGAGCTTGACTTCCTCGTAGCTGGCGCGGGTGCGGTCCTTACGGTAGACCTTCGCCCAGCCGCCGAGAAGGGTCTCGCCGCCGTTCCCATCATAGACGATGGAACCCTCACGGTTCAGCAGCTGGCCATCTGCGGTCAGGACGATCACGCCAGCTTCAAAACCATCGTAGGCCGGGTTGCGCTCGGCCATCTGCAGATAACAGTTCTTGCCCAGCACGATGGTGCTGGCGGTGTCCTCGTTCTTGTTGTCGTAGTGGATCAGATAGGCTTCCTTGGTGAAGGGGTTCAGCTTGTACTGCTTGCAGGTTTCCAGAAAGATTTTGCATTCAGCATCGGTGGCTTTGTCGCAAATAAAACGCCGTACTTCGTCAAAACTGACGACGAGGTGCTGGCCATCGGCAGCAGTGATCTCCACCGGAACGGACGGGGATGGGGATGCGGCCTGCATAGCAGTGCTGCCTGCAAGGTTGGCGTTCTGGACGGAACGGTTTGCCAGAGCCTGTGCATTGGAAACGGACGAAGTAGGCGCGGGTGCGCCGGGACGAGTAAATGCCATAAGTAAATACCTCCAAAATTATTTGATAGAACCATAGCGGAAGCCGCGCTCTGCGGCTCCCTGTTTGAACCACGCGATGTCCTCGCGGGTGAACTCCACCCAGAAACGATACTGCTTGCGGACCGGAGCCTCCTGCTGCTCAGGCTCTGCAAATTTCTGAAGCATGCCGAAATCCAACCTGCCATCCGGCGTAATGGCTGCATTGGCCTGCGCCGTTTGAGCCGCTTCTGTGGCGATCTGGCGTTCTTCATCGGTCGGAGGGATAACGACCGGAGCGGTGGCCTGCGCCCGCTCTGCGGCCATTCTCTCGGCTTCTGCGCGGCGCTGTGCGTCCCTGGCATTCTGGCGGCGGCTATGCTCCACAAGGGCAGCGTTCAGATTCAGTTCACGCAGATACTCCGTGGTGCAAGCCTCTGCGTCCTCTCCGCAGGTCTCCCGGATCAGACGCAGCTCCTCCCGCCGGGTCTCCACGCTCTTGCGCAGTTCACGGCTGGCCTTTGCCAGGTCATAGGTCTTGTTCAGCCACTGGGGCACAAGCAAGCGGTCAAAGGGGATAAGCTCCAGCAGCTCGCCGATGCAGTCCGCATAGACAGCCTGCAGGGCGTCGGCCTTGTCCTGCCGTTCGGCTTCCTCCACAGCCTTGACCTGAGCATCGATTGCGCCGGATACAGCCTTACACTGGCTCTGCATCTGCTTGGCGCTCTGCAAGAACTCTTCCAACGGCTTCATGTAAAAAGCCTTTGCACTGCGGGCGGCATCGCTGAGCTGCTTGTCCAGCTTGTTCACGGCGGCGCGGTCGGCCTTGGCATCCTTGATGGTTTCCGGGGTGTAGACGCGGCCGGTGTAGGCGGCCAGCATCTCGGTCAGATTCTGCTGCACCTCGGCTTCGTTCCACCGGATCGCGGGCAGCTCCGGGTGCTCCACCCGGACGGTCAATTCTTCTTGCATAAATATTCACCTCGCATACACAACGTTCATATCGGCGTCAAACACCCTGTACAGCTGTTCGGGCTTTCTCTTTGCCAGTTCATCGGCAATCACAATTGCATCCGAAGTATCCGGAAATTGCTGCTGCGAAACAAGCGCTGGCGGCTCTTGCTTCACATCGTAAATTCTCAAAAGTGCCACTTGTAAAACCTCCTGTTTTGTGCTATTTTTGTGGTGATGGGCGGCGAGACTCATCACTCTTTGGGCTTGTCCGTGTTGGCGCACGGGCAGGCTCTTCTTTTTTGCGGCGTATCGGCGGCAGACTGTCCACCTCATCACGTCGGATGCGCTCTTTCTCAAAAATGTACTTGCGAGCCCGACGCCTGCCGTTGCGGCTGTGGCTGCTCGCGGACGCAAAGCTGTTTGCGCTTTTGTAACCCAGCCGCCTTGCGCACATCTCAGACGTACCGCTGGCGATCAGGTCTCCGGTCTTGGCATCGTACACGGTGTACCACATGACATGGTGGACAGTGTCAGGCATACGTGATCTCCCCGGACTCCTCTTGCAGCATCTCCCGCACGTTGTCCATTTCTTCGGCGCACATCTCCCAGACGTTTGCCCGTGCGGAGTATCCGGCCCGTACAACAATGTCATCTGAGGCTTCGGCTTCTCGCTTGCAGCGTTCGGCAAGCCGCGTGTAGGATTTGACTTTGTCCTCAACGTACTCTTTAGCCGTCATCATGCCCCGCGCTCCTGATTCTCCGGATACTCCGGGTTGCGGGCGTGGGTGCGGTTGATCTTGCCGTACTTGCGCCACCTTGCAGCTTTCTCCCTGTCCTCTGCGGCAAAGCCCAGACGAGCCAGCAGAACAGCAGCCAGAATCAGCACCAGCGACACCGCAAACAGCGTGCCGGAGATGTATCCGGTGGTCTGCGCAGTGCCCTCTGCGCCCATAGCTGCGCCTATTCCAACGCCGCCAAAAATGACAGCCAGCCAGTAGTAAGTAGTAGATTTGAGTTTCATTCTTTCGGATCCTCCTTTGTATAAACCTTTTCGAGCTTGTAAAAGTCCTTCACCCACGCCATAAATCCGGCGCGTGAGATCAGCGGGGCGGCGCTCTTGGTGTCAATAGACGGCACCGCCCATGCCGGGAAGCTGCCAGCCTGAATCATACCGGTAAAGATCGGCTCGCTCACCGAGATGTTGTTATCTCGCATGATCTGGCAGCACTCTGCAATTCCCATGCTCGGCTTCACTGCCGCACCCCTCCTTTTTTCCTCTCAGCTGCCGCTTCATCTGGATATGCTCCAACCGCTCCGGCTGCCTTGCATCCCAGCGCTGTTCAAGCCAGCGCTTGTTGCAGTGCTTCTTCACGGCTTGACCTCCACAAACTCACCATTTTTGAGGGTATAGTAAACGTTTTCTCTGATGGCGGAACCGTCTACGCGGGCCATTTTGGCACAGATCATGTGGCCGTCATCATCGTACTCGGTCAGCACCAAATAGCAGCCCAGTGCGCCGCGCGCCTTACCGCAAGCACCGTTTACAACGGCAATGCTATCTTTTCCATCTGCTTTTGCGCTGCAATAAGCCCCAGTGGCTGCCGCCGTACTGCAATAGCCGCTGGAACCCGCCGTGCTGCAATCGCCGCTGGAACCCGCCGTGCTGCAATAGCCGCTGGAACCCGCCGTGCTGCAACGTCCGCTGGAACCCGCCGTGCTGCAATAGCCGCTGGAACCCGCCGTGCTGGAATAGCCGCTCGAAAAAGGTTCTTTGCCCTTCACCCGATTAAAAACGGCATTCACCGTAGCTTTTACCAGCCCTGCAAAATTCACCTCACCTTTCACCGTCAGCTCAGTGCAGGCCAGCTTACTGCCCCCTCCGCTTTTATCCACGTTCCCGCCGCACTCGACCTCAAAAAAGCGTGTGCCATCCTTCAACGGGTAGTAGTGCAGCACATCCAGCGGGTTCTCGCAGGCGTGCATACCAGCGTGGCAGCAGTCGGCCTTGTCCTCATGGTAGGTCTTGCCCACCTCGTACTGCTTGCCACGGCACTGCATATTTTTGTCCATGGCCTTATATGCGATGATCTTTTCACTCATGGGCGTCCTCCTTTCTATCAATGCCGCAGCACAACATTTGACGAATGAACCAGATAGGTCACACCGTCAATTTTCACTTGCAGCTGGTCGCCCTCGTAATCGTCCCAACTATTCAGCTTGCCCTCGACAATCGTTCCGTCGGGCATTTTCAGCTGTGCCCAGTTGTATTCATAAGTCAAATCGATGACCTGCTTATTGCATCCGGCCATCAGCAAAGCGCTTGCCAATACGGACGCTACACCAACAATAATTTTTTTCATGCTCGTTCACTCCTTTTAATAAAATGTCTTCTCTTTGCTGTGCCATCGCAACGCCTGACCGCTCCTTGCCATGCCATCGCTGCGCAATTCTCGGCATTTCTTCTCTCTTCCATGCCAATGCATCCGAAGCAAAACCTTGCCGCAGCGAATCGTTACGGTGCACCACTTTTCCTTCGCAAATCACATCAGCGCTTTTCTCTGCCATTCCTTTGCCTTGCCTGTCTGTGCTTCTCAGTGCCACTGCACAGCAGTTCACCTCATAGCCGTTGCCACGCACCTCTCAGCCTTGCTCTGCCTTTGCAGCTCAATGCAGAGCTTTTCCGTTGCAATTCTGCGCCTTGCTTCGCCACACCATGCCTTGCCATTCAATTCCTTCGCCACGCGTCGCCGCACCATGTCTCCGCGAATCAGGGCCGTCAATGCCATGCCCTTGCTCTCAGGCATTCACCTCATAAGCGATGTAGGTAAAGCGGCCCTTTCCGCTGTTGCGCCACTGGCCAATGCCCCGGAGCTGGCCGTAATCCAGCCACTCACGCACAACCTTTTCGTGGCTGTCGTCAAGGAGGGTCACGTCAAACTCGCAAGTGCTGCCCGCCGGGATTTGCTCACTGTTGGCAAGGCTCACGCGCTCGCCCTGTGCGGTCTGGGCACGCAACGGACGCTGGCAGTCGGTAATCTCGCCGTTCACATGAATGGGAATCATGCGGGGCTGAACGAAGATCAGGCCGTCAATGACCTTCTTGTAAGCGGTCAGCTTGCCGCTTTCGTTCACGGCCTTCTTCTTGCCGGTTTCGGTCTTGCCGCCGATGCGGGAAAGCATGCCGCAAGCATCCTTAAACATGCCTTTGATCTGGTAATCGTAAAAAATCGGATTGCCGTCCGGGTCACGCGGGAAAACGGTCATGCCCTTGTCAGCTACCGCATCAGGGCCAAGAGCCGCCACTTCATCCTCGATGGTTGCAGCATCCGGCGACTTGCTGGCGATAAACTCGCGGGCCACATTGGGATTTGCGGGCCATGTGCCCAGCACCGGCTCAACAAACGTAGCTTTCACATGCAGTTTTTTCATCTTTGTAACCTCCAAAATAAGTTTGTATCCTTACGCCACGCCGTGGCTTTACCGCTTCACGAACTGGTTCACAAAGTAGATCTGACCTTTGCCAGTCACTTTGGGTGTCTTGTTGATGCTGGTGTGTCCATCGGAGTGCACCACGGTGGTCTCCTTGATCTCGAACAAGCCCTGCTCCACGGCCCGCTGGGTGGGCATGTTGTAGTCGCTGCGCTTGGGGTCACGGATCAGGTAGCCGCGCTCCCGCATCCAGCTGAACAGCCGATTCTGCCCGATCTGCACGCCGTTCTGACACAGCAGCTTTGCCAGCTCACCCACAAGGATGCTCTTCTTGCTGGCGCTCACGGCATCCGCAAAGATGCCCTTCGGGGTCAGCTCTGCAATCTGCCTGTCCTTGTGCTCCAGTTCGTCGTGGGCGGCAATCAAGGCCTGCGCCATCAGCTCAGAGCGGGAAAGCTGCGGGCGCTGTGCCAGCTGCTTTTCCATGGCGTTGAAGGCTTGGATGTACTTCAGCTTCCATTCCAGCGCTTCCTTGCCGGTAAAACCCATCGCCAGCAGCGAAAAGCCGTCCCGGTTCATCAGGTACATGGGGTACTTCTTGCCACGATTCTCAAAGTCGGAAAGATGGAACATAGATTTGGCGGCGCAATTTTGCGCCACGAGATTGTTGATGGCTTTGAGCACGTCCTTGTGCTCTTTGCCAAAGTTCTTGGCGACTTCCCGACTGGAAACAACTGGCTCGCCGTTCTGGGTGGATAAGATAATGTCGTTCATTCAGGCTTTCCTCCTTCCTCATCGTAGACCACAAGCTCGTTCAGTGTGACCTTGAAATACTTTGCGAGCTTGAGCAGCTGTGAAAGGCTTGGCCCGTAAATCGAGCGCTCCCACTTGCCGATTGCGCCGTTGCTCAGGCCTGCCGCCGCCTCCAGATCGGTGCGGCTCAGTCCGTGCAACTTGCAAAACTGGTCAATTTTTGATACATTCACTAGCAATTCTCCTTTCCGGGCTTGAAAATCACTAGAAAATATGCTACTATGTAGTTGCAAGGTACAAAGTGAATAAAATCTAGCGTCTGCCCGATATAATATTGTCAGGGGCTTTGGTTTTGTTTGCTCCTTACGCTCTCTATTATATAGCCTAATTTTCTATCTGTCAATAGAAAATTAGGCTATTGGAGGAATTTTTTATGCGTTCTTTGCCTGAACTGGTGGAATTTATCCGTGTATCGTGTAAAAATCAAGGAAGCTCCATTACAAAAATGGAGAAAGATTTGAAATTTGCCAACGGAACAGTAGGAAAATGGGCTAATGGAAAGCGCTATCCGCCGAAAGATAAGCTACTGCTTGTGTCTGATTTTCTACGAATTTCTATTGAAGAGCTTATGGGCGAAGAGCAAAAAGAAAAGCCCACCCCCGGTGAAGGGAGCGAGCTGGATGCAAGGTTTGACACGCTGCTAAGTCAGATGACCGATGCAGACCGTGCAGATCTGCTGGAGTATATGGAATTTAAGGTTGCAAAGAGGAAGGAAAACCCCAATGGCTGAGTTTTTGGACAAAGCGAGCCTTGCGCTCCTATTATATATGGAGAAGCACAACGGGAAAATGAACCAGCACGAAGTCTGCCTCATTTCCGGCGAGGATTTCAGTTTCAACGGCCAGAATCGGTACATTCAGAACTTGAAGGGCCGCGGTCTGATTGATGAGCGTCGCAAAGAGTACATTCCTGACGGGGTGGGTGGTTTCCTTCCCAGTGAGTGCATTTATTCTCTTCCGCTAGCTGGAGAAGCCTATCTTCAAGAACTTCGAGCAGATCGGGAGAATCAAATGCTTCAGGCCGCGTTGGATTTGCTGGTGTCCATCTTCGGCCAGAAATTTTAAGGGCATCACAAACGCGGTCAAATGCTTCGTGCAGCTCTTCCGTGGTCTTGCCCTTTCCGCATCCGTAGTTGAAGCAGTAACACCCGATTTCAAGAGAGCACCGGTGGTCGCAATTTGCGCACTCTTCGCTTTTGATTCCGGGCAGGCCGGATGCTTCCGTTGCCAGAAGAGCAAAAATTCTGGTTTTGTACCGGCCCAGTTCAATCTCGTACTTATTCACAGATTTACTCCTTTCTGCTGTTGAGCAGGCTTTCCGCATAGGAAAGCACCTCTTGTTTTTCCTGTGCCGACAGAGAAGAAAATAAAGCTTTGAGGCGGCACTTTTCTTCCATTGTATCACATTTTGCAAACACTGTGCTAGTTTCTTGCACTTTATTTTCCCCCTTTGGCATTTTCCTTGATAATTTAGCTTTTTAGGCAGCTGGTTGGCTGCCTATTTTTGTATATGAGGTGGTTATTATGAAAAGAAGAACGTTTCTTGCATTGGGTTTGACTGCGGCTTTGTCCATTCCTTTTGCCATGACGGCTTTTGCAGATGGGAACCAGTACAAAGTGGGTCAAACAGTCGAGTTTTCCGGACGAACCGATTTCGACTATTTTTACACTTATACCGCGGAGGATTATTCCGTTTATCCTTTTCCTGAAACCGATTACAAATGCTTTTCCGTCATAGATGAAAGTGGGAAACGTTTTTATGCCGCTGTAAAAAGTGTACAGTATGAGCACGCGAGAACCGCATTTGCAAATCAAACTTTCACTTTTAAAGGAAAATATCAGCAGACAGCCGGTGATGGAGCTCCGATTATTCTTATCAGCCAAAAAATCACATTTAATGAAAAAAATCAAAAAATAGAGACCTCAATAGGCAAGTGTATGTGGGATGTTACCGATTGTGGCACAACAAGCGATAGCGTTTTTCGGACGTTGCATGATGTATATGCCGACATCACCATAACGCTTGCGGACGATGGCTCATACCTGTCAATTGATACAAATCCATACGACCTGAAGGACAATACAACTAATAAAGCAATTGGGCTTATGCATGTTAGAGAAGCTAATGAATCGCTAGGGCTTCCCGATTGGCTTTACGAAGAAATTGTGAGCACTCGTGCCATTGACGGAAGGCAAAAGGAAGCTTTTGACAAAGTGACCGTTACATGGTCGTATCATCCAGATCACGGACTTGAGGTCATTTACCGCAAAAACTAACGTGTAAAACCTGTTCACAACCATATTATAAAACCGCTGGTTGTTGACGTCAATCCCCATTCGAGCATTGTTTTCGGTGGAAAAATCCACAAAAAAATGCGTATTTGCACGATACGCGCGACATGCACGAGCAATGTGCAAAATATGCGCGTTGTTATTCGCGGTTGCAAGGTTGTTGCAAATTTTGCAACAGGTCAGCAGCCAGCGCCCCGCCGGGCGTACCGGCTGCGTTACGCAGGGCTTGCACCTCCGGCAGGGCCTTATCTAGAATGTAAGCACGAGCAAGGCGCTGCTGCTCTGGGGTCATATCCAAATAGCAGGCCAGCAGGGCACGGGCATGGGTGCGAAAGTGTGACAGCTTTTTCATAACTCATTCCTCCCAGGGTGCAGGGGTGTGGTCGGTGCCGGTCAGGATACTGGCGGGCATTCCGTCGATGATGGTCATTTCAGCTTCTTTGACGTTTCTTTGCTCAAAATCCATTTTGTTTTCTCCTTTCTTTTGTGCACATCTACGATTTATAATCCAGATTTTACCATGCGCCGTTGGAAAACAAAATACGGATAAAATTTGTCGAATGGCGCAGACTTTTTCTGCGCCATTTTTTGTTAAAAACACACTGGTTTTATGGGGGTGAAAGTATGAGTTATTTTACGGCGAGCCAAATCGGAAAGGCACTTGCAAAAACGCGGGTGTCTGCTGGCCTGAGCCAAGCGGAGATCGCAAGGCGCATCGAAAAAGGAGAGCGCACCGTGCAGAGCTGGGAAAAAGGATGCACCAGCCCGGACAGTGACGAGATCATGGACTGGTGCACGGCGTGTGGGGTGTCGCCCATCACGGTGTTCATGGAGATGACTCACCCGGATCTGTACAAAGTGCCGGATAACGGCAAGGCAGACGATGAGTTAAACACGGAGCTGCGCCGTCTCGTGGTAAGCCTGCCGCCACTGACGAAAAAGCTGCTTCTCTTCATACTGAAGGGCAGTCACGGAAGCAGCCCGCCCGCGGTGATCTCCGAGGTGGCAGCGAACTTGCACTGTCCGCTCAATAACCGGGTCAGTGTATGCGGAACAATCATCGACCAATACAACTTTGCCCAGAGCATGGGCCTAGATCCATGCCCGGACGCTCCGCAACCTCCCATTGACGACCTGAAGATCAACTACAAGGCCGGAAGGACCGCTGCTGAAAATGGTGCCTTCGGATATATCGGGCAGAAAAAGGAGTAAGCCATGAAATGCGTGAGACCATGCTGCCGGAAGGAGATCCCGGATGGTGCTTCTTTTTGTCCGTGGTGCGGGAAGAAGCAGCCGGAAGCCTCCCCGCAGCAAAGAAAAAAGCGCCGCCGTCCCAAGGGCAGCGGCAGCGTGTATAAACTGAGCGGGGCACGGGCAAGACCGTATGTGGCGCTTACAGCCCAAAGGGACGTTCTGGGGACGTTTGAAACGGCAGGCGAAGCCGTACAAGCACTGGACGCTTACAACGCCCAGAACACCCCCGCAGCGCGTCTGAAATGCACCTTTGCGGATGCCTATGCCCAATGGAGAATGCAGCCAAAGTTTGAAAAGCTCAGCACAGACATGCAAAAGGGGTACGAGCTGGCCTATGCAAAGGCTGCGCCGTTATACGACCGACAATTGCGGGACTTGAAAGCGGCAGATTATCAACAGGTCATTGACGCAATGGTGGAAAAGGGGCTCTCCCGCAGCTCTTGCGAAAAGCAGCGCACACTTTTCAGCCAGATCTGCGAGTGGGCAATGGCGCAGGACATCATAAACAAAAATTACGCCATGCTGCTGCAGCTCCCAGCGGCTACAGGCAAGGAAGAACGCACCCTGACCGCCCAAGAGATCGAGCGGATCAGCAGCCGACAAGACGACCCGAAATTTGGGCAGACGGCGCAAATCGCAATGGTGCTGCTTTATACCGGTATGCGCATTGACGAGCTGCTTTCCATGCGCTGCGAGGATGTGCACCTGAAAGAGCGGTACATGCAGGGCGGTGAAAAGACAGAAGCAGGCAAGAACCGCATCATCCCCATCCTTGATCCCATTTACAAGATCATTGCCTTTTGGATGCTTGACAGCGGGTGTGAATGGCTGATTCCATCTAAGGCCGGCACAAAGCTGGATAAGCGCAACGTGGCTACAAAGTTTCGGGCCTTGATGCAGGAATGCCATATAGAGGGCGTACATCCACACACGCTGCGCCACACGGCCAGTAGTAAGATGGTGGAGTGCGGCCTGGAAAAGACCGCGGTGCAGGCAATCCTCGGGCACAAAAATTTCTCCACCACGGCCAACAAGTACGTGTCTCACAACGATCCATCCTATTTGTTGCAGGAAATGCAGAAGATGAAATACTGATTCGTTAGACTGTCTGTTAGATTATCACGTTCATTCAGGAGATTTTAAGGCACTTCAAGCAAAAAGAAAAACGCACGGACGATTCGTTTTTATCGTTCGTGCGTTTATTTTTGGAGCTGGTGACAGGAGTTGAACCTGCAACCCACTGATTACAAATCAAATTTATTTAGCGTTTTAACGTGAATAATTATCAGTTTGTTAGCTTTCTGTTAGATTATACATTCCATGCCCAAACGCTGAAGCTTATGTAAAAATAGCACATTCTATGCTTTTTTACAAGTCGCTTATCTTCCGCATTACTAGCTCATACTCTTTCGGGTACACCAGTTTTATTGCCTTCATGTGCTCGTCAAGCACCTGCATCAGACCGCCGAAAGGAACAGAGCTGGCAGCCGCCACAAAGTCGCTTTGTGGTTCCGCTGCTGTGGAGTACGTTGCCCCATAAGTCGCAGGCGGCAATGCCTGGTTCTGCGTTTCAGGTGCCTGCTTTTCTTCCAGCTCGTCCCGCACAGTGCAGAGGGCGGCAAGCTTTTCCACGCTCTGCCAGTCCGTCGAACCGCATTTCAGCTTGTGAATATGGGTGTTGATCTCGTCAATGTCCATGCCTGCCGCCCCCTTTCTTATGCGTTGCGCAAGATGTCAGCGGCCCGCTTGTATGCGTCGCGCTCCGCGCCGGTGGCTTCCTGCATCATGTCCTCGATGTCGGAGATCATGCGCTCACGGCCATCCGTGCGGGAATAATGCCCACGAACATAGTGACGGCCCCGGTTGGCGTAGCTGTTGCCCCGGTTGTAACCGTTCCCGGCATCGTGGCCAAAAGTCCCGCGCATGTCAGCTTCCCACTCGCCCGCACGGCTGTACTCGCTGCCCTCGCAGTAGTCCTCGATGCGGTGGATGTCCAGAATGATATCCACGATCTCGCCGATCATCTCAATATCACCCGGGGAACGGTTCTTTTTGTCGGTCAGCTCCATGAGCTCGTCGCACATCTCATCCTTCAGATGATTCAGTTTATCCAGCATGGCTTTATCTCCTTTCTTATGCTACCCGCTCAACAATCAGATTGCTGTTTGCAATGCTGACTGCCTGCGTACTGATGTTTTTAACTGCCACGGTCACGCAGCAGCCGCGCGGTACCTCGATGAAAGCGGCCACAAAAACATTGAAGTAATTTTCGACTGCCGCCGGGGTAACAATGGCGGTCGCACTGGTCAGTGACTCACCGCCGACGGCCAGCGCCACGGAAACGGGGCCCACAGTGCCGCCGGTGGGAATGGCGATATTGCCGCCAAAGCTTACCTTGAAGCGCGCTTTGCACTGATTGGTCAGGCCTCGCAGAGTCACGAGGCCGCTGCCCTCACGGTGCATGATGCAGGCGGAGGCTTTCACTGCGGTCTCGGTCAGGGGAAGATTTTCGCCCGCCGCCACGCTGACGATGTTAGAATTAGAAAATTCAGCCATTTTATCGGCTCCTTTCATAGAAAAAACGCCGGGACTACTGCCCCGGCGCTCTGGTTTGCAAAATCAGCTCAGGGGCTGAACAGACTACAATTTGCAGTCAGTTGCCGCTATTCGGTTAGGCGCAACCGTTGCAGCCGCAACCGTTGCCGCAGTTACCGTACTGGTAGGGTGCGGGTACCTGGAATGCGGGAACGGGGCGCGGATTGTAGTAGGCCAGCTGACCGCTCATGTAGGCCTTGAGCGTTTCGTTCTGGGCTGCCTGAGATGCCGCAAGCTGTGCTGCGAACAGCTGCTGACCCTGCTCAGCGATCTTTGCGTCCTTTGCCTCGATGCGCTGTGCGGTCAGGGCGTCAAGGATGGCGCGGGCGTTCTGGTTCTGGTTGTCGATGATGTCCCGGGTGGTGTTCTGCACCGTGTTCCGGGTCTCGCAGGACTGGGTGGCCAAATTGTAGTTGACGCCCTGAATGGCAGAGCGGTTCTCGCAGCAGCACTCCTGCTGCTGCATCTGCATGGCAAACAGCTGCTGCATGAACGCCGCCTGCTGGTTTGCGCGGCTGATCTCTGCGGACATAAAGCCGTTGTTCACGGTCTGCTGCACGCCGTTGACAAGCTGCGCCTGCTGGTAGAAGCCATCGCACATGCCGTTGTTGATACCATCCATCTTGCGCTCGATGTTGGCAAAATCGGAGGTCAGGACGTAGCCGTCAACGACACCGGCACCGGTGTTGCCATTGCCGCCCCAGTTGCCGCCCCAGCCGCCGCAGAAGGCGAACAGGAACAGGATGATGATCCACCATGCGCCATCATTGCCAAAGCCAAAGCCGTTGCAGCCGTTGGTGTTTGCGGGCTGAACAGGCATGGTCAGAACCGCAGAATCGGAAGAAAGAGACATTTTTGTACTCCTTTCGTGTGTTTTGAATGATTTTTATGCTTGAACCGTGGCCACGGTTACGACTTAGTGAGGCAAAAACTGCTGGAACTGCTGCGCCATCGCCTGCAATTGGTTCAGCTGGTTTTGTGACATTTTGCCGGATTGCAGCAGCTTTTGCACCTCTGCTTTCGGGTCGCCTTGAAAGTTTGCACGGAACTGCTGGAACTGCTGCATCATCTGCCCGAACTGACCCATAGGGTTTGGCATGGCGGGCATACCGCCGCCCAGTGCGTTAAAAAGAGGGTTTGCCATACTTATTTGACCTCCGTTTCAGGTTTTGCAGGCTCTTGCTTCTCGAGCGCCGCACAGCGGGCTGCCAGAGCGTCAAACTCTGCTCGGGTGACAAACTCCCCGCCGGGCTGCTGCGCCGTCTGAGGGGGCATTTTTGTCGCCGTGGTGCGTTCCTTGTAGTCAAAGACGCGGAGAGGCAGCGGCATCCCGCTGGCGTCGGTGCTCTTGATGTAAAAAGCGCTGTTTTCGCTGTCCATCAGCAGTACGCTGTTGCCTGCGGCGACCATATAGGCTTTTGCGCCCTCTTCTCCCTGCACCCAGATGATGGATGGCGTAGCCTGTGCTGTCTGTGCTGTCGGCTGCTGCATCATGGGAGACTGATAGCCCACTCCCTGCCTGAGTTGAGTGAGGTTGTCTGGCATTGGCTGGCCGTAGTATGTCGGCATCTGATACGCATACGGATTGTAAGGCATCGTTTACTCCTCCTTATACCAGTAGTAAATTGGGCATTCTGCGCCGCTGTCCCAGCTGTCCCACCACGCACCGTCGATCACGGTCAAGACGTGCCCGGAGCAGCCCAGCACATACACGCCGCGCGGATACTCCCGGGCAAAATCTGCCACGGTGTAACAGGTGGTGCAGTCTGCTTCCACCATGCGGCGCTTGAACCCGCGCTTTTGAAGGTACGCGCCCCATGTGCGGTTTGCGCTGGGCATATCGCCAAGGGCGTAACCGGTGAGCGCCAGCGCAATATACGCCTGCTCCCAGCTTTGACCGGTGGCCGCAGCTACCGCCCGCACTACGCAGTCCCCGACGCTGCTCCCGCGCGGGTTTGGGTTAAACCTGTGCCACATGGTGCGCCCCTCCCTTTGCGCCCATAGTACCTTTTCTGCCGAATCCGTGCGTTAAACGAACGTCAAACGAAGGACAAAAAAGAAAAGTGCCCACACGGCACAGGGCCGTATGAGCACTCAAACATTTGCACGCAACGCGTATAAAATTTTCAAAAAGGCCTTGACAACTACACGCAATGCGTGTATAATAAAGACAGTGAAAGACCCCGAACAAACACATGGAGGTAACAATTATGAAAAAGCTTACTGCTGACGAGTTCGCAGCCAAGGTTATGGCTACCGGTACCGAAATTGAGTACGACAACGGCGTTTGGATGATCTACGCGCACCTCACCGATGATGGCGACGTCAAGACCTCTCATCTGGACGCTCGCGACCTGATGGTCACTACCAGCATCGAACTCTCCGATGAAGAGGGTGAGGCACTCATGAACGGCAATCTGGACGACGTTGAGAGACAGGCCATCGTGGAAGATCTTTACCCGAAGTATCTTGAAGCTCTGGAAGATATGGAGTAAAGAAAAGTCCCCAGCCGATGCACAAACATTGACCGGGGAGATTTAAGAAGGAGAAAGGCAATGTACACAGCTGAACTTTTCAATATGGCAACCGACCCGGAAACATCCCGGGCAGCGTTCCTTAACAATGTCACCCTCAGCATCCCGGATGATGCCGACTGGTGCGTAGATCTGGACGCCGAGAAGGCAAGGCTGTCCACCATCTGGGATTTAGCTCATCTTCCAATGCGTGAGCTGGTGGCCCGCACCGGGCTGTCTCAGACCTCTTTCGCAAAGCAGGCGGGCGTCCCGCGGCGCACTGTGCAGGACTGGTGCGGTGAAAAGCGCACGTGCCCTACATACGTCAGATTCCTGTTGGCCGAGCACTTTGGACTGCTGTAAAACAAAAAATCCCCCACTTTGCCTACAGTGTACCCCGCGTGGAACGCAGGGTTTTGGCAAAGCAGGGGATTTTTTATGCCGCCGAAACGGCAAAGTCTAAAATCAAGAGCGGAACCGCCCACAGGCAATGCCGCTCTCTACAAAGGCTGTAGCCTTTCAAACATCCACCCTAATGTGCTTCTTCGAGAGGCCGGGTGGATTTGTTGAGATAATTATACCACAAATCGTGAAAAAAGAAAAGCGGCAGACCCGAAAGCCTGCCGCTTCAATGCGTTTCGTGAGAAATCGCACCCAATTAAGATGATGATATCACACATCCAGCATTTTTTCAATGTCTTTCAGCCGGTAGCCTATCGCCGTCCGGCTGTAATGTGTCTGTGCTGCAATGTCCGGCAGCGGAAGCCGCTCAACGTACCGTAGTAAGGCTATCTTACGGTCTACCCTCCCAAGCGGTGCGATTTTGATGGCGGCGGTCATCTGCTGTCGGTCAAGTCCTTGCAGCGCAGCGGGCAGCACCACGCGAGCCGCCGCCACAGGCAGCACCGAGCCAGAAAGGCTGCGGCAGCTGTCCCGCGTTGCGCACTCGAACGGTCACGGCACGGTAATGTTCCATTTTGCCGCCGTTGGCAAAATGGTCACACACCGCGGGCCACAAAATCGGGTACGCACGCTGATCATAATAATAGCGTGGCGTTTGCTCGTATGTAGTGCTACTCATGGTTTTACTCCTTATCTGCCCGCTTTTCGATGCACTCGCCATCTTTGCCAAGAAGGCAATCTTTGCAAAACTCTCGATTGTCGCCTTTCAGGTTGCATACCTTTTCACGCTTGCGGGCTTGATTCATAGCGTTTGCAGAAGCGGCAATAATGCCGCACATAGGTACAGCCATGATATCCTCCTTACAGTGTGATTTCCTCAGCGTTCGCCTTGTCCTCAGCGTCCAGCGCGTCGTAGTACGCCTGCGCCAGAGCTTCCACCTCTGCGATGTCGTCCTCCGTCAGCAGGCCGCTGTCCAGATGGGTGTATGCCTTGTCCAGCCAGTATGCAACGTCTCTGCCAGCGGCGATTTCCCGCTTGATGGAGCGCAGGGTCAGGTCGTGGCGGGCTTTCGATTTAATTGCCATGTGTACCTCCTTATGTGTTGGTCATGGACGCAATGGCGTCCTCAAGGTCAATAATGCGTTTGATGGGGTCAGCCCTGCCGGTAACGGTCGCACTGTCTGCATCGGTCAAGACTGTGTTCACGCCGCTCAGAGCGTGGATGGGCTGCGCGCCGGTCGCGGTGAAGGGAGTGGGCGTTGCCAGCTTGTAGGCGATTTGAACAGGAGTTCCTGCGGCGTATTGGGCGGCAAGGTAGGATTTCCAGGCATCTGTGTTCTCGGGGATTATATCACCCCATCTCACCCGGAAGGCGCCCCATACCAAAGCGCAGCCATTGCCTGTATTGTTGTTCGCCACATCATAATGCGGGTAATGGCTGCATATTTCGTTTTCTGATTTTGGTACGCCGCTGATTGCATCGACAATTTTCGGGGATGCGTAATACCAGTCTCTTTTGTCGGTAGCAAGTCCGCCAATAGTCCACGCCTCGCTCCCGTCAAAGGTTGCCAGTCCAAATTTCTGCTGCCCCTCTCCCGTCACTGCGTCCACCGTGCCGCAGTAGATGGTGTGGGGCAGGGTCAGGGTGTTGGTTTGGCCGGTGTAAGGGGCGTAGGCGGTAGGAGCCTGAGAGCCTGACACGACAACAGCGACAGTCATGTCAATAACATCACCTTTTGCAAACTGTGCTTGCATAGTAATAGCGGTTTCGTTTTTTGTCCGCAGCCCGTAAAGCGTGTAGCTTTGCTTTGTTCCGGCTATCGTAAATCCGGTGATTCTCAGTCCCTTTCCCGCAAGAAGTTCTTGCTGAGTGCCAAGAATGACAAAGCTGCCGCCGTCTTCTTGGTAAGTCCCGCTTAAATGAACCTTGTTATCCCCAATATAAGTTATCGTTAGGCCATACGGAGTATATGTAACATGGGCGTTTTCTTCTGGATTCAGCAGATTCTCCCCGCACCTTGTCACCGTTACGCTGTCCCTGCCCTTAATCGGACGGACATTGTCAGGTGATGGGTCGCCGCTCCCTTCCTGCGTAGGCTCCCAACTGGCAGTCACACCCAGCGGATATCCCGCCACAGGATAGCAAACGACAGGGTTCCCGGTCTCCTCCAGCGGCGGACAGAGCACATCCACGATGTGCTTGCTGCTCCATGGGGCAGAGTCGGTCACGGCGGTGTCGTCGATTTGTGGGGCATCCAGTCCGTCCTTGCCATCTGCACCTGCCGGGCCGGGGTCACCTTTAGGGCCTTGCGGGCCGGTATCACCCTTTTCGCCCTGCGGCCCCTGTGCACCCTGCGGGCCACGCTCGCCTTGAATGCCCTGCGGCCCCTGTTCGCCACGAGGGCCAGTCTCGCCCTGTGGGCCAGTGGCTCCGGTAGCGCCGGTGGGGCCTTGAGGGCCTTGCTTACCTTGCGGGCCAACCGGGCCGATGGGGCCAGTGTCGCCCTTGTCGCCTTTCTCACCCTTGAAGTCGCCAGCGGCAATGCCGTCCTTGAGAGCTTGCAGGTTATCTGCGGCCTGCTGGGCACTTTGACCAGCATTGGCAGCGCTTGTGGAAGCAGCACTGGCAGACGTATCAGCCTGCTGCGCTGCGGTCTGTGCGTCTGTCTTGGCCTGCTCTGCGGCGGTGGCATCGGTGTGCACGGCATCCACAAAAGCCTGCCATGCGGACGTGCCCGGCTCCGGCTCTGCGCCGTCCTCTGTGCCGCTGTTGGCACTGACACGATACCGCAGGTCTGCGCTGGTCACGGTCTTTGTGCCGTCGCTGCCCTCAAAGGTGATGCACCCGCTCCCGGGCTGTGCGGTCACGCTGGCGGGCACGTCCACATAGCCGTCCACCACCAACGAGGATGACGGGTCTTTGCCGTCCGGGACGTGCCAAAATGCCCGGATGACCAGCCCCTCCCACTCGCCAGCGGCAGTGACGGCGAGGCGATACACGCCCCGGTTTTTGGTGTAGCCAAAGCGCACCATCTGCTCATAGCCGGGCACTTTGACAACGCCATTAGATGCGAGAGATACGCTTTGTTCGATCATGATTTACTCCTTGTTGATGGTAGGTGCCTTCTCTGCCAGTGCCTTTTTCATCATCCGCACTGCCTTTTCAATGACGGCGTCCAGAACTTCATCGGTGATGATGGGCTTCATCCAGTCCGGCAGTGCGCCGCGCAGCGCGGCAAAGACCTGTGCCTTTTTCTTTGCGCCCTGACCGCTGCCCATGATGCTGTCCTCGGCGATGGTCACAAGCTCCAGCGCCCAGTCCTTGACATACTGCTTGTAGCCCAGCCGGATGGCGCCCACTGCCAGCGCGGCAAAGCCAATGAGCATCAGTACCAGTGCGATGGGTGCGGGGATAAAGTTAAACATTGCTTCCATGATTTGTTACTCCTTTCAGCAGGTAGTTGTTAATATCGGATTTGCTTTTTTGCATACCTTCGCGGTTGTTGCCGGACAGCTGCGAATCCAAAAGATTTTGTACGCCAACGAGTACGAGACGCATCTCTTCATCGAGGCCGTCAAAGCGGCGCAGGTCTCTTGCAAGGGCCTGTGCGTGCTGAAGCTGTCCCTGTTCCAGCACGCCAAGTCTTTTTTCGAGCGTATCCATTCGCTTGTTCTGCGCATCGTCGGGGGCCTGCGCCTTTTTGATGTATTTGTGGATGATGTCCAGCACCTTGTCGATGGTGATGGCCGCAGCGCACAGGCTGCCCAAGATGCCCAGCACCCACAGTAAAGCTTCTTTTTCGGTCATTTACCCTCCCGGAGACGGGTCAGACCCTTCTTGCTGATGATACCCGCATAGTCCTTGTATGCGTGGGACATGTCCACGTTAGTGGTCACACCGGGTACACGGGCCTTGCTGGTATACTGCCACATGCCAAAGGGCCAGCCGGGAGCGGGCTTCTTCGTGCGGTAGGCAGCCAGCCACACATCGTAGGGCTTCAGCGCCGCGCCGCCCATGTACAGGAAGGTGTTGCCGAACCACAGGCCGGTGTAGAGCAGAGCATACACGCCCCAGCTTTCCACCGTGCTCAGCATGTAGGCCGTCAGGTCGGTCAGCGCGGCCTTGCCAAGCGGCTTCTGCACCTCGTCCTCGATGTCCACGGCCACCGGCAGCTCAAAGCTCCGGCCGGTGAGCAGCTTCTTGAAGTAGGCCAGCTCTTTGTCGGCCTGCTCCCGGTTGACCGCCTTGAAATAGCCATACACGCCGCAGGGGATGCCCAGCCGCTTGCACTCGCTGTAATTGCGGGCAAAATGCGGGTCAGTGTAGGGCGCACTGGGCCTGCCCGCTGCGCTGTTGCCCATGGCGCGAATCATTACACCGTCCACTTTCCCGCTTGCCTTGACCTTATCCCAGTTGATCGTGCCCTGATATCGGGACACATCCATGATTTCAGCCATAGCGTCCTCCTTACTGCGTGATTTCCTCAAAGCCGCTCTTGATAAGAATTGCCTTGACCTTCTCCTTCAGCAGGCGGGGGCAACGCTCATACAGAGCCTTTGCATCCTCCATAGTCTCAGCAGACATGATTTCCTGTGCCCACAACATTGCCATCATAAATACCATCCTTTCGATTCTTTGTGTGATTTTATGCATAAACAATCTCGCTCATTTCAAGCAAGCATTGCTTGAGCATCTCGTTTTCTTTTTGCAGCGCCGCCACCGTCTCCGGCAGCTTCTCTCGGGCTTCGGCCTTTTTGCGCTCTTCTTCCTGCGCGGCCAGCTCTTCGGCGGTGTAGCGGACATACTTTTGGATTGGCACTTGTTCCACCCATTCTTCCTGTGCCGGTACGCCTGGGCGGTCAACGATCTTCTGCACGTCCTTTCCACCGTTCGGATACTCGGTCACGGTCTCCCAGTGCCACTGCTCCTCCACGCCCTCTACGGCGGGGTGGGTGATCTCTTCGGTGCTGGTGGTCAGGTAGCCCAGCGTCAGGTCCGGGTTTTCCACGACCGCGCCGGTCTCGTCAAGGATCTTCATTGTGTCACCTCCATGGGGGTCACATATTTGCCGATTCGCGAGTAAGATACTTTTCCGTCAGGACTTTCAGCCGACAGCATCCACTGTCCGCCGGTCTTGCCGGAGTCACTGCGGTTTACTTTTACGCATCCATTTTCGTCCAGCTGCATCGGGGGCACAAAGCTACCGTCGCTGCGCCGCAGGTGGAGTCTGATTTTGCAGGTTTTCCACTCTTCCGGGATGGCAAAGTGCAGACTGGTCGGGTGACCCTCACTGCCAAACTGCAATGTTGCCACAGTGTCAAATGTCACAGGGATCATCGTTCAAATCCTCCTTTCTCATGCCACGCGCTTCCAGATGTGCACATAGTATGCGGCGGGCTGCACGGTATAGCTGCGGCCGTAGATAGGATTCGAGCGAGAAGCATCAAATTGAATATTATATTGGCTTCCAGAATGTCCAGTGTAACCGCCATAACTAGTGCTCTTTTCACTAAAAGCCAGAGAACCCTTAGCGGAAAGTACGTTAGCATCACCACTAAAGGGAGACCCGCCTACGTCTGTTGATTTTGTTGTAAAGCTGCCTGTGATGTTCGGCAGTCCGGCCTCCACCGTGCTTCCCGCTGTGTAGCCTGTGCCAGCACCCATCAGCACGCGGTTAAATGCAATCTCCTGCCATGTACCGCCGAACAGTTCGGCGGGACTGGTAGTGCTAACTGTTTGAAAAATACTGCCCACGGGGTAGGCAGACAGGCCGCTGGACGCAATGGCCTGCCACGTCCCATCCCCGCGCAAAAATTTACCCTGTGCACCGGCTGCGGGTGCAGGCACAAGGCCCGCTTTGCCAGCCGCGCTGTCAGTGGCGGCGGTCATGTTGGCGTAAGTGTGGTCAGTAAAAACGGCGTTGGCCGGTACATCCTTGTCCAGCGAGTGAGTGCAGGCCACCGGCTTGCCGCCGATGATATATACCGGTTTCGTCGCACTGCCCGCCATCGCAGTGTCAAGTTTTACAGCGCTGGTAGCACTGCCGCCTGCAGATGCAGAACCCGCGTAGCTGTGCGCGTGATTCTTGGCCGCAAATACGCTTTCCGCCTTGCTCTTGATGTACGCCCACAGCATACTCATGGGCCTGCGGTGGAAGGTGGTGCTGGTGCCGCCGCCAACGTACTGGCTCACATAGTAGTCCGCATCAGTAGGGGTCGAAGCATCGGTGGTCAGCGCGTTGATCATCGTGTTCAGGTCATCGGCGGTCTTGTTTGCTTTGTCAGTCAGCTTTTTATCCACCTGCGTGCGGGTGTAGTAGTCACTCATGTTTACCGTCACCATGCTGTCACGCCAGGCATTGGTGTCGCGGTCCCATACCCAGATGCTGTCCGTGGTGCCCACCACAGCCCACCAGCCGTTTTCACCCACGGGCACCGCAGCAGTCAGGGCGTCTGAGGTCTCATACCAGCCCTGCGCGCCCAGCGTAATGGTGCGCACCTGCTCGAAATATTCCTTTGTGGCCTGCAGGTATTCACCGGATTTTGT
>ENA-OYAD01000021-OYAD01000021.1-human-gut-metagenome-genome-assembly--contig:-NODE-21-length-43844-cov-8.231063_pt1 | contig 43844 bp, 35 predicted proteins | sample MGYA00243425_ERZ652814 | MGnify/ENA primary metagenome ERZ652814 (study PRJEB26926, sample SAMN06164694) | human gut metagenome | biome: ENVO:00009003; feature: ENVO:2100002; material: ENVO:00002003...
TCCCTTGTTTTAACTCCCGCCACTGATGGGAGTTCTATTGTAAATGATAATTTAGCGGCTTGACATAGATGTGGTTATTACATCTTTTAAGTCGTTGAGCTTGGCAATTTCATGGGTGTTTTCAATCATTTTCGCATACAACGGTGTTACTTGCTTCTCGAAATGTTGAAGTACATCTTCTGTGGGCAGAATAAGAGGTATCTTTCTTAGCACATTAAGGCTTACATACGATTGAGTGCTTCCTGCCATATATGAAGATATATAGTTCTCCACGATTTTACTTTTTAGATACGAGAGAATGAAATACCGTATTGTAGGATTTTGAGAGGTACGGAACAAACCTACATTCTTTATCGCAAAGTCAACTTCTTTGTCTGTTATGAATGAAATAATACCGATTGTTCCAATCATACTAAAAAGAATATCCCCATATTCGACTTTGCTTCTCTCATTGGCTTTCTTGAAATCGGCTTCACTAATAAAATACGCATCACTACGGTCAACAGCGTATGGGAGCAGATGACGAGAAGTGATAAGATATTTACCAGATTCAGTTGGGCTTGGCGAGTCGTGTGTGCCATCACGAACATCGACGGCGGTATCCAAGTCAACCAAGTTCCAAGTGGCAGGATATTTTCCAAACTCAAATTCTATGTAATCGGAATAGTTGGCTCTTTCGTAGTCAATAAATTCTGATTTGAAGATTGCTTGCACCGTAGCTTCTAAATTATCATTTATCTTCTGCTTTAAAGCAATTCTCTCCGTAATTGCCTTATAACTGTTCACTATTTCAAGCTGGTTTTCAATAGGCGGAATAGGCAATTCTAGTCTGCATATATCATCCCAAGTAATCCCACCACGAACGCTCCCGTCAGTATGTAACCAACAAATTCGGTCAAACTCCGGTCTGCGAAACCACATCATCAGATAATCTTCTTTCAAAATGCTGTTATCTATTACCTCAAACATAAAATATGCCGGAGAAACAATAGCAGGTTTTTCTTCATCATACAATGCAACCGGAAGTCGTTCATCACGACCAACATGCATTGGATTACACGCAAACTTTCCTTTTGTTATCAGTTTATATTTACTCAAATCCGTACCAATGACATTTGCAACCGACGGCATAAAGAACTTGTCTATGTTAATTCCCAAAACTCTGTCTGTTATGCTTTCTCTGTTCCGAGTATCAATCAGTCGGATATGGTTTCCTAAAATATCATAATTCGATTTCATATCCCAACTCCTTAAATACAGCAAGCAAATCTGATTTGGATTTTTCCTCTTGAACAAGAAGTTCTTTGAGTTCTCCCTGCAATGACTTCATTTTTGTATCAAAGTCGATGTTCTCATCACGGTTGACAAACTCAATATATCTGCTTGGTACAAGAGTAAATCCTTTTTCTTTTACTTCTTCAAAAGAAGCAGAATAGCAAAACTCCGGCACATTCTCATAAGTTTCCTCATAGCCTTCCTGCTGCCAGTTATGATATACACTTGTAACTTTGGCTCTATCTTCCTCTGTCAATTCAATGTACTTCTTCTCATAAGGACTGCCCATCTGTCGTAAATCCATAAAGAGTATTTCATCTTCTCGGTCACGATAGCGTTTGAGCTTTCCGTTCTGTTCCACAACACGAGCCTTTTTATTCTTATTGAGTACCCAAAGGGTAACGCTGATGTCAGTGGTGTAGAAAAGGTTTCTCGGAAGAATAATAATCGCTTCTACCAAGTGATTTTCTATAAGCTGCTGCCTGATTTTCAGCTCTGTACCATCATCAGATAATGCACCATTGGCAAGCAGGAAACCTGCCACACCGTTTTGTGAAAGTTTAGAAACAATATTCAGTATCCAACCATAGTTTGCGTTGCTTGTTGGTGGAACTTCATATCCATTCCAACGAGGGTCGTCTACAAGCTCATTCTCGGCTCTCCACTGCTTCTGATTGAAAGGTGGGTTTGCCATAATGAAATCTGCTTTAAGGTCTTTGTGTTGGTCGTTGGTAAATGTATTGGCTGCCATCTCTCCAAGATTTGCAGAAATACCACGGATAGCTAAGTTCATTTTTGCCAGTTTGAAAGTGGTATTTGTGTATTCCTGACCGTAAATAGACACTTTCTTTTTATTACCGCTGTGTGCTTCTACGAACTTGATGGACTGAACAAACATACCACCCGAACCGCAACAAGGGTCATAAAGTATTCCATCGTAAGGCTCAAGCATTTCGGCAATCAGGTTTACAATACACTTTGGTGTGTAGAACTCTCCTTTACCTTTTCCTTCTGCAAGAGCAAACTTACTAAGGAAATACTCATATACACGACCTATAATGTCGTTCTCTTTATCATCTGTATTGATACGATTGATTTCATCAAGCAAAGAAGCCAACTTTGCCGTATCAATATGTAAGCGGGAGTAATAGTTATCCGGCAAAGCACCTTTCAGTGCCGGGTTGTTCTTTTCAATCGTATAAAGTGCTGTATCTATCTTTAGGGCAATATCGTCCTGCTTTGCATTTTCAATAATGTACTTCCAACGGCTTTCTTCAGGAAGATAAAATACATTTTCCTGAGTATAAAACGGCTTCATATCCGCATACTTTTCGCCGTGTGTAGAAATAATCTTATTACGGCATTCCTCAAACTTGTCACTGGCAAATTTAAGGAAGAATAAACTCAGAACAACGTGCTTATACTCCGCAGGCTCAACAGAACCTCTCAGTTTATCAGCACTTTTCCAAAGTGCTTCTTCCATTGATATTTCTTTCTTTGGTTTAGCAGCCCTTGCCATCTATAATTACCTCCGTGTTTTAATCTTCATCTAAAATGACTTCGCATATATCTCCGATGTCACAGTGAAATACCTGACATATCCTCATCAGTACTTCAAGAGATACTGGCTCATTCTTATTTATCTTCGTTGCAGCGTATGATGTAATTTCGGCTGCACGCATTAAATCCTGTCTTTTCATTTGATTGTCAATCATAAGTTTTTGAAGTTTGTTATAGCATATCTTCATCAGTAACACCTCTTCATCTTATAATTCTTCTTCGTTACAGTTAGTCATTTAACATTATATATTAAATTTTCAGGCATTTCAAGATTTCAGGCAGAAATGTAACCTTTCAGACACTAAGGTGTCACTTTTTACAAACACCTAACACGACTCTTTTAAAGAATACTAAAAAAGAGATGCCGAAGCACCTCAATTATACATTCTATTATTAACATTCAATGCAATCATTGCTATGACCTTTTCTATCGGCGGCTCTTTTCCGTCCGGTGCAACTGCTTTCCAAAAAGCTATTGCTTCCGGTTCAGCACTTTTCATTGCTTCCCGAATGGCAAACTGCATTTCCTCTTTTACTGCTTTTTCGGTTGTTCCATTTTCTTTTGCTATTTGTCTGAAAATGTCGTTCACTTCTACTTCCTCCTATGTCTATTAGTATGTGTCTATCACTGACAGTTGTTGTTATAGCATATTCTCTCTGTCGAAGTCCCGAAAAATTTGTCGATAGCAGAAATTTTTTATACTGAAAAAAAGAAAGCTCGTCGATTAGGACGAACTTCTGTGTTTTATGGAAGTATTTGCTTTGATTGCTTCACAAGTGTATCTATAACTTCATAAATTCTGTTTCTATCTTCAGGAGCAAGTTTTTCAAGCTTCTCATTCAGCATAGAGTTCTTGACTGTATATCCCGTTTCTAGGACATCAGTAAGAACCATATCCGATGATACACCTAAAGCATTTACTATCTTTATGAAAGTTTCGAGTGACGGAATTTTCTCTCCACGCTCAACCATACCAATATAATTTGTTGTCAAATCTGTTTTCTCAGCCAAATCTTCTTGGCGTAATTTCCTCGCAAGTCGGAACTTTCTTATATTCTTGCCGATTGTATCGAGCTTCATCACATCACCTCCCTTAGTGTGTTTCCATAACTAATAGTATAGATTAAGTCGATTTCAAATCACACGCACCCAAAGGAAGTCAAACCAACTATTAGTGATGATTCCCAACTATTTTTATGTTATACTATAAAAGTAGTAATTCACGATTGTTAATGGCGAAAGACAAATCACAACCCAAGAGCCAAGTTAAACAATCTCCATAGAATAAACTTAGAGGTAAAAGGAATGGACGAACAAAAGATAATATTCAGTAATCGGTTTGAAAAAGAGAAATTTGAGGATTACAAAACAGATTTGGGAACTGACAGCTCAGTCACTCCCGACTTTACGGAAGCTGATGATTTTTTAAAATTTATACAGAAGAACCGCAGAAGTGTTCCAAGTAAAGAGCGAATTGCTGACAAGGATAAATTTATCAAAACCGTTTACGAACTATCCAATAGCTTTGAAATTGACGCTGACCTGATAGAATTTGCCGAGGGATATATCGCCAACATCTATGTAGATTATGCCTGCTACACTGGATATATCAAGAAGCTGTTAGCAATTCTTTTTATCCTTGCCGATGATATTTCCTTTTTAGATGGCAAAAAAGAAGATGCCGATATGCTTTTCAGCTTCACTTATCACACACACCATATTTTCCTGAATAACAGAGAAACAACCGATTTCTCATAATGTACCCGATGGCTACTCAACTGAGCAGCCATCTTTTCAATTTTCCAGACACCGTCTGGAATTTTTAATATGCCGGAATACCGTATCCATAGATATTGCTGCTTCCGACTGCGTACTGTCTTTGTTTGCAGGCGTCGCCTGAGTTGCCCTCTACGGTATAAACTGTGCCATTCTCACACTTCTCTACGATACCAACGTGGTCTGTTGTACCGTCGCCTTCCCAATCAAAGAAGATAATATCTCCTACCTTTGGTTCATAAGTGCGGTCTTGCCATTTTCCATTTGACTTAAACCAGTTTGCACCATCCACGCAACCTGCAAATTTCGGAACAAGTCCGCTTTCAATATACCCGCATTGGTCAGCACACCAAGATACGAAGCAGGCACACCATTCCACTCGACTGTTAAAGCCATACCAACTCCAGTAAGGTTGTCCGCCCTGATTGCCTAGCTGTGTCAAGGCAACCTCAACAATCGCCTGATTACCTCCGGCAGTAAAGGCTCGCCCATACGGATAGTACCTCAGAACGTGAGCCGGATATTGGGTATCTCCATAACTGTCCCAACCAAGCCTTTGTGCCTGCTGAGTGGAAAACTCCACTGCATTGGCATAAGAATAACCGCCGTAATTCGTTTTTGCCCAAGAAATATACCCATTACCGAAGTTGTAGCCTTGCAAGGCAAGTTTGATATGTTCCATATCAATCGGACTTTCCACCTCTGCCGAGGTAAGAGCCGCTTTCAATTCCTGAACACCACACTGGATAGAATATTCAGGGTCTTTAATTCCATTAGGTTCGTGCGGATACCTTGTATTGAAACTTCCCTCTGCTGCCTGCATAGGGTCAAGTCCTCTGCCACCGCTTTCCTGCATCATAACCGCCTTGATAAGTTCTACATACTCAGGAATGCCGTACTCTTTGGCATACTTCTGTATGATGGGTTCATAGGCTTCTACCTCTGCACTTACCGGAGTATAGGAATTACTGTCACTTCCTCCTCCAAACATTGCTACGGCAGCACCAAACAGCACGACAATCATAATAATCAGAACCGCTATCCAACCGCCTGCGGCGATTGCTGCTACAAGTGCTTTTGTCCCTGCAATAATCGCTTTGACTGTCGCAACAGTAGCTTTCGCTGTGGCTTTAACGGTATCTGATGTGGCTTTCGCCGCTTTCTTTGCCGTCTGAGCCGCTTTCTGTGTTGCTTTGGCTGTTGTTTTTGCTGTTTTCTGTGCTATAATGGCAGCTTCTTTTGTGGTCTTAATAGAAGTCTTTGCCGTTTGTTCTGCGGTCTTGACCGACCTTTGAACAGTATTGGTTGCACCTTTCGATACGGTCTTGACTGTCGTATTTCCTGCCGACCTTGCAGACTGCTTAATTGTTTTCTCCGTATGTTCCAGAGTTCGGATACTCTGTTTTCCGACAGGATTGACCGATTGTTTTTGAAGCTGCTTTTCTGCACGCTTGGTCTTAAAATTTTCAATTCCCGTTTTGGCTTTCTGATAATTCTGCCTTGTTTCACGCACACCCCATCTGCCGACTTTATCCGCACGGTATGCAGTTTCGTGAACAGCCCTATCCGTTGCCGCTTCGATTTTATCGGAAGCATATTCCTCTGCGGAATTTTCCGAAGCATTGGTGGAATGTTCTGCCTTATCTTTCGTCATCACATAGGCTTTCTTCATTCGCTCCGTGGCAACTGCTGCCTTATTTATGGTCTTGATTGTACCTTTGCTTGTATCTCTTGTTTTTATATCAGCCATCGGTTTCCTCCTTTCTCGAAAAATAATAGAGAGTGGGGTTTAATCCACTCTCTTAGCGACAACAACAAGCCTGCCATTGTTTCTTGAATATTCACAAGTAGAAAGAGAAATCAGCTTGTCGCCATATTCTGCCGATACTCCGGTATCATACAAAGAAAGTTCCTTGCACTTAGCAACATACGCATCAAACTCTGCCGCATTTTCTGCGTCCGTAAACTCATAATACTTAAAGCTATCGGAGCTGTCTGTATAAACGACTGTCTTAAAGACTGCAATCACTTCATACTGGTGTCTGTCCGTCAGTGTATCAAAGGTAATCGTCTTATGACCTTCCCAAAAGCTCTTGTTTCTGTACTTCATCAGTCCCGTAAACATCGAGCCGTCATTCATATGGTGTCCGTATATAATGATGTTGTCTGAAGGTTTCTGCACATCACAATTTTCCTGCACATATGGACAGCCATAAGCGGAATAGGTCTTATCAAACTTGTGCTTCAGGTAGAAGTTCGGCTCATTTACAGACTGCACGACCGGATAGTTGATATTGGTATCCTCAACCTTTATCCAACCCACCATATCCTCATTCTGCCGATAGAGTTCAAGATATTCCGCAAGATAGTCCTTATCTTCCGAAAACGTCACGCCCTCATTTTCCTTTGGCGGCTCGTCCTCCACAATCTCCGCAAGGTTATCATAGACTTCATTCTGCTTGGCAGAGTCAATGTGATTACGGATAATAAAGAAGGTGCTTACAGACAACACTACCGTAAACACCATCGCAATAATAATATAGATTTTTCTGCTCATTTTCTCTTACCTTTCCATATCATTTCTCTTAGGTGGAGTCAAATCTCTGCAATACTCCGGATACCTCAACTTGATACCCTCCATAAAATACGGAGCATATCCGCAACAGAACAGTTCCTCCGGTGTATAGAGATTTTCCCTGCCTTCTTCCGTAAATCCATTCCAGAGATTAAAGGCAAGGTGGCAGACCTTGACTGTGCCACTTGTCTGCCAACCGCCGTGCATACCTTCCGGTATGATGCAATCCCTCTTAAAATCAAACATCTTTCCGATGTTCATTCTCGTTTCTTCTGAAATACCCATCACATAGAAAAATGCTCTGTGATAGCAGTCGTTGACTTTGCACTTATCCAGATTTTCCAATACAAAATCTCTGTGTGCAGCATTGCGAAATTGAATCTTAGACATTGTAAATCCCTCCTTATGCTTCGCCTGGTTTGGTTGTCATCAGTTTATAAAGTTTCGTGTTCTTAGGGAATTTGTTTGCAAACGGTACAAGCGAACTTCCCACCTTGATAAGTCCGTGTCCTGCTTCCACATTCGTGATATAGGACATCTGGAGGTCAGAAATATTCAGAAGTTTTGCAAGCTCAAGCCTGTCTGTGGAAGCCTGATTCAGCATAATGATGAACTCTGAGTTTGCAAGCATTGTTCTCGCTGTGTGGCTCTGCAAAAGGTCATCGACATTCTGAGTGATTCCACTTGCGTATGCACCGTATTTTCTCACACGCTTCCACAAGGTAAAGAGGAAGTTTGCAGAGTATTCGTGCTGGAACAGAAGATAAATCTCATCAATGAAGATAAAGGTGTTCTTACCCTTTGCACGGTTCTGTGTGATGCGGTTCAGGATAGAGTCAAGGACAACAAGCATACCAATCGGCATAAGCTGTTTACCCAAATCAAGAATGTCATAGCAGATAAGGCGATTATTGGTATCCACATTCGTCTGCTTTGCAAAGGTATTCAGAGAACCGTGTGTGAAAAGTTCAATGGCAAGTGCCAGTTCCTTTGCTTCCGGTTCGTCCTGCTGCAAAAGTTCTGCCCTGAAATCCTGCAAGGTCGGTATATGTCCCTGATAGTCATTCTGCTGATAACTGCGATACACGCTTGCCGTGCAACGGTCAATGATAGACTTCTGCTTCGCTCCGAGATTTGTTCCTCCGATAAGCTGTTCACAAAGGGACATAATAAACTCGGATTTCAAAATGACAGGGTTTGCACCGTCGCCGTAATCCTTATTCATATCCATTGCATTGATGTGATTGTCGGAAGTAGCAGAAATATTGATTACCTCTCCGCCCATTGCATTGACAAGCTGTGAATACTCTCGCTCAGGGTCGATGATGATAATATCTGCGTCTGAAGAAAGCACCTGATTGATGATTTCTCCCTTTGCCGCAAATGACTTACCGCCACCAGATACACCGAGAATAAAGGAGTTACCATTCAAAAGCTGCTTGCGGTCTGCGATAATCATATTTTTGCTGATAACATTCTGACCGTAATAGATACCGTTCTCGTGGAAAATATCCTGCACCCTGAATGGGATAAATACCGAAAGGCTCTCTGTTGTAAGTGTTCTGAACGCATCAATCTTTCTTGTTCCAAACGGCATTACCGTATTGAGTCCATCTACCTGCTGAAATCTCAGTGTTGCAAACTGGCAAAGATGTTTTCTTGCTGTGGTAAGCAACGCTTCCGTATCATTCTCAAGCTGTTCCTTACTGTCTGCCGTAATAACCATTGTGATAACAGCGAACATCATTCTCTGGTCACGGGTCGTAAGGTCATCGAGGAACTCTTTCATTTCTTTCTTCTGCTGCTCCATATCATACGGAACGGTGGCAGAGAAGTTATTATTGGCATTCTGCCTACGCTGCCAGTTTGTAATATTGGTTTCCACACCAAGCAGACGGTTTTCTGCTTCCTTTACTGCTTCATCAGTCGGAACAGGAACAATATCAATAGACATCATCAGATTTCTGTTCATATCCGTAAGTTCCGCTACCATACTGTCTTTGATATAGGACGCATATTCACGAAGAAAAAGGACTCTTCCATAACGGTTTCCCATCTTGAAATAGTCCTTTTCAAATTCCATTGTGTCGGGGCAGATATAATCCTTAAAATCGTGTCCCTTTTTTCTTGTTTCCTTAATATCAAAGTGGAAAGAGCTTTCTTCTCCCACACGATAGAAGTCGTGGAAAATACGAAGTCTTTCGTCTGTTTCCAGTTCCACACACTTACTTCCAAGCCTGCCGAAGTGAGCAATCAAATCTGCACCGACACGGGCAAAATATGTTCTTGCGTCCTCCATGCTCTTTTTATTGATGGAAATGGTAATATACTTATCCTGAACAATGGAGTTTGCACCCGTTGCCTTATCAAGAAGCATTTTGTTATATTCCTCTCGATATTCGTCCAGATTATCTCCGGTTGTCGGAATAAGGATTGTCTGCTCAAAATCCAGTCTGTTGAGCCGACGATTATTGATTGTGATTTTTGTCGTTGCACCACTGTCAAGAGAGTTCAGAAGTTCGGAATATTCAAGGAACATCGCTTCCTTATCTTCACGACTTGCCACTGCATAGTTAATGTCCGTAAAGCGATAAGTCTTTGAATATTTATCCTTTCCCACTTTGAAAATGCCATCATCAAAGATAGCTGCCACGGGAATCACGTCCTGCACCCCTTTCGGTACAACAAATTTTTCTTTATCCTGCTTAAACAGGTTCGTAAGAGTCTTAATCATTTGACTTCAATACCTCCTTCTGCTTCTGTTCAATGCTTGGCTTCATCAGTTCGTAATACACATTGGTAGAATGAAACACCAGCTTCTTCGGCATTAAAAACTCCGATTTTATCCACGCATAGATTGCTTTCTCTGCAGTCATACCGTTGTACTTCACAAAGCCAAGTGCCGCAAACGGGGCAGCACCCAAAATGCACACCCACGATACGGTTTCCGTGCCAACATACGGTCTGAGCAAGAAATACAGTCCTACCGCAACACCACAAGCAAGAACAGAAAAAATGAACTGTCTGAGCGACAGTCCAAAAAACATTGACTCTGTATAATTTCTGATTTCACGGTTAATTTTTACTTCCATATCTGTTTCCTTTCCTGCGGTTTCGGTCGTTCTCCCTCCCGCATTTATCATTCAGGCAAAAGACTTTGCCTTTCCGTTTACCGCCATAGTAAACACATTTCTTACAATCTCTTTGGTTCATCTCAAAATCTCTCCTTAAAGTCCCATCATTTCTCGGATAATACGGTCAGACATTTTCACTGCACCGACAAGAACGAGCATATTAAATACCAATTCCCCGATATATGCCCACACCTGCGTAACTGCTGCTGCATCAGGATTCACTACTGGTGGCGATGAAGCAAATACGGAGAAAATAATACAAGCAAGTACAATGACTGCTCCCTCAAGCAGAACTGCACAATAGCTTTTGATAAAACTCTTGCCTACATTCTGTGTAGGTTCTCCTGCAAATGTGGAAAGCGGTATCGGTGCAAGTGCTGTGTACATATACAACTTGAAAAATCGTCCATACACTGTCATTATCAGAATGAACGACAGCACCGTGATAAATAATCCTCCGATAAGCGTTACCGCCCACAAAGGGATACTCTCAAAAAATCCGCAATCCTCTATGGTCGTTACCATCTCTGCGGGTAAGGTCGTCTGTTCCGGAGTTCCAAATCCAGCAGCATTCATAATGGTTGAAATCGTCCCTTGCACGATATTAAATAATGCAAGCATAAGCTCCATTCCGTATGTGATAACACCTTTCGCCAATGCAAAACGGACAAAGAGTTTTAAAGCGTGTTCCGGTTTCTTCACATCTGTAAAACTTCCGCAGGTCTTTACCATACCTATCACAAAAAACAATACAAGTAAGGCAAGCCCGATAGCCTGAACTGCACCGTTGATGTCAACAATAACCTTCCAGATATTCCCGCCCTTAAAGTTCTGCGGTGTAGTTGTGATGAGTGTCCATATTTCCGACAGTTTTTCATTCCAAGTTTCAAGGGCATTTTCAAGATTTTGAACTACCCAGTTATCACTCATTCAAAGCACCTCCTTACAATTAAGGGGTGTCCCTTAACTTGGCACACCCCTCGATAACTGTGTAACTCTTATCTTAGCCTGTGATAAGAGTAAGGATTTCTTTCGCAAAAGTGATAATGACACCGCCCGCAAGAGTCAGGAAGCCATTGGCTCTCTGAGAAGGGTCGTGAGATTTGAGTGAAAGACCGACCTGCACGATACCAAAGCCAAGCAAAATCATACCGATGGCACGGATAAGTCCGAAGATAAAGTCGGACAGATTATTGACTACGGTAAGCGGGTCATTCGCTGCAAATGCAGTCGTTGTCATTCCAAGTGCCAACGCACCGACAATGACCATTGTGCAGTAAGCACGGAAGCCTTTCTTAACCTTTCCGGTCATAGGCAGTTTCTTTGTTTCCTGAATGTCAGTTGCTTTTTTCTTAAAAATAGTCATAGTTGAATACCTCCAAAATTTAATTTGTTTGATTGTTTATGAACAGAGCTTCCATCTCCTCCTCGGAAAGAAGTTCCCAGTTCGTTTCTTCCATTTCCTTTTCAGGAAGTGTTGCAGGGTCAATGTCCCAAATGGCAATCGAAGCAATATCTTTTGTGACTTCTCCATGCTTATAAGGACTCGCCTTTCCGTCTGTGGTAAGTGCCACATTCGGGTGTTTCATAATGTCATATTTGAAATCCATAATGGGTCTTTCCCCACGGATAAACAAAATAGCGTACTGATTATCGAGCATACGCACCTCATCAGGGGTAAGTAACTCTCTGCCGCTAATCTGATAGTTGGTGGAATAATTACCGCTTCTTCCGGTACTCTTTCCGAACGTGTTGGTATCAATGGTTTCCTTGCCCAACAGCTCCGACACATATTTATGGGTTGACTGCTCATTTCCACCAAGGTAAAGAAATTCATCGCAGTTACCCACAATGCTCTCCCACTGTTTTTCAAACAAGGCTTTAAGCTGTGCCAAGTTCTGTAAGATGATGCTTACAGATACCCCACGGGAACGCATAACCGACAGTATCTTGTCGAAGTCGTCCGGCAGTGAAACATTGGCAAATTCGTCCATCATAAAATGAACAGGCATCGGCAGACAACCGCCGTGAATATGGTCGGCTGCATAAAACAACTGCTGAAAGAGCTGTGTGTAAAGAATGGATACCAAGAAGTTGAAACTGGAGTCGTTATCCGGTATCAGTGCAAACAGTGCCACCTTTTTCTCTCCGAGTGACTGCAAATCCAGTTCATCGGCAGAAGTAAGAGCAGCAAGACTCTCCAAGTTAAACTTTTCAAGCCTTGCTGCAAGGGTTATCTGTATAGATTTTAATGTTTTGGAAGAACCGGAATGATAAGAGTGATAATACTTCAAAGCAATGTGATCAGGATTATCTATCATCAAATCCGAAAACAGATTATCAAGCGGAGAAGGACTTGGGTCATCCTCGTCCTCAATCGCCCCGGCTCTTAACATTTCCATTACCATTGCAAAATTCTGTTCTTCCGGCGGTGCTTCATAATGCAGATAAAATACAAGTGCAAGCAGAAGCATTGACGCTGCCGTATCCCAAAACGGGTCATTGCTCTGTGAACCTTTCGGAGTGGTACTCTTGAAAAGATTGGTTACGAGCTTCTGCACATCATTGTCGTTCTGCAAATATACAAACGGATTGTAACAATGGCTTTTCTCCATTGAAATCAAATCAAGCACACGCACTTCGTAACCTTTCTTCTCAAGAAGATGTCCCGTATCTCGCAGGATTTCCCCTTTCGGGTCTAATATCACATAGCTGTTTCTGGCAGCATTCATAATATTAGGCTTTGCATAAAACCTCGTCTTACCTGCACCGGAGCCACCGCACACAAGCGTATTCAGATTTCGTCTGTGCTTCTTGGCATTAAGCCCAATGCACACATTCTGAGTCATCAGTTTATTTTCTGACAGCGGCTTTTGTCGGTACTTTTTATCAATGGCTCTGACATTGCCCCATTTGGCAGAACCGTGTTCCTCTCGTCTGCGGTAATTCTTTCTTGTTGAGAAATAAATCCCGATACCCATTCCATAGCATAAAAGTAAAATGAGGACAGTTTTCAGGCTGTCCCCACATAATTTTATGGAAAACGGATTATCAAATAGTGTCGCAAGATTGGCTGCTATCTCCGGCAATCCTCCGCTTATGGAAGGTGCAATCAGAAGTGCCAGCCATATGACCGGAACGATACCGACAATGGATAAAATAATGGCAGTCTGCCTGTCATTATCTCGCTTCATCTGAGCGTTTCCTTTCAATTACTTTGAACTTTTTCAATGGGGCATTTCCGACTTTTACAAGCAGGTCGTCTACTGCATCTGCGGACTTGCCTTCCTCCATCAACTTTGTTTTCTCATCGTTTAAGGAGCGAATGACAACACCGTGTTCGTAATCGTCCAAAGCAATGTGGTAGAGTTTTTCTTTTTCCATATCTGCCCTCCATTATCTCTCATAGTCCTTTGAACGCTCCTGCTTCTTGCGGAACATTTCATCAGAGATATGACTGTGAATTTCTGCCATTGCATTTCGAGTCTTGGAAAGCTCCGCACGGATTTCTTTCGGCTCTTTGGAAGCCAGTCCCTCCGGAATGCGGTTAATTGCAAAATTCTGTGTATCTACGCCATACTTCTTGCAAAGCATATATCCGATACACACTGCCTGAAAGCCCATATCCCTGCGGCTGTAACTTTCGCTGTTGATGGAAAGCTGTGCGTGTCCAAGTTCCTGAGCGACACACTGAGCAACTGCTACGCTGTCGCCCACATTACGCTTCACATACAAGGTCTGCTTTTCATTATTATAGAAAGCTGCCATATTCGGATACGGAAGTTCATCGGTTGACGTAACCTCCACCGGAGATACATCAAGCATTGTCGTGATAAGTGCTTTCGGGTCACGGTTTGCTGATACCGCCGGAGCTTTTCTTCCATTTGTCTGCGTAACATCAAATACCTTTTTGACATTGTAGGAAATACCCGGAGAGCCATCTGCTCTTGTATATTCCACTGGTTCAAGAATAGAAATACTCTTTGCCCCTTTGGTAATCTTCACATTGTCCTTACCCCAATCATCAAAATCTTTAAGCTGTGTTGCCTGCGGATACTGACTGTAAATAAGGAGAGCATTTGCTGCGGAATATCTGTCCATTCGACTCTGCGTATCAAGAAAGCTCTTGAACTTCTCAGGGTCACTCACAATCTCACGGGCAGCGTCATCAATCTTCTGATAGACCTTTTCTTTTTCTGCTCGCTTCTTTTCCGCATACTCCTCTTTGGATAATCTTGGCTGATTACCGCCAGCCTTTGCGGGTTTGAAATCATTTATCATAGTGAATTACCTCTCTTTTGTTTTGGGTTTCTTCTTCGGCTGACGGTGTACCGTCTGACCGTTTTTCTGCTGCGGCTTCTTGCCGTCTTTCTTAACCTCCGGCTCTTTACGCTCTGCTTCTTTTTGCTGTTTTGCCTGTGCCTTGTAACGGTCAAGTTTCTCTTTGACCGATGGTTTTTCCACTGGCTTTGCAACACCCTTATCAGATTGCGTTTCTACCGGCTCTGAGTTTTGCCTTGACAGAGGGCTTTTGTCTGTTTTGGCGACTGAGGGGTTTGCGTTTGCTCGCTCCTCTTTCTGCATTGGATTTCTGACCGCTTCTTCCATAATGATTTCACTCTTGGATTTAGTCGGCTTTTCTTTTTCAACCGCTTCACGGTCTGCGATAGCTTTCTCTGCTTCACTGACAATCGAAGCCTTATCCACCTTGCCAAGTTCAAATCTTTCAACGATACGCTGAATTTTAGAAGCGTCTTCTGCTCTTGCGATAATATCTACCGGAGCATTCTCTCCCTTTGTGTTCTTATCTCTGAGGACACAATAAAGAACGCCATAGCGTTTTGCCTGTTCGGTAAACTTCTTCAAATCCTTTTGCGGAATGGAAAAGACTTTCAGCTCCTTTCCTGACTTAATCATATTGGTAAGCCTTGCTTTGCCCTTCGTCTTTTGTTCCTGCTTCAGAACCGATACCAAAAGTAATGCGATATTCTTCGCCGCCGAACCGCTTAATCTTGCAGCAACTTCAAATCCTTCAAGCGAAAGCCTAACGACCTGCTCTGCTGCGTCACCACCGTTGTTCATAGCGTGATTTCTCCTTTCTCTGCTGTTTTTGTTCCTCCGTTTCGATATGCTCAAGGTTTTCTTCCATAACCTTTGACCTCTCCGCAATATCCTCGCAGAGTTTTACTTCCCGTCGGAGTTTTTTCAATTCTCCGTTGATAGAAGCGATTTCATCTTTTGCCGCCTGAAGCTGACCATCGTCAATATTTGTTCTTATCTTTTTTCGGAGACGTGTTCTTCCGGCAACAAGATTTTTCATCTGCTCCTCTAAGGAAGTCTTATATGAAAAAAGCTGTTCGTCCGTGGAAATATTTTCTCGTCCGAGCAGCCTTACTTCATCAGTAATCTTATCGAGCTTCATTAAATCATCTTTCAAAAGATAATGAAGCCTTGCGTTATTCTGTTTCTTATACTTTGGCAGATAACCGAGTCTGTAACAGTAATACAGATACAGCCCATAAAGTCCGCCTTTCTTTTTCAGCTTCTGCCCTCTGGTCTGCATACGGTACTGTCTTGGTTTATAAGTCGCCCTTTGGAACGGCTCAATCTCTGCCCATCTGTTACGATTTTCTTTGATACGCTCTACAATCCGGTCATTGGTATAATCTGCTCCGAGATTTTTCAGTCGTATCGGCTTATCGTATCCCTTTGGAATGACCGTCCAGTATTTTCGGCTTGGACTCAGGTTATAGGCATATCCCATTTCCTTGAGAGCAAACTGAAATTCTTTCAGGGTCTTGCTGTGGTCGATAGCATAATCAATGGCTTCTTTTGCAACCGAGTAGCGTGTCGGCATTCCTGCCTTTTCTTTCATCGTCAGATAATCCGACTGCTTACTGCGGTTCGGATTCGGGTCATAGTAAAGTCCATACTTCTCACAAATCCTGTCTGCAACTTTTCGGAATTTGAACCACGCTTTTTCCTCACCCCATAAATGTTTCCCATCGACGAAAGAAATAGAGTTGATGACAAAATGACAGTGCAGGTGCTTTGTGTTCAGGTGGGTTGTCACAACGACTTGAAATCTTTTACCCCACACTTCATTTGCAAACTCCATTCCGATTTTCTGTGCCATCTCAGGAGATATATCTGTTTCCTTGAAACTCAAATATCCGTGATAGGCTTGGATACCGTCTGTCTTTTGGTACTGCTCCTTAACCGTTATGAACTGGTCACGGGCAATCGCCACATTACAGTTGATACCCTCAACATAGAACTCACGCTCTGTTTTTTCCTCGTCCTTTGCATAAGCAATAACATCTGCAAGAGCCTGATACTGTTCCGGCGAAAACTCCCTTTTGATTTTTGCAGAAGTCTTTTCGGGATTGGTCGCATAGTCAATGACCTGACCGAGCCTTTCTGTAACCGACCACAACTTTGTTACTGCCATTTCATTTCGCTCTGATTTGGACGAAGATATGTCCTCTCAATCTCTGACTGGAACTTATTCCACTTCGCAGCTTCATTCTTCAGCATAGGTGCGTCAATGAAACCAAGCGTATTAGCTTTAGCCGCAAGCTGATTGATGTTATTGCCGATAGAGGACAGTTCCCTCATCACATCATAGAAGCGGTCATCGGGTTTCTCTTTCGGCTCGTAACCTCTGATAAGTAAACGGATAAGCCCTGCTTCGGAAAGACAAGCCTTCTTTGCCTTTGCTGCCAAATCCTGTGCTTCCTTACGGTTAAAGCGTACAATCTTCTGAATGTTTCTCTTTCTCATAATCGGTATCTTCCTTTCTCTTTACTCTGCAATCTTTGTTAATCTGGAATAAGCACATCGTCGTAACGCCAAGACAACTGCCGAGCAGTGTTCCGGCGGCGATAAGTAATAACTCTCTCAAATCAAGTTCTCCTTTCTCACGGGGTATTAGGGGCAACCCCTAACGAGCCTTTTACCGTTTGGGAAACTGTGTTTATCCAAATGGTCTGCTCGCTAAGATTAAACATCTCCTCTGGGTTGCCCCGTTCTCAGTCTACTATCTCTCATAATCCTTTGATTTCGGCTTAAAAGGTTCAGCCACGATATTGCCGCCCACTTCCTTAGAAAAGCGTTCAGGATACTTGAACTGTTCCTTATACTTCTTCATCATATCGTCCGGCAAGCTCTGAAAACTCTCACTCTCAGGCGGTGCATAACAGATAAAGAACTTGCCGCAGATAATATCAACCATCTCTTTCTTATCGTTGTCCTGCACATAAACTGCACGGTTAAGCGGAAGTCCTCTCATCTTTCCTTCCTCATTACAGATGATTGCAACGTCATCGTCATAGGGCATATATTCCTCAATATCTCCTCCGACAACCTCCTGCATTGCTTCCAAACTGTCGTCGATTACAATTTCCTTCGGGTACTTTTCCGGTTCTACCAAGAGAACTTTAATCTTAGAATCATTCATCGTTCTTCATTCCTTTCGTGTGTTTTTTTTATTGTAAATTCCCATCCGCATACAAAGAAAATCGTTGAAGTCCTTACCTGCTTTTGGTGGCTCATCAACGATTTCATACTTATCCGGCAGAATGGTTTTTAAGGTCTGTGCTGCCTTTCTGCCCGCTATATCATTGTCAAAATGGATACGGATTTTCCTGACAGATGGGTTACTGCCAAGATACTTTTCCAGTGCAATCGGCACTTTACTGTCCTCAATTTTCTTTGCCGGAGAATACACCCCGGACAGCGAAACAAAGCTCATTTCTTTCCAATCCTGCCCGTTCAGCTTCGCAAGCGTGGCATAGGATAACAGGTCTATGGCACACTCAAAGAGGTGTACTTCCTCCAAGTTTTCCTTACCAAGCCGAAAAGAATAATCTTTTTTACTGCCACTGCAATCGCCCATAATCCTACGCTTATTCGTGGAACGGTAGGCTGCATATTTCGGTTCTTTCTTCTCGTCATAGCCTACAAACACAACATTATGATACGGCAGACTCTCAAAGATAAGGTCATTGGAAATACAGTAATTGATGATTTCAAAATCTATTCCTCTCCCGAAAAGATACTCTGTAATCACTATGTTGGAAGCACATTTTTCAGGGAGAAGAAGTGGTTTGTTTTCCTCTTTTGGCTGTGGCTTTTCATAGACCGGAGCCTGAATCGCTGTGTGTCCGATAATGGTTTCCACCGCTTCAAGGAAGCTGTAACCTTTGACCTTAATCAGATAATCCAAAGCACTCCTGCCGCCAATACCTCTCGACCACCATATCCATTTCCCGTTTGAAATCTTCAAACTGTCGTGGGTTCTGGTGCAATAGGTGTTACCTGAATACTTAACCAGCTCATACGGTTCATAATTTTTCAGGTAAGTTAGCAAGTCCATCTGCTTCGCCTGAATGATTAACTCAGGTGCGATAAATGGCATATCGACCACCGCCTTCCTGTTTATCTCTCATACGATTTCTCCTTTCTGCCGCCGACTGCTTCGCCCTCATCAGGCTCTCCGCCGACAATCTCATTTTCCTTTTTATCCATATTGAGCAGGATATTCAGCTCATCAAGTCGAGCAGTTTTTGCCTTCAATTCTTCCTCTTTGGCAAACGGCTTTTCGATTTCCTGCTTCGCTGTTTCAAACTGCTTTTCCGTATTTTCAAGGCTGTTTTTCGTATCAGCAAGTGTTTCTTCAAAGCGTTCAATGCCGTTATCTATTCTCACGATATTACCATGAGCATCATCGCCAAGCGGTACATCTCTGCTTGTTTCGCCTTTTAATTTCACAACATAATTACGCTGCATCGTATCAAAATACAGTTCCATTTGAAAGCCACGGTACTCGCCAAGTGGTATCGCATCGGGACTGTTCATTGACTTGCAGGCATTGATGATTGCCTGACCTGCTTCGGCTTTTTCGGAATAAGAAACACCCGATACCATCATTCCAAGCGGCTGCTCGTCTATCGGTTTCGGGTGTAATTTTGCTGTTTCAACATCTTTTGTAAGTCCCTCTACACGGGATTTTAAGTAAGCAATCTGTTGTGGGTAGAACTTGATGACCTTATCCTCCAGTCCGTATTTCTCTGATAAGAAATTGGATTTTAACATCTTCAGCTTCTGTACCTGAATGTCTAAGTCCATCTTTTCTTTGATATATGGATTACCTGTTGCAAGCATTTTTATCTCTGCATAGGACAGTGCGGTTTCATCAATATCCTCTGCCGACCTGACCGGAGATTTGCTCGTCATAATCTGACTTGCAAACTTCTGCTTACCTTCCACAAGCTGATAGAGGTATGCATCAAAGGTCTGCTCTGTTACATAGCGGTAAATATCTACCTGCGGATTTTCATTGCCCTGACGGACAATTCTACCGGAACGCTGCTCCAAATCTGAAGGTCGCCACGGACAATCCACATCGTGAAGTGCGATAAGTTTATCCTGCACATTCGTTCCTGCTCCCATCTTCTGAGTAGAGCCAAGAAGCACCCTGACTTCTCCCTTGCGGGTCTTTTGGAACAGTTCTTTTTTCTTCATATCCGTGTCGGCTTCGTGTATGAATTTCACTTCACTTTCAGGAATACCTCTCTCAATCAGCTTCTTTCTGATGTCGTTATAGACGGAAAATGTGCCGTCATTCTTCGGCGTGGAAAGGTCACAAAACACAAGCTGTGCCGATTTCTTGTCGGCATTTTCTTTCCATATCCGATAGATGTTATCGACGCAGGCATTGATTTTACTGCCCTCAAAATCAGGCAGCATATCGTTTAGCATACGCTGGTCAAGAGCCAGTTTTCTTCCGTCATTCGTGATTTTCAGCATATTATCTACGCTTGAATCCACACCGCCGCCACGCACCTGCTCGGCTCTCTCTGCAAGGGAAGCAACCATTTCTTTCTGCATTTCTGACGGCTTTACTGCAATGTTATGGTACTTTGCTTCCGGTACTGGCAGGTTCAACATATCCGCTGTCTTAATGTCCGCTATCTCCTTGAACATCGCCATTAGTTCAGGCAAGTTATAGAATTTTGCGAACCTTGTCTTTGCTCTGTATCCTGTTCCTTCCGGTGTAAGTTCCACTGCCGTAATGGTTTCTCCGAAAGTGGAAGCCCAGGCATCAAAGTGCTGCAACCCATTTTTCACAAGCGTGCTGTACTGCAAATATCGCTGTATCGTATAGAGTTCCACCATACTGTTTGAGATAGGTGTACCCGTTGCGAACACGGTTCCTCGCCCTCCGGTAATCTCGTCAAGGTAACGGCACTTCATAAAGAGGTCGGAAGATTTCTGTGCTTCCGTCTGTGCGATACCGCCCACATTACGCATTTTTGTATAAAGATAAAGGTTCTTGTAATAATGGCTTTCATCAACAAAAAGCCTGTCTACACCAAGTTCCTCAAAGGTTACAACATCATCTTTTTTCGTCTGGTCATTGAGTTTATCAAGTTTCTGCCTGATAGATTTCTTTGACTTTTCAAGCTGCTTTATGGAGAAGTTTTCCCCTCGGTTTCGCTTGAGTTCCGCAATTCCTCCGGTTATCTCCTCAAGCTGCTGTTCTAAGATTGCTCTCTGTCTTTCAATGGACATCGGGATTTTTTCAAACTGTGAATGTCCGATGATAACTGCGTCATAATCTCCAGTTGCAATCCTGCCGCAGAACTTTTTACGGTTCTTGGTTTCAAAATCTTTCTTTGTTGCGACAAGAATATTCGCCGCCGGATAGAGCTGCAAATACTCAGCCGCCCATTGTTCGGTCAAGTGATTTGGTACAACAAACAGTGACTTGTTACAAAGCCCAAGCCTTTTCGACTCCTGTGCTGCCGCTACCATTTCAAAAGTTTTTCCTGCTCCGACTGCGTGTGCAAGAAGTGTATTTCCTCCGTAAAGGATATGAGCAACCGCATTTTTCTGATGTTCCCTGAGTTCAATTTCAGGATTCATACCATTGAAGATGATATGACTTCCATCATACTCACGAGGTCTGACACTGTTGAATTTCTCATTGTAGGATTTGCAAAGCCTTTCCCTGCGTTCAGGGTCAGACCATATCCAGTCCTGAAATTCCTGCTTAATCATTTCCTGCTTCGACTGAGCAATTGCTGTTTCCTTTTTATTCAGGACAGCTTTTTTCTTTCCCTCATCATCTTCGATATAATCAAAGATACGCACATCTTTTAAGTTCAGCGTTTCCTCGATAATCTTATAGGCATTGATGCGGGAAGTTCCGTAAGTGTTATATGCCCTTACATTTCCTTTGTCGTAAGATTTGCCCTCAATATTCCACTCACTCGTAAATGGAGAGAAGTGAACTTTGATATTCCACTGTGCATAGCGTGGTGTTTCAAGCAAATGAAAGATAAACTCCTGCACATCGTCCGGTGGCAGCCAAGTTGCACCAAGTCGTACGGAAATTTCACTTGCAGTCAGGTCTTTCGGCTGCACCTTTTGAAGTGCTTCTACATTGACCTTATAATCTTCCGGATAGAGTTCTGCCGAGTTCTTTGCAATTCTCAGCTTCTCCCTGACATTACCCGAAAGGTATTCATCAGCCATCAGATACTTCGGTTCGTAAGAATTTCTATACTCATAAAGCGGATTTAAAAAGATAACACCCTTTAAGTCCTCAAAGATTTCATTCTCCGATTTACCGGAAAGCTCCATCATATAGTCCATATCAATCGTGGCTTTTTCTCCAAGAGATACCGCCAACGCTTCGCTTGCCGTATCAACAAAAGTAACCGGAGTATGCGGCTTAATTGTCCTCTTAGAAAACATATCAGCCTTACGCTCCAGTTCTCCGTCCTCTCCGATTATCTCCAATGCGGAAAGCAAAGAGAATGAACTGTCCTGCGAGAAAGCAGAAGTATTTGCACGGCTGTTAATGAGTCCGTACTTACCTGAAAAGGTATCATAAAGTCTGTTTAATCGCTCCTGCTCCGCTTTGATTTCGCTGTCAGGGTAATCTTCTGTCTGCAATTCAATCAGCGTTCTGACGGAATTTCTAATAGCAATCATACCCTTAATTCGGTTCTCTGCGGTTGCCGACACTTCCACCGGAGTCATACGGGAATTTTCACGATAGTAGATTTTATTGTCCACCACCGTATAGGAAAAGTTTCTCACTGTCGGGTCTGCCGGAATAGAATTATCTTCCTCCTCCAGTTCTTCCTCGACTTCATATTCTGTGATTTCTCCGTGAATATTTGCTACTGCATCATCAAGCTGTGCTGCAAGGTCTGCATTTTCATACGGTACACAAGTTGCTTCCATACCGAAACGCCCCGATACCATTTTCATTTCTCCAAGTATCATTTCGGGGTGCTGCACAAAATAAGAGTTCATCTTAATTCCGTTCTCATCGGTATCAAGATAAACCCAATCCGGCTCAATATCTATCAGTCTGTCACGCTTTTGTAGGATAAGAATATCCGAAACGACTTCCGTTCCTGCATTACCCTTAAAGGTATTATTCGGCAATCGAATTGCTCCAAGAAGCTCTGCTCTCTGTGCAATATACTTTCGTACTGCTAAAGTTTCCTTATCCATTGTGCCTTTGCTCGTTACAAGAGCCATCACACCGCCGGGTCTTAACTTATCAAGGGACTTTGCAAAAAAGTAATCGTGTATCAGGAACTTATGCTTGTCATACCTTTTATCCGATACCTTAAAATCTCCAAAAGGCACATTACCAACCACTCCATCAAAGAAGCTGTCCGGCAGATTGGTTTCTTCAAATCCTTGTGCCGCAATGGTTGTTTTCTGGTAAAGCTGCTGTGCAATCCCTGCGGAAATCGTATCAAGTTCCACACCGTAAATCTTACTGTCCTGCATTGCGTCCGGCAGCATACCGATGAAATTACCAATACCGCAGGACGGCTCTAACAAATTGCCCTCCTTAAAGCCCATTTGCTCCATTGCCTTATAAATGGCTGTGATAACTTCGGGCGGCGTGTAGAACGCAGTCAATGTGCTTTCTCTTGCCGAAGCGTATTCCTCTGGTGTTAATACCGAAGAAAGTTCCAGATATTCAGTTGCCCACGCTGAATTATTTTCATCAAAGGCTTCTGAAAGCCCACCCCAACCGACATACTTTGATAAGATAATCTGTTCTTCAGGAGTGGCAAATCTGTTTTCTTCCTGACATTTTTTAAGAAGCTGTATCGCCATAATATTTCTGCGGAAGCGTTCCTTTTTACCAACCGTTTCAACCTCATTTTCTCTGAGATTAAAGGTATGACGGTCTGCCATAGGCACATCAGGGTGCAGGTCAAATCCTTTGACCTTTTTCTTCTGCTCCCAAGCGGGAACTACCGGCTCAGGCTCTTTATCATTTCTTTCTTCGGCAGGTTCTTCCTTTACAATCAAATGCTCATTTATCGGATTCTCTCGCACTTTTCTGTCAAACTCTGTGCGTGAAAATTCCTTATTGAACAGTGGCATATCATAGTCATAGAGCATTACTCTCTCATCATCAACAGATAAGATTTCGTACTCAGAAGCACCGATATACACCTTATCGCCAAGATGATATTCATACTGCACATCTTGTAGCTGTTCTGCTTCTTCAGGTTCTTTTTCGGTTGGTTCGACCTCTTGCTCCGGTGGTGCATTAGAAAGTATCTCACGATTTCTTTTCGTTTCCTCGATTTTGGCTCTGCGTTCCTCTTGACTTTCAAGCCACTGAGGATAGTGTTCTTTTTCCTTTGGATTTAAGTATCTGTCCATTCGGATAAGTTCCCCGATACGCTTCTCCACCTGCGACCACGAAAGCGTGATATGTGGCTTCTCTTTACCGATACCTTTCGTAATCGTAATACCTTTTCCATCGTGGCTCTCATCAATGCCTGCTCCGATTATGACGGGATAAGAACCGCCCCAACCGTATTCATTTTTCAAGAAGTCGGCATTTTCTTTTGCAGAAAGACTTTTTTCAAACTGCTCATAAATACGCATTTTTCCCTCAGAAAATCCGCTTCCATTCGCAAGAATAGCGTCGATAATCTCCTGAGAAAAAGTAAAGGCAGAGGTTTTCTTTTCCTCTGCCCGACCGTCTAATATGAATGTCATCTGACCGTCCATTGACGGTAATGGTTTTATGCTGTCACTTAATTCTCCCAGTAATCGCATAGCTTCAAAGTGTCGGGCAATAACAGCCCAATCATAAAAGCTCTGTGCGGTTCTGCTGTCGTATTTGCCCTCCCACAAATGCAGGACGTTTTCAAAGGTCTTGTACCCTACTGTCCTGCCGTCCTCTAAAGTAAGCTCAGTATAATCATTATTGAAAATACTCTTTATATACTCTGTGCGGTCTTTGTTATCTGGATTGCGTTCATAATAATCTTTGATTTCTTCCAGACTTGCTGACAAATGTGGTGTCGTTCTGAGAATTTCATTGATTACTTCATCACGTCCAAAGAACGGAAGGCTTTTATCCTCGTGCGTTCTGTCGTAATACTCTAAGCGAATATCACTTCCGCTTTCACGATTTCCTGTGCCGAATTGCGAAGGGAGTTCATCAGACGAACCCATTTCATCATATCCTCCGCTTTCATCTGTTCGGTCACTCCCTCTTTCTGTGCCATCTGGCTCAGAATTGTTTCCTCCATCTTGCTGGCTCTCTGTTCCACTTCCGCCAAGTGCTGTGTCAGTTCGCCCCTCGTCAGGAGATTGTAGTAAAGGACTCTGTGATGTTCCTTCAGAAACTCTCTCCTCATCTGAGCGTATCTGCCCAACGTCACTTCCGGCTGCTGTGGAAGTTTCAGGTTCGGAAGGCTGTAATCGCCCACCATCGTGTAGGTCAGTTCGTTCATTGTCCAAACTCCTTTCGTCGTTATTTTCAACCTTATTGTATTCATTCCTGTCCTGACCGACAATTATGCGATTTTGACGGTTGAGTGCAGTAATTGTTTTAGATATTTCCGTCAATCCCATTTCTGCAATATCACTGGTAGCAAATCCAAGTGCATTGAGTGTTTCCTGCGTATTGAAGTTGGTAACATCTCTGAAATCATCAAGTTCAAAATAATCGTCCGTATCAACGCCGAGCCTTGACATCATCATATATGCCACACTGTTTGTCACGACATTTTTATAAATGAAAGCCACAATATCCTCTTCCACTTCCTCAAAGGAACTGCCCTCGGTTGCATAGTAAAGGTCTTGCAGATAATCAGGGATATTATCCTCTGCCGCATTTCTTGCTGCTCCCATAATTGCTTCGGCAAGACTGCTCTTATTCTCAATCTCTCCGAAAGTGCTTTCCAATGTTTCAATCACATCAGCTTCGTATTCCTGACGCATATCCCAAATCGGGACTGTTCTTGAATATCTGCTTTCGTGAGTATCTGAAATATCAAAGTAATGTGTCAGTCTTTGCCGTGAACGGTTTTCATCAGCAAAAACAGCAATACCTCTTGCACCTCGGTTGACCCATCTGCCAAAAATTTTGTTCCACTGCTCTATCTCAAGAACCGCTGTTGTATCAGGTCGCTGTGCATATACAAGTAGCTGTTCGTCATAACGTAACTTATAATTTCGGCAAGCCGAAGCCAAGAATGCCTGCCAGTTCTGAGGATTTGACACAACCGTTTTGCAGGTGCGGTTGTAAAGCTCAGAAATAAGGTCATATTTTCGTGCCATTACCCTTGCACCTCCTTATCGTTTCTTATCTCTGCTCCTGCATAGCAGGCTCTTTCTTCTCATTGTTACCTTTATTTTTTACTGCTTCATCAGAACCTCCGCCCAAATACGAAAAGAGTTTACCGGACTTTGTATTCTTCTGAAGCTCCATAATCACACCCATATCAGGAATCGTGATATTCGGGATTTTCAGGATTGCTTCCATATCAAGCTGCTGCAACTTTTTCTCCGTATCACAACCGGAGTCAAAGAGTTTATTCAGCACCTTGACCTTATTCTGAAAAGTTGCTTTGTCTTTCACGAAAATACCTCCTTAGCTAATGTTGATTACAATAGAAATACTGCCGCTCTGTTCTTCTTTCTGCGGATTACGTGAATACTCAGGAAAAAGGGACTGTACTCTCTGCCTTGCCCTGCGTATGGTTTCAAAACAAGGAAGTCCGTATGCTCGGTAATTAAATACAATATCCTCAAGCGGAAGATTTCCGGCAGGTATATATCCGTATTGGTTGTAATAATGCAGAATGAGAAGCATATCATCATACCTCGACATCGGGCATTCCTTTAAGATTTCAAGCACTCGGCTCTCCACCGTTTTCTGTTGTTTCATAATGTTCCTCCAAAAAATTAAAGGGACAGAGTTTTTACGCTCTGCCCCGACTGGTTAATGTTCGCTTGTTACTTACTTCTTACGGTTTTTAACCTGAAGAAAGATAAAGCCGCCGACAATAACGGCGACTAATGCGATAGCGATAATTGTCTTTGCTTCCATTACTCGTTACTCTCCTTTTTCTTCTTTTTGTGTGCAACAACAGAAGTTACAGCGATACCGACAGCAGAAAGTCCGGCAAGGACATACCAAAGTTTCATATTGGTATCATCTCCTGTTTTCGGCGTATCTCTTAACTCATTGTGCATTTTTACAACGGCTGTTTCATCAAGTTTGATAGTAACATTCTGGTCGGCAGGTGTGATATATGCGGCAGAGGCATTGTTTGCCACTTCGGATACGGTATATTCGCCAATACGAAGTCCCTCAATCACAATTTCGCCGTTCTTATCTGTTTCAAATGTCATATCATACCCGTTTGCTCCGGTTACTCTGAACGCAAAACCTTTGACCTTACCGTCTGAAGATGTCTTGACGATTTTCAGTGTTCCACGCATAGCTTCATTGATAAATCCAACTCCAGCCTTATTCTCAACGGAATAAGTTGTTTCGTCTTTCTCAATGAAAACAGAGTATTCTCCCTTATCAAGCAGGAAGCCCTCCGGTGCTTTTGTTTCACGGACAATATATTTTCCGTAAAGCAGCTCTTTCATCTCATAAATTCCGGTTTCAGTTTCTTCAAGATTTCCGATAAGTTCATCGCCATCATCAATCTTTCCGTTCTCATTGGTGTCCTTATATACCTCAAAGGTTGCACCCGTAAGCTTGTTATCCGGATATTCAGCGTCCACCTTCGTGAGTCTGATATTGCCGTGAACATACTCATTGACAATCTCAATTTCAACTACCTGCTCGGCTTCGCTGATATTGACCTCATACGCTTTTTCATCAAGAACAAATCCCTTTGGCTGCTCGATTTCTCTTACAATCCATTTGCCATAAGGAACTTTTGCAAAAGAAAAACTACCGTCTTTTGCAGAGGTAGTCGTCATAAGTGCAGTATCCTTTGTAAATTCTGTTTCTTCGGCTTTGAAGATACCGATAACAGCACCCTCAAGTGCTTCTCCATTCTCGTCAATCTTCTTACCTGATACAGAACCATAGATAAGTTCATTCTTGATTTCTTTTCCGTCATTCACTTTGATTTCAACCGTTGCGGTATCCTGACCTGCGTATTCAAATACAACCGGATACTTCGTATCAGAGAGAATATAATGCTCATCGGCTGCAATCTCCTTGACATAGTATTTGCCAAACGGAAGGTCTGACTTCATAACAGCAGTTCCATTTTCATTTACGCTGACAATCTCAATCAGTCCATCAGCCGGAATAACTGTACCGCTTGCAGATACAATATCTTCTGCGGCATAAAGACCAAAGCTGATGTTTTTGATTTCTCCGTTGTCGCCAATACCAAATGTCTTATCCTTTTCAATGGCTTTTGCAAGGCTTACCTGCACTTTCTGTCTTTCGTTATAGAACGATGTGGAAGTTTCGGTAACAGAGATATTCTGACCTGCATAAGTAAGCTCAACCGTATGTGTTTCGCCACTGATTACCATTCCATAAGGTGCGGTAATTTCCTTGACCTCGTATTTTCCGAGATAAAGTTCTTTGCTCTTAACAAATCCATCGGAGCTTGTTGTGATAGTATCTACCACTTCGCCCTTTGAATAGCGGAGTGTACCGTCCGGTGTACTAATATCTTCCGCAGCACGGACTTCATAAACTGCACCCTCAAGTCCTGCCACTTCATAAACAGGCTGATAGATAACATCACTGTCCTCAGAACCACTTACATGGACACCACTAAATACTTCTCCGGTCTTTTCAACCGTGATAGTACCTTTCTGTGCCATATTCGGCTTATTGACTTTCACAACAGTTACGCCGCCTTCCTCTGTGGAATTTTCTTCAGTAATATCAAAATATACCGGAGTATCATCAAGTACATATCCGTATGGAGCTTGTACCTCTACGATGGAATATCCCTTGCCGTAATCTAATTTCTCAGGTGTTACAAGAGAACCATTTGCGTCGGTATAGAACACATCTATCGTGGTCGGTGTCGGATAAGTAAAGGTCATTTTGACCTGATTGCCCTGTGGGTCGTAAATCTTAAATCCTGCTCCTGCATACGGAATACTCTTTCCGCTTTCTGCGTCCACCTTGACTACATTGACAAAACTCTCAAAGTTACGGTTATTGATAAGATAACGGTAGGTCTGTGCGTTCTGTGAAATGAACACATCAAAATCGTCCATCATCTCTCTGCCTTCCCAACCGGAAGTCTGGTGTACGGTATAAATACCATACGGCATATCTTTTGTCTGACCGAAGCCATTTTCATCGCAAACAATGGTATCTCTCTCATCTTTATTTGCTGCGTCATAGCTTCCGGCAGATTTCAGGTAAATCTCAAAGGAAGCACCCTTTTCAGGTGTTTCAATCTTTGTTTCTCCATCATCAGTGTGTTTAATGATAGCCACATTGCCTTTGATTACCTGCTCGGTTACATCATTGGAAGTAAGGTTGTGTTCCACCTCATAAAGTTTCGGGTCTGCACCTACCTTGTGAATGGTCTTATCAAGGAGATAGCCTTCACTCGGTGTAATTTCTCGGATTGTCCAGTCGGTATCACAAACATATTCTTTGGTAGTGAACTGACCGTTTTCATCAGTAACATACTTATCTACAAGCGTTTCGCCCTTATAGATACCGTAAACTGCTCCCGAAAGTTTGGCATTGCCCTGTGCTTCGCCCTTCTCAGCGTCGCTCTTTGTGACTGTTACAGTAAACTTCTTCAAAATGTTATTGAAGTTTCTTGTGGTTACTTCTTTCCACTTCACTGGTGCAGTCTGATTTTTCGGTACGACATAACGGATAGCTGTGTCTACTTCTTCAAGGGTATATGGTTCAGAACCACTGATAAGCACATCTTTGAAAGTTACCACACCGTTTTTGTCTGTAACTGCATACTGGTCAACAGCATCACCGGAAAGAGAAGTACCGAAAAGATGGAACTTCACACCTTCAACAAGGTTATCTTCTGAGGACTTCACTACCTGAAGGTCGCCACGCTTCAATTTGTTATTGAAAGTGACCTTTGCAATCTGTCCTGCTACAACAGTAACTCTATGTGTTTCCTGCGGCTCGTACTTATCGTATGCCTGCTCGGTTACAGTATAGATACCCGGCATAAGGTTATCAATCTGGAACTTACCGCCATTAGCTGTTGTAACTGTCTGATTGATACCGTTTCCGGTAATCGTGAAGTTGATACCGTCAGCCTTGCCGTCCTCACTGGTCTTTACAATCTGACAAGAACCATAGCTGACTTTCATCTTCACATAACCGTTGATACTGTCGCTTACTTCCTGAGCATAGCTGACAACATCCTGCACACTGGAGTTCTGACCGTGTTTGCCCTCTGACCATACAACCACACCTCTGCGGACTGCATTTTTCTTCGTTGCGGTAATGGTAAATTCCTTACTCGGTGCAGTATCCATAGAAACAGTAAGTTTGTTACCATTCACTGAAAAGCTCACTCCACTGATACTTGCCTTGAAATTATATTTGGACAGCACATTATTGGAGTCTGTCAGAGTAGTTGTGTACTTACTTCCGTTCCACTCAAGTTCTATTGTCTTTGCCGAACCGGATGATTTATTACAAAAGCTCGGTATGGTCGCATGGTTCTGTACACTCTGCACCATACTGTTGTAATAACTGAAAATCTTATTGCGAAGCGGATGCTTTGCATTGATGACATCTTTCACATTGCTGCAACCACTGGCTGCTACATGATTGAAGTTCGCATCACGCTCTCCGATAACAGTTTCCCAGATAAGAAGCTGTGTGGCATAAGCCTGTGCAATGCTATTTGCTGCCGCTTCATTCTGTGACCTCCAAGATGTCGAGATTGTCCCACGGTAGCCATACTGTAAAATACGACCAACAAAAAGACGGATTTCATCTCCGGAAATAACCCCATTGGCTGCAAGGTTATTAAAATAATTTTCGTCATACTTATTCATTGTCTGACCGACCTTGAGCGAAATTCCCGGCTCAATACAATAAGCAACATTGCCTGAGTATGAGCCAATAGCCTTAAGATTGGTAAAATTGGAACGTCCGGTATGCCAACCATTTTTCAAGGTCAAATTGCTGTGTCCCCATACCCCATCGTAATTAGCATCGCCATCACGAGGGAAATCGACCATATAAACATCGGCTTTTTCTCCCGAAGCAGCATATGCTGTTGTCGAGCCAATGCCTGCAAAAGTGGTCACACACATAAGGGTCGCCAAGAAAAGCGACGTGACTCTTTTGAATTTTGACTTTATCATTGCGTTTCCTCCTGTAAAAATTGAAAAACACACCGTATCTCTACGATGTGCCTTTGTGGATTTTCTTTTACGACAAGATTTACCTGCCGAAAAACAAATGCGGATTTTTCGTTAATTTTTCATTTTACCATACACCTCCCGTCCGTTCATACTGTGCGATTGCCCCTTAGAGATAGACATATACTTTGAGATAGTTATATTCAAGTGAGATAGTATATATCATTTTCGGTAGGTAAAAATATAACTAAGGGGTTAGAGTGTGAGAAAGGGGAACTGTAAAACAGGCTATCTGCTGTCACGTTCTGCACGGTTACGCAAAAACTTGTTGTAATACTCCAATGCTTTGCAGACAAAATCCTCTGTCTGACTGACGGGAATGTTTTTCGGGATAAGCTGTCTTACTCTATCGCCCCTCAACACGATTTTTTCCTTTTGGTTCGGCTTTTCCTCAGACATAACAGCGTGGATTGCTTCTGTTGTAAGGTTGCCCTCGTTGAATAACTTTCGCATACGGATTGTCTGGTCGTGTGACGGGGTTGCGTCATTCAGGTCGATTTCGTCAACCACATCACGCTGGCAATCTTCATCAAGGTAAGAAAGTTCTACGGCAGGACGCATTTTAATACGCCCCTCATCAACAAATTCAAGCAGCTCGGGAACAAGGTTTGTCAGGCGGACATAACGGTGTATCTGATTTCTACTGTCGCCACATTCCTCGCTCATTAAATCAAGACTTTGCTTTCCTCGTAAATCAATCCCCACTGGGGATGCATTTTCTTTGCTCGGTCTGCCTGCTTGCCTTTTCATTGCTTCCAAACGCATTTTATAGGCAAAGGCTTTTTCACTTGGCAATATCTCTGACCTCTGAAAATTACTCTCTACCATTAAAATGGTCGCTTCATCTCTGTTCAGGTCTACAATCTCACTTCTCAGGGTTTCAAATCCTGCCAGTTCACAAGCTCGCTTTCGTCTGTGTCCTGAAACAAGTTCATATCTGCCGTCCTCTTTCTGCCTTACCGTTGCCGGAGTAATAACCCCTCTTTCCTTAACACTCTCCACAAGCTGCATCATATCTTCATCGTCCCTGACCTTAAACGGGTGGTCGGGAAAATCATCAATCAGCTCCAATGGAATATCTCGGATTTTTGAAAGCTGTTCTTTATCTCGCTGTGCCTGCGTGGTAAATAAATCATCGAGCTTCGTGAGCGTGAAGTCGCTCTTTCTTCCTGCCATCGGCTAACACCTCCTTTGTAAATTCAGCGTATGCCTTAGACACTGTGCTGTTTGGCTCATAAGCATAAATGCTCTTGCCTTTGGAAGAAGTTTCAGCGGCTTTTACGGCAATCGGGATTTGTGTTCGATACATCCTTATCTGATTACCGAAGTTTGCCCTGAGTGCTTCCACCGTACTCTTTGCAAGGTTTGTTCGGCTATCCACCAAAGTAAGCAGCATACCGTCTATCTTAATATCCGGATTGATATACTTCTTTACTTTTGAAATGGTCTGCACAAGCTGTGTCATACCCTTTGCAGGCAAATACTGAGCCTGAACCGGAATGATAACACTGTCTGCCGCCGATAAAGCATTGAGCGTAACCATACCAAGTGAAGGCATACAGTCTATAATTACATAATCATATCTGTTCTTCACTTGACTCAGATAATTCTTGAGTGTAGTTTCTCTGCTCATTGCGTTTACAAGGTTAAATTCCATTGCTGAAAGCTCAAGGTTTGCCGGAACAAGGTCAACACCTTCTTCGTGGTGCAGGATACCAACCATAGGGTCTGTCATCGTTTCATTGATTACATCTGTGAGTTTCGTTGCAAGCGTGATACCCAAGCCGTCTGTATCCTGCCAACCAAGACAAGTCGTTAAATCGCCTTGCGGGTCTGCGTCTATGAGCAATACTTTCTTGCCCTGCATTGCAAGCCCGACTCCAAGATTAACTGTTGTGGTGGTTTTTCCGACTCCGCCTTTCTGGTTACATACGGAAATCGTTTTGCAGTTTGACACTTCTTTTTGCCCTCCTTTCTGAAAATTCATAGCCACCGCATTATGGCTATGTACCTGACCGACTCATTTCCTAATCGGTCATAGCAATATTTGTTCTCAACACCCCTTGCCAAGCAAAATGCTTATGGGAAGTCACTAAGGAACAGACTGCTTATCTGTATCATAGGATTCTAACCTCTGCCGGGTACTCCGCCAGCTCCGTAGAGAAGTATCATTATCATTCTGACTGTCATCGCCATATCAGGAGCAACCTGATACTCATAACCGGAGTTCTCGCTATTCTGAAATACAGAAATCACGGCGTACCTGCTAAAGTGGCTATCATCAGAAATAAAGTCTTAGTGAATGACTTATTCAATTTTCAAGCGAAAAGGCTTCCGTTTTTGCTATCCGGAATGAACCCCTTCACTCATTTGGACAAAGGGGTATGAAATGCACACCCAAAATCTCCTCTTTTCCAAAAAATTCTTCCAAAAAATTTTTGAAATAAAAAAGCCGCCTGCTCCGGTTAGGAAACAGACGGCAAATCACGTTCTAAATGTATTCAATTTTCAATTTCTTTTTCTTTGCTTCAAGCACTTTACATAGAACATCATCTACTGCGTCGGTGTATCGTCCCTGAGCTGCTAAATTGTTCTTCAATTCAATGAGCAATTGTATCACTCGGCTTCGTTCTTCTTCATTTAAGTATAGATGATAGGTTTTCTCTCTCATTGGCTGTCCCTCCATCTTTCAAATGTATTTTTGATTATCTCCACATCTTCCTCTGTATCAGAAGAAATAAATATATGTACGTTCTGAAAAGCTTTCTTTAAATTATTGGCATAATCCAGTTCTGTGCCTTTCATCGGCAACTTAATCAGCCTTATTCCTCTTTGCTTGCACATATATGCTTTCATTATTTCTATATTCTCGTCAGCACTTTCTGACTCAATAGCCAACTTCTCTGAAGCTATGTATGTTTCAAGCGGAACTCCAAGCAATCGGTCAGAACCAAGTTCTGCTTTCAAGCCTTTCTTATTAGAATAATAGCTGACAGCCAAAGCAGGAAACAATGACAAATACTCCTGCTCACAAATTCGGCAGCCTTTATTCAATATCGTTCTTTCATTTATCTTCATACTCCACGAATGACCGTGCCTGCATTTCCACCACGCTCTCTTTGCCGAAGTTCGTGATACCTCTGTAGGTTTCAGTTTATTCTGTTCATAATCCCATTCGCTAAGAAGCTGACTGTCTGTTGTCGCCAAATCATTATATCCGGCAAGGACTTCTCTCTCCGCACAAACGGGGCATACCGTACCTTTCACACGGGCATTGATAACTGATTTCCACTCGTTACCGCATTTTCTGCACTTCCACCAGACATTTTTCCTCGATTTTGCATTTACCTCATCAGGCTTCAATGGTAAGTTCTTCTCCGACCACTCCGAAGCAATTTCAGGGTGTGTTGTCTGCAAATCATTAAACCCTTTCAGGAATATGTACCCACTGCAATACGGGCATTTGCTCCCACCGGAACGAGTAGAAATAAGGGTGTTCCACTCTCTGCCGCAATCCTTACACTTCCACCAAGCCTTACGATTGGCAAAGACCGTAACCTGAGTTGGAAGTAACGGATAATTTCTATCCGACCACTCGGCAGCTATATCCGGCAGAAGTGTTGCAAGGTCATTAAATCCTGCCAACACTTTATTATGAGAGCAGTACGGACAACCTGTTTTATTTATTGTCCTGCTCTTAACGGCAGCTTCCCACTCGTGACCTTTTTTACATCTCCATATCACTTTCTTATGAGAACCAATAGAAACCTCTATCGGTTTTATCTTATTCTTTTTCGACCACTGCTTTACCAATAGTGGCTCTAATGTCGCCAAATCGTTAATACCTGCAATCACTCTCGCACCGGAACATATCGGACATTTCTCTCCATTAGAACGAGCCTTAACGCTTGCCTGCCATTCATGACCGCAAGCACCTCTCCACCATACTTTTTTATTTGAACCGAAAGTAATGTCATCAGGCGTAAGCGTTAAATTCTTTTCCGACCACTCCGAAACAAGCTCCGGGTGTACTTCTGCTAAACTGTTATTCATAGCCAAACCTCAACCTCCTTGTGCTTAGAGTATATGAAGTTTTGGCTTTATCTTGTAGTTTGCGAATATCCGTATAAATAGAAAAAGCCCTTTGAGAAAGGGATTTCTCCTCTCTCAAAGGGCAAGTTGGCAAACTGAAAGTTTCACATTATCTATTACAATGTAAATAATGCTTTTTCGTAGTCCTTAACATAATACTTAATATTGGTTCTACCTTTTTGTATTACAGTATGTCCCTCCTTCTCAAGCATCTCCTTTTGTGCCTCAACTCCTCCAGGATACTTTGCATTTAATTCCCCATTTGCTTTTAATGTTCTCCAATAAGGTGTTTTATCTTCTGCACGCTGATAACTCGCCCATGCAACTATTGAAACAAAAATTCCAGCTGTGATTGGCTCTGTAAAATCAGCACCGCTTTGTTTAGCAAAGTAATCTCTTATTGTACCTACAGTAAGCAATTTACCACAAGGCACAAGTCGCATTACTTTGTCATAGTCAATAGGTGGGGCAAAGTACATTTTATCTCCACCATATTTTTCAATGCTCTTTTCATCTGTTATTATTTGAACTTTAGGCATATCCTTGCTATCCATAAGCATAGCATTAAAATCTTTTTTATCTTCATTTGCCATAAGTATCACCTCCAAGCCAATCATATCTCAATAAATATACTCATGCAATGAGACGGTTTTTAAATTTCTCTCAAAAATTCCGATTTGTATTTCTGTTTGTTTTAAAAATGGGCAACTCCAATTGGAATTGCCCACTCATTGCACTAATTATGCGATTTTTTCTTGCTTGCACCGATTTCTGCATCAATCTATTTTGTAAACGGTACATTTTTACATCATATTTTAATAAAGCTTTGCACCTGCGGGGATATGGTTATCGACCATGAGGAGGTGGAGCTTTTCTTCGCCTTCTTCCTCGTGAACTGCACTGAGGAGCATACCGCAGGAGTCAATGCCCATCATTGCTCTCGGCGGAAGATTTGTGATAGCGATAAGAGTCTTTCCAACCAGCTCTTCAGGCTCATAATAAGCGTGGATACCGCTTAAAATTGTGCGGTCTGTGCCTGTGCCGTCATCAAGAGTGAACTGTAAAAGCTTCTTCGACTTCTTAACAGCCTCGCAAGCCTTAACCTTTACTGCACGGAAATCTGACTTTGAGAATGTTTCAAAATCAACATATTCTTCAAACAAAGGCTCAACCTTCACCTTTGAAAAATCAATCTTTTCTTCAACAACAGCGTCCTTGGTTTTCGGAATACCCGACGGCTTCTTGTCGGAATCAAGGCTCTTCATTGTCGGGAAGAGGAGAACATCACGGATTGCGGCTGAATCTGTGAGGAGCATACACATTCTGTCGATACCAAAGCCGATACCGCCTGTCGGAGGCATACCGATTTCAAGTGCGTTGAGGAAATCCTCATCGGTTGTGTTAGCCTCATCATCGCCCTGTGCGAGAAGTGCCTCCTGAGCCTTAAAACGCTCTCTCTGGTCAATCGGATCGTTAAGCTCCGAATACGCATTAGCCATTTCCCAGCCGTTCATAAAGAACTCGAATCTCTCAACATAATCGGGATTTTCGGGTTTCTTCTTTGTAAGCGGAGAAATCTCAATCGGATGGTCCATAACGAAAGTAGGCTGAATCATATGCTCTTCTGCAAATTCTTCAAAGAAAAGGTTGAGGATGTCGCCCTTCTTGTGGCGTTCTTCAAACTCAACACCCTTTTCCTTAGCAATTGCCTTAGCCTCTTCATCAGAATGAATTTCGTTGAAATCAACACCTGAATACTTTTTAACAGCGTCAAGCATTGTAATTCTCTCAAACGGCTTGCCAAGATCCATTTCAATGCCGTTGTATGTGATTGTTGTTGTGCCGAGAACCTCCTGTGCAACATGGCGATAGAGGTTTTCGGTAAGATCCATCATACCGTTGTAGTCGGTATATGCCTGATAAAGCTCCATAAGAGTAAACTCAGGGTTATGACGGGTGTCAACACCCTCGTTACGGAATACTCTGCCGATTTCGTAAACCTTTTCAAGTCCGCCTACGATAAGTCTTTTGAGGTAAAGTTCAAGAGAAATTCTGAGCTTTAAATCCTCGTCAAGAGCGTTGAAGTGAGTAAGGAACGGACGAGCCGACGCACCGCCGGCATTTGCAACGAGCATTGGAGTTTCAACCTCCATAAAGCCCTGATTGTCAAGGTAACGGCGGATACTGCCGATAATTTTTGAACGCTTTACAAAGGTATCCTTTACCTCGGGATTCATAATAAGGTCAACATAACGCTGACGGTAACGAAGGTCTGTATTTGTAAGACCGTGATACTTTTCGGGGAGGGGTTTGAGTGATTTGGAAAGGAGCTTAACCTCTTTTGCATGAACAGAAATTTCGCCCATTTGCGTTTTGAAAACAAAGCCCTTTACTTCAACGATATCGCCGATATCCCACTTTTTAAGGAAACCGTATTCTTCTTCACCGAGATCGTCAAACTTTGCAAAAATCTGGATTTTGCCCGAACGATCCCAAAGGTCCATAAACGAAACCTTGCCCTTGCCTCTTTTTGAAAGCAAACGGCCTGCAACGCATACATCTTTGTTTTCGTACTCTTCAAAATTGTTTTTAATTGTTTCCGTGAGAACATCACGGGCACTTGTTGTAATTACAAACGGATCTCTGCCTGCTTCTTTGAGGGCGGCAAGCTTTTCGTATCTGACCTTGATAACATCGCTTGTGCCGGTCTGCTGTGGCTTCTGACTCATTTCCAATCATTCCTCTCTTTTCAACATCAATAAATCTGACGGATTGCAAAAGCAGAATCCGTCAGCTAAAATTCAATAGATAAACAAATTACTTTGAGATTTCAAGAATCTTAAATGCCTTTACGCCGCCGGGAGTTTCAACCTCAACAACATCACCGACACATCTGTCCATAAGAGCCTTGCCGACAGGTGATTCGTCTGAAATTTTGCCCTGTGCGGGATTTGTTTCGTTAGAACCCGAACCAACAATTTTATATGTCATCTGTCTGTCTGTGCCAACCATTTCGATTGTAACAACAGAAGTGAGGTGTACCTTATCGTTAGATGTTTCGGACTCATCAATAATCTGAGCAGTTTTGAGGATAGACTCGATAGTAGCGATTCTTGCCTCCATAATAGCCTGCTCGTTCTTTGCGTCATCATATTCACTGTTCTCGGACAAGTCGCCGTAGGAACGGGCTACCTTGATTTTCTCTGCAATTTCTTTACGCTTGACATTTTTTAATTCTGCAAGTTCCTCTTCAAGATTTTTAAGACCTTCCGCAGTAAGCATTGTTGGTTTAGCTGCCATTTTATATCGTTCCTTTCAGTTAATACCGCACCTGCACAAGCGTGCATACGGTATAAAATTCTTTCATATCAGCAAAAAACTGCATATAGATTTATTATAATTTTTTTCGCACCGATTGTCAAGCAAAACGGGCAAGATAACTGCAAAGAGATTTCACTGTCTGCGCCTCATTGTCGTTACGGCACAAATCGGGAACAATTGAGCCGAGTTCGTACTGTGAACCGAGTGTGTAGAGTGCTGAGCAGAAGTATTCCTCAGACAATCCATCAGGCCGCAAAAGTGCGAAACCGTTCGGCATTTTAAAGCAATAGCGAAAATACACAAAGCCCTTTATATTTTCCTTAGGTCTGCCGTTTGTGAGGATGACCGCGTCATTTCTTACAGGCAGATTTTCTTCAATTTCAAACGGTGCAATGACAAGGTCACAATTTGAAAGCTGTTCACGGTGGTGAGTAACAACGGCACACGCACCTGTTTCTTCGGCAATGGTATTCAGCTCATTATAGAACACATCTTCGTTGTCTGTGATAATACAGGCATTGCCCGTATATTTCAGCACAAATGAAACAAGGTCTGTGCATTGAGCATCGGGGTCATAAATTCCGACCGTCAGCCTTTCGGGAGCGTCAAATTTGCTGAGGGCATAAAGCGCCATATTTGTACAAAGTCTTGCCGAAAAAAACGGCGAGTAAAAACGCTTGTAACCGCTGTCATTTGGGAAAGTCATTTCTTCGCAACACAAAAGTCTTGTACGCTGATTGCCGATTGCCCTGTCAATTTTATTGAGATTGACCTTTTGTCTGCGACAGATGTATGTAAGCTGTTTTACGCTTACGCCCCTTGCCCTTTTGATTTCAACGCACACCTTGTCCCCCCTCAGCCTGTTAAAAAATCCCCTTATTTTCCCGCACTTTTCGGGAAACACAACATTCAATGAAGTAATCAAAACAAAAACCTCCGCATATTTACTTATTTAAGTATATGCGAAGGCTTTTAAATTAATTATCAAATTGTGTATGTATCAAAGAAATTATCACATGTACGGATACTCAGACATCGGGTTGTATCTTACACCGTTAAGACGGCATTCGTAGTGGAGGTGAGGTCCTGTTGAGTTACCTGTTGAACCGACATAGCCGATAACCTGTCCTCTAGAAACAGACTGACCTGAACTTACTGTAAGACTTGTAAGGTGACCGTAAACTGTCATCTTACCGCCCGCGTGGCTGATCATTACATAGTTACCATAACCGCCGCCGCAGCCGCAGCTGTAGCTCTTGCCCCAGTTATGTGTACAACTGCTGTTGGTTGCGATAACAGTACCGTCGGCAGCCGCAACAACAGGAGTTCCCATAATGCCTGCGCCGGCAATATCAATTCCGCCGTGGTTATAAACTTCTCTGTCCTCAAACCATTCTGATGAAAGGCTTACAAAGCCCGGTGTAGGCCATGCAAAGCCCGAACCCGACGGAACAATTACAGATGATGAACCTGAGCTTGATGAACCCGAACTGCTTGAGCCGCTTGATGAACTGCTTGATGAACTGCTTGAGCTTGAACTCTGTGAAGCCTGAGCAGCCTGTTCCGCAGCCGCCTTCTGAGCGGCATAGTACTCGTTGATTTTGGATTCAATCTCATCACTCTTCAAAGCCGCACTTTCAAGAGAATTTTGCGCCTTGGAATTTGATGCGTACAGATTTTTAAGAATCTCGTCATTATCTGAAATGAGTTTATTAAACTCGTCCTGATCCGACTTCAATGACGACTGCTGAGTTTCAAGGTCTTTCTTGTCGGCCTCAAGGGATTCCTTCTGGGTGCTGAGCTCGTCCAGCTTTGTCTGGATTTCGCTGATAAGCTCCTTGTCGCTGTTTGCAAGGCTCTTTACAAGCTCCATCTTATCAATAAGGTCAGAAAAATCCTTTGCACCGAAAATGATTTCAAGGTCTGTTGCGTTGCCTGACATATAGAGAATTCTGAGTCTGTTTGCAAGTGCGTCAAACTGATCCTCAACTTCCGAAAGTCCCTTGTCATAAGCGTCCTGCTTTTCCTTAATATCATCGTTAAGGCTTGAAATTTTCTCACGGGTTACTGCAATTTTTTCATCAAGAACCTGAACCTTGCTTACAAGGGCGCTCTTGTATTCTTCCTTTTCTGCGATGTCAGACTTTGTATCATCAAGAATCTTCTGATACTTCTGATTTTCCTGTTCAAGCTGCTGAAGCTGTTGTTCAAGGTCTGAAATGCTGTCCTCAGCAGAAACAACAGTCGGAATTGCCATAGGAATTGAAATCATACATACGCAGAGCATTGCACATAAAATTCTTTTTAATTTGTTCATTGTAATCTCCTCCTTTAAGATTTCTGTCGGGATTACCAACCGAGTATTTCATTACCTTCCATTTTAAGGTATTTTCTTATTGAGATAAAGCTGCCGAAGAAGCCGATAACAACACCCGCAACTGCAAACAAGCCGCCTGTAATCCAGATGACATTGTTAATCGGAATGAAATCAATCGGAACAATCTGATAAACAAGAGCCTGTGCAGTCTCATAGAGAATTGCAATTGCACCTGTTGAAAGAATTGCGGAAATAAGTCCGATTATCATACCTTCAATAAGGAAAGGCCAGCGGACAAACGAATTCGTTGCGCCAACCGATTTCATAATGCTGATTTCAAATCTTCGTGAGTACATTGTTGCACGGATTGTGTTGGCGATGATAAAGATTGAAATGATTGTCAAAGCACACACAACTGCAACGCAAATCATATTTACAAGATTGCTGATGTCCGTAAGCTTTTTTGCAAGCTCACGGTGACTGCTGAAACTGTCAACACCGTCAATTTTCTTGATTTGTGCAATAGTTTCATCGTACTTTGACAAATCCTTCATCACTACAATAAATGAATCAGGAAGTTTGTTTCTGCCTTTCATCTCGGCAAAAAGGTCGTCGCCAAGGGTTGATTTATACTGCTTTATCGCATCCTCCTTTGAAAGGAAGGTTGCAGACTCAACATTGTCAAGCTTTTCAATTGCTTTTCCTACATAAACAGCCTCAAGCTGTGAATATCCGTCTTTAATGTATACAGAGGTTTCATTTGACTTGCCGACAGATTCAACAACCTTGTCAACATTCAATGAAAAAAGTGCCGCCGCACCTGTGAGAACAAGACAGCTTATAAGTACGCAGACGGAAGCGATACTCATAATACGGTTGTTCCACACATTTTTGAAACCTTCTTTTGCCAAATAACCAAATCCGGTCATATCAAAAATCCTTTCAAAATCCTATTTGCGCAAACGCATTATTCCGGAACAACCACTGCATTATCGGGATAATCCGGTGTATTTTCTTCTTCACCGCTGTCATCACCGTAATCGTCAGTATAGTCATCTTTAACAAACAAATCCTTGGTGTCGCTCTTAATTTTTCCGTGGTCAAGAACAACAACTCGTCTGTCAAACTCACGAACAAGGTCATGTTCATGCGTTACAACAATAACGGTTGTGCCTGTTGCGTTAATTTCATTGAGAAGATCAATGATTTCGTGTGACATCTCGGGGTCAACATTACCTGTCGGCTCATCGGCAATAATAATTTCGGGGTTATTCACAAGGGCTCTTGCAAGGCTTACACGCTGTTGCTCACCGCCCGAGAGTTCACTCGGTCTGTTTTTCATCTTATCTTTAAGACCGACAAGCTCAAGCACATACGGAACACGCTTTTTAATTACTGCCGAAGGTTTTCCGACAGCACGCATCGCAAACGCAACATTGTCGAAAACATTCATCTTGTCAATAAGTCTGAAATCCTGAAAAACAATGCCCATATGACGGCGCATATAAGGAACCTTGCTCCTTTTCAGCTTTGTAACATCAGTGTCGTTGATAACGATTTTGCCCGATGTCGGAGTTTCCTCATGCATAATGAGTTTAAGAAATGTACTCTTGCCTGCGCCCGATGCACCGACAATGAACACAAACTCGCCCTTATCAATACTCAGCGTAATACCGTAGAGAGCATGAGTGCCGTTAGGGTATGTTTTAGACACATTTATAAAATCAATCATAAAGTCACCTTTGTTTTGTAGTTATTGTACAAATACTCATAAAAAGTCAAAACGCCCAGAGCACAGCGAACGCACTATGTTCGGGCACACTTTAACCAAATCAGTATTTTGTAGGACTTGCGTTGAGGTATTTCTTAACCATAAGAGCTACTTTGAACACAATTGCATCCTCAAACTCACGAAGGTCAAGACCTGTGAGCTTTTTAATTTTTTCAAGTCTGTACACAAGAGTGTTTCTGTGTACGAAGAGCTTTCTTGATGTTTCGGAAACATTAAGGTTGTTTTCAAAAAATCTTTGAATTGTAAAGAGAGTTTCCTGATCAAGGCTTTCAATTGAACCTCTCTTGAAAACTTCCTTGAGGAACATCTCGCATAAGGTTGTGGGAAGCTGATAGATAAGACGGGCAATGCCGAGGTTATCATAGCTTACGATTGTACGGTCAGTGTCAAATACCTTTGCAACCTCAAGAGCCGACTGAGCCTCCTTAAAGCTTCTTGCAAGATCCTTGATGCCTGTAACCGTTGTACCGATACCGACAACGCAATGCGTGTAGAACTCGCTCGAAAGTGTGTCTGAAATCGAGCTTGCCAACTTTTCAAGGTCACGGCTCTCTGTGTCAGGCTTGATTTCCTTAACAAGTGCAATTTCAACCTCGTTAATGTTGATAACAAAGTCCTTTGACTTGTCCGGGAAAAGGTTCTGAATTATATCATAAGCGGAAACATCTGTTTTTGAAACAATTTTAATAAGCAGGCAAACACGGGAAACCTCGCTGTTAAAGTGAAGCTCTCTTGCTTTAAGGTAAATGTCACCCGGAAGAATGTTGTCAAGAATAACATTCTTAATAAAGTTTGAACGATCATACTTTTCGTCATAATACTGCTTGATGCTTGCAAAAGAAACCGACAAAAGCTGAGCATATTTCTGAGCATACTCATCGGTACCCTGAACAAATACTGCATAATCATACTTTGCATTGCTGCCGAAAGATCTGTATGTATAGCCGTTCACAACAAACGGTGCTGTCGAGCTGAGTGTTTCGGAATTAACGCTCTCGTTTACCTCGCCGATTTTTCCAAGCTCGGAGCAGGCAATAACAACCGAAGTCTCGTCAATTACGCCAATCGTTCTGTCGATTGCGTCTTTCATCTGGTGTACAATACCTTGAAATAATCTGTTTGACATAAATTTTTACCTCGTTTTCTCCGCAGTTATATATTGTGATTGTAAAAGAGTTCAATAAAATACAATCTGTCTCATATACATATTACACAAAAACGAGAAAAAAATCAACCTCTATTTACAATTTTTCTTGAATTTTTTAGAGAATTTGCATAATCAGCAACAAGTTACA
>ENA-OYAD01000086-OYAD01000086.1-human-gut-metagenome-genome-assembly--contig:-NODE-86-length-24414-cov-8.353175_pt1 | contig 24414 bp, 16 predicted proteins | sample MGYA00243425_ERZ652814 | MGnify/ENA primary metagenome ERZ652814 (study PRJEB26926, sample SAMN06164694) | human gut metagenome | biome: ENVO:00009003; feature: ENVO:2100002; material: ENVO:00002003...
GAGATCTAGTACGGTCTCGTGGGCTCGGAGATGTGTATAAGAGACAGAATTTATTGTATGACAGATGATTTTTGCAAGAAATTTGTATTGCAATGGAAAAATATATCTGGTTGAAGGCAAGAATCATAACATCGCAACAAGCCGAACTAATATATGATGCCAAAATATAGCTATTTTAATTCTTTTTCATTCGAGAGATTCCAAATGTTTCAAATATCATTAATGGAAGCATCTTTTTAAAATGAGGAACATATATCGCTAAATACCACAGTGATATGACTGTCCCAAGTAATATTATAGCTATTATATTTATTTCGTTTGTATTAATAGATAACTGAATAATGATTAAACATCAAATAATGGGTTTATATATGGACTCTTAAAAAAAGAACAACCATTCATTTTTTTACATTTAGAAAATATGTCTTCTTGCACAATTGGTAATCCTAACTCATAACCTTTAGCTTTAACAATTTTATTATTACCAAGACTATTAGGTAACAAATCTATTCTCTTAAATATATCAAACTCATTATCATAGATTGAGGTTTCCCAATTAATACAATCAATTAATTTTAAATAAATTGGAAGGTAATAATCCCCAATATATTCAGACCGATTGAATACATGTGTAGTTATCAGTTGGACATCATGTGGAGCCAAGTTATTTAATATTTCTGCAAATCGTTCACTTAATATTGGAACTGCATCTGTCATCAAATAATCGTATTTCTTAAAACGCTCTATATTTATATTTTTGTTAATATTGAAAATAAGAGTATCCGTTGGCTCTGATATTTTTTTGTTCTCTAAAAAAACAACAGATTCAATGCTTGAAGCTCTGTAATACTCCAACCAATATGAATTAGGATAATTGGGAGTCACTGAAAGGAAATAATACATAGTTACTTACATTTAATTAAACCTTGATCTAAAAGAATATTATATTTATTTATAATAGAATCTATTTCAGCCTGATAATCTGACGCTTTCCAAACTTTTCCTAATCTTGCATCTTGAGCAGCACGAACCGATACTCTATCTAAGTCCATTTTTACCTGATTAGTATAGATTGGATGAGAACCATTGTGAATTGGTAATTTAGGGTTGCTATTAACACCAGCTTTTGTTGGCAAATATTTAATGTTACTCTCATCATGAATATTAAATCCTGCTTTAGCAATAACATCATGATATCTTAATTGTTGTGGAATGATATGATGTTTTTGATGATCTGGGATTGAAGGCATAGTGTTATATGTAAGAAGCCCAAATTCATCAAGCCACGTATTGATATCCCGCACATATCCATACAGAGTCGGATTGTTACCCGCCAGTCCAATTGGGTCAGAAGAAATATATATCCCCATTTCAGGCGAGTAGTACCTGAATCTGTTGTAATACAGCCCCGTTTCTTCATCCTCGTACTGTCCCTGATAGCGGAACGGCACGAGCGTTCGGTCCCCATGACATTCCGCCACCCTGCCGTACACATCCAGCAGCATCTCCCAGACAAGCTCTCCCTTGCTGTCGTATGCCTGCGTCGGCGTACCGAGGTAGTCATGCACTATCGTGTAGCGTTCCCCGTCCGTGACCTTCGCCACAGGCGTGAACGACGTTCCGTCATACACCCATGTCACAAGGTTGTCCGGCTTTTCCGTGCCGTCGTATTCCTCGCGCCCGGTTTCGTCCGTGACGAGCTTCGGCCTGTCGGCTTCCTCAATGTCCCATTCATGCAGCACCACGTTGCCGTCCCAGCCGAAACGGTGTACGGTGTCGCCCGTCCTTTTTGACACCCGTCTGCCGAGGGCGTCATAGCCAAACGTGACCGTCCTTCCGTCGGGAGTCCTCACCCCGGCAAGCATACCGTTGGCCTGCCACTCGTAGCAGGTGTCACCCGGCTGCCAGCAGGCGAACGGGTCAGTCTCACGGCTGTTGTCCTTGTTGTCGGCATCATCCGCAGAGAACAGCATACCGAGCCATCCTTTCTTTCCGGTATGCCCGTTGTTTTCCGGAACGGACACATCCCTGCGGCTCTTGTGTACGAGATTGCCCTCGCAGTCATAGCGGTAATGATACTCGCCGTCCCACAGCAGACGTCCGCCACGGTCATACTCGCGCCCCTTGCATCCGTCCTCCCGGTACAGGTTGCCCACCTTGTCGGGGGTGCGGAAGACGCTCTCATACATGGAGTAGTCACCCCTGACGAGGTTGCACATCGAGTCGTAGTCGAAGATGACCGGCTCCGGTGACAGGTTGCCGCGCATCGACATCAGCCTCGCGCCCACGTCCCAGCGGTAGCTTCTCCAACCCGTGTGGCGGTTGCCCGAACGCACGTGGCGCGAGCGGACAAGCCCCATGTCGTTGTAGTCCGTGGTGATCCTTATCCCTCCTGTTGCGAAACGCTCCACCTCACGTCCGGCGTCGTCCCTGCCTATGGTGCTTTCCCATGGCCGGACGTCCCCTCCGGCGTCGCCGTATGCGGACGCTTCATCCGCTTCCGGTTTCCCGACGGTGGCCTTTATCCCGCCGACAAGCCCGAACCTGTCGTATGACAGCTCCGTGTCGGCTCCCAGTGAGCTTACCACACGGATGCGCTCGCCGTATGCGTTGTATTCCGACTCCACCGACATGACCTCCATGAACCTGTCACCTCCGGGAAGCCCCATCGTCTCCCTTGTCACACGCCCCATCGGGTCGCGTTCGAACACCATGCGCGCCTCACCGTTGTCGGCGGTGGCCATCAGCCCGTTCCTGTCGTAGCCGTATTCCTCTTTCGTGCCGTCGTGGTACTCGGCTGTGAGCACACGGCCCATGGTGTCGTATGTGTAGGCGGTGCTGCGTCCTTCGGGACGATCTATGCGTGTCACACGTCCGCAACCGTCCCTGTGGTATATGCGTTCTATGCCGCCGTAGTCCTTTTCCGACGATACGTTGCCCGCAAGGTCGCGCCTGAAGACATACCCGGCACCGGCCTCGTTGACCACCTCGCGCAGGCGGTCCATCCCGTCGTAGCGGAAGCTCACCCTGTTCCCGCCTTCCTCGCGCCATGTCATGCTACCCACGGAGTTGTAGCCCATGCGGACATGGCGTCGCGCGTCACGCGCCTCCGTGATGCTGTCGTAGCTGTCATAGCCGAGATGTATGACGTTACCGTCACGGGCGTCTATGCGCCGCAGGCGGTCCAGGGCGTCATACACGTAGAACTCCGTGCGGTTGCCGGGAGAGCTTCGCTCGATGAGCCTGCCCCTGGCATCATGCTTCCAGCCGCCGAGCAGCCTTCCGTCCTCGTGCCATGACACGAGGTTCAGCGAGCCGTCGTAGGACAGTTCGGAGCGGCGGTCTCCCTTGCCGACGCCCACGGGCTGGCCGTGGCTGTCGTAGGTGAACTCCGTGACGCCGCCGTCACGGTCTATGAAGTGGCTGACAAGGTGCGGACGCTCCGTGTCGTACAGGCGGACGGTCTTGTTGCCCTCACGGTCCACATGGATGCTCAGCCGTCCCTTGTCGTCGTATATGTGCATCTCGCCGCTGCCGTCGGGGTACGTGACACCGGTGAGGTTGCCGTCATTGTCGTAACTGTAGCCCGTGACGCCGCCCTCTGGGTCGATGGTGCGGTAAGGCTCCATGAAGTCCGTGTAGCTGTGGCGCGTCTCGTTGCCGAGCGGGTCGATCTCGGAGGTCACAAGCTGGTCGGGTGTATATCGGTAGGTGGTCGTGCCGCCCGTGGAGTCGGTCACGAGGTTGTAGCCTTCGGACGGGTGGTACTCGATGCGCCCCTCCATCATGCCGTCCGTGCCGTAGGTATGGACGCACCGTCCCTTGCTGTCGTATTCCCAGCGGTAGGTGTCGCCGTTGCGGTCGGTCTTCTCCGTCATCAGGTGGCCGCTATACGACATCTCCGTGGTCTTGTCCATGGCGTCGGTGATGCCCGTCATGTTGCCGGATTCGTCGTAGGTGTACGACACCAGACGCTCTTCTCCCTTGTCGGTGACGAACGACAGGCTCGTGACGCGTCCCTTCGTGTCGGTGGTGGCGTGTACCGTGCGTCCGGCAGGGTCGCTCACTCCGGAGAACCTGCCGTTGCTGAAACGGAGCTGTATGTGAAGCCCGTCGGGGTTTTCTATGCGCGTCATGCGCCACGCGCCGCCGTCCCGCATGTCGAAGCGGTATGTGAGCAGGCTGTCATGGCTGTATGCCTCGTAGCCTTTTTCGGTGCGGCGCAGCGTCGTGCGTTCCGTGCGCATGTAGAACTCGCCGCCCGGTGCTATCGGCGGGAAAGCGACGGCACGGCCGTCCTCCATGCGGAGCATCGTCACGCCCTCGTCCTCGAAACTTTCCACCGTGCGGTCATAGCAGCAGTGTACGCCATGGCCCAGCCAGCCCTCGTACTCCGAATCGGAGTACCATGCCCGGCTCCATTCCAGCGGAAGCGGTGACGGGAAGCCGAAGTCCGTGCCCTCGTAAACCACTGCGCCGTTGACAAGGTTCACAGGCTCAAAGCCGTTCCTGCACAAGTATGCGCTCAGCTTCTTCGTCGAGGGGAAACGCTTCTGTATGTTGGTATTCTTGAGAACTTTGTGGTTGAATGTCTTTAGTGCCTTGCCAAGTCCCTTGCCTCCGAGCTTCATCAGGGAGCTGAACCCTATGCTCGCCGCGAGTCCCGTCAGCATTCCGCCCCAGTCGGGGACATAGGGGCCGCCCACCATGACGGGCTTGCCCGTGGGGACAGGGAGGGAAAAGGAGGTCGGGGCGAAAAGGCTCGGTATGAGCCGTGTCTTTCCGGCCTTGTTCTTGCCTATGCCTGCCGACAGCGGTATGCCCACGTCGTTGCACGTCATCACCATGTGACCTTTCGGACTCATGCGGCTACCGTCGCAGAACACGGTCTGCGAGGCGAAGAAGTTCATGCTCTCGTGCCCGATCATCGAAGCCATGGCAAAAGGACCGGCAAGCGGGATGTGCATCAGGGGGATAATCATGCCGCCCGTGTCCGAGACGCCGCGCTTCAGCCCGTTCACGCTCACGTTCGTGCCGAGGAACGGTATGTAGTCGGCGGGGTCCATCACCATACCTATGTAAGGGTGGATGGGATTGAAGGGGGGAGCTGTCGTCACATGGACGTCAACCCCGACTACCATAGTGATATGACTGTCCGCGAGTAACATGATTCTGTTATTTTTGGTTTCTCAGTGAGTATTCCGCATCGAGTTTGGCTGCCAGTTCCTTTGTGGAAAGCTGCCAGTCCTCGCCATATAAGTCAGACATACGTTTTGAGATTTCGTCTCTTTTTGACGAATCAAGGCTGTATGTTTTGTCAAGATAGGTAGAGGCAATAAATGAGAGATTGATAATCTTTAAGTCTTCGTCAGGAAATGAGTATCCATATTCAAATGCCTCATTTAAGATCGGTTCGTATGTAAGCCTGTCTTTTTTCAATGCCATAAGTAGTGCATAGTTGTATTCATTTACAACCTCGGTTTTCATATTGACCTCCTTGGCTATTCTGACGGCTGTCATAAATTGTTTGATGGCTTCTGTTATATCCTTATTGTAACTGTGTACAGTTCCTTTGTAATTATAGAGTTGTAACAGGATTTGTGCGCAATCCTGCTCATCATGGTATTTGGGAAGGACCAAAGCTATCCCTTTGTCAAACAAATCATGGCAGAATCCGGCTTCGCGATGAAACTTTACCATGAATCCCCCAAACATAAGGTAGGACGAAGCCATAAATGCCGTTCCGCCAATTTCACGGCTTAGCCTTATCAGTTTATGTCCCAGCTTCTTTGCTTCATCCTTGTTTCCTTTCGATGCCGCTTCTCCAAGTTCAAACAGGCATTTCCGATATTTTACGTTCGGATCTTGTGGATTACCTTGGGTCGCAATTTCTTTGTATGCACCGGTCATATTCTGATTGGGGATGTCTATTAAGCATATCTTGCCTTTCATTTCAGACAGCAGGATATCATAGACTTCTCTCTTTTTATAGTCAATTAGAATAAGCGCAACCCCTGCGGGCAGTCGTTCGGCAATATCCTTTATTACTTCATTCAGAGCTTCCACATCGCCAATGCGGGATATGAAGAGGGTTATGCCGAGTAGATTGTCGTTTCCGACAAATGTCTTGAAACTTGTAACAAGACGAATATACAAGTCTCGTAGTTTATCTGCACTTAGAGAACTGACAGACGTCAATTCTGACTTGAATGAAGAAAAATCCGCCCAATCCCAATCGGGATTTTTCTCTACATCCATGGAAAACGAATCTATCCATGTTTTTATCAAGAACTTATAAAAGTCTGTTTTATCATCATAGTCGGCCTTGAAACCGACGATTATATCCGATGTGCAGCCATGTTCGGAGGCTTCAAGCCGTATGAATCCTTCTACAATTTGATAATCGGTCGGTTCGCAAACGAGACAATAAATCTTTGCATCGGGAAATTTCTCCCGATTTTCAATCCATAAGTCCTGTACGTTGCTGATTCTTATGGCTATCGGATTATGTTCGTTGTTTATCATGGATTAAAATTAAGTAAACCGCCTTTTATATTTGTCATCGCAGAACCATCCACATCAACGGTTGCTCCCGTTGCTTTCAGTGTTGCAGATGCTTTTATATCTATCGTAGCTGCCTCTTCCTTAATGGACGTATCGCTTTTTATTTTTGCCTCGGACTTACCTTCAAAAGTGGATGTTTTGCCAAGTACTTCAACCTCTGAATCGGCTTCAATTCTTATCTTTTCGTCAGCAAGTATCTCCAATTCTTTGGAATGGATGGTTATTTTGTCCTTTGCATCAATGGTGATGGTATTGTCACCGTTCAAGATGATTGTGCTTCCGGTCGGATCTGCAATGGTAACGCTTCCTTTTTCATCATCAAGCGTTATGGTACAACCGCTGCGGGTAGTCAGGCTTTTTGTTTTGTTTGAACTGCCGCCACCGGTGCCTGACTTTCCATGGAATAAGCTGCCAAGTACAAACGGACGGTTCGGGTCATCATATCTGAATGCCACCATGACTTGGTCTCCCTTTTCGGGTATGAATACAAATCCTCTGTTTGTGGCCACTTTGTCGCTTGTACCTGCGTCAGGAGTGAGTACCCGTATCCACGAGGTTTGCATCGGGCCGGTCTGCCAGTTCATCTTGACTTGGACGCGGCCTAACTTTTTCGGGTCTTCGTTGCTGACAACCACGGCCTGCTGTGTATGAGCGACAGGCAGAGGTACATCCGGGCATGGAAGGGTGGGAATAGAAGACGGAAGTGCGGTGAAATAGTTCTGATAACTGTCACCCATACCGGCTACGTGGGTTATTTCCGTAATGATATAGGTGCCGATGCTATTTTTTACATGGATACCTATTCCTGTATGGATAGCGGTATGAACATCTATGATACTGCCCACCGTGAGGATGCGGCAATCGCTTTCCCCGGTGATGAAACTGGATGCGGCGCTGTCGCTTTGCTGCCTGCGTTGGAAATAGGCGTCAAGTTCACCCTTATTGGTTATGCGCGGTTCCGCCCGTTGGACAGCGGGAGCGGTAAACAAAGCCAATGACGAGTCAAAGGCCGCTTGTCCCAATGTGTTTTGTCCGGCTGCGGTATCGGGGGATTGGCCGTTATAGGTCTGGTCGTTCACCGAATGGTAAGAACTTCCCTTTATTGGTCGGGCAAGTGTCTGCGAGCAGACATCGAGCACGGATAGTTCCTCGCCGTATGTCAGCTTGGTCGTCGAACCGGCCTGTGGCTTCCCGAATACAAGGTTCTGTCCGTCGTAGTAGAGCCATTCCTGATATTGGCGGGCAAGCCGTTGTATGAATCTGAAGTTGTTTTCCTCATACTGGCATTCGTATTCCAGCTTCGATTTCGTTTCCGGATTGACAAGAGCTTGCACTCCTGCCTTGTCTGTAAGTTCCTTAACGATGTCAGACAAGGATTTGTTGCACCATGAGGCACAAGTGTGGTCTGACTCCAGTAGGAATGTTGACGAATATCCCGTCACTTTTATATTTCCGTGTGTTCCACCGGAACGATGAAGTCCCACCATGGTGGCCACGCCGACAAAAACAGTGCCGCCGAAGTCCATGATTACTTTTTTTCCAACCCAGTCTTTTGATGCCTCCGGGATTTCCACACCATAGGCTTCTATGGCTTGGATATCCAGTGTTATCTCAAAGTAGTGATGCTCATTGATGCTCTGTTTGAGCATCAACTGCACAAACGACGGCATGGGTATGCCGGCTATTTCCAATGTGACTTTTTTTTGTTCCAGCATGGCGGCATTATATTTGACGGTTTATATCCAAATTGCCAAAGCCGCCCGGCGGAAGTCCGTCGGACGGCCTGACAAATGTTTTGATTTAGGATTTACCTATGTACGCCGATTTATTTCTTCGGCCAACGGTTGTCAAGAGCTGCGCTGCCGACGATGATTTCTTCAGCGGAGAACGTAATGGTGATTGTCATAGGCACATCGTTGTTCGCGTCCAGAGTTTCCGAGTAGTGAACGATGTATGCGTTCTTGAACTGGATCTCCTTCATCTTGGCATCTTCCTCCGTTTTTTTGTAGATAATCTTTCCTTCTACAGGTTTGAAAGGGCTGTTCAACATCGCTTCGATGACCGAAGTGTCTTCTGTTGATTCGATGGTTGCTTTTACTCTACCACCCAATACGCTTGAAGAGGGCATACCTTTAGGGTCTGTGTTACGACTAAACTCATAGTTTGAATAAAGGACGTCAAATTCCTTGTTGTTAAGTTCCAATGATGCTCTAAATGCCATAATACTTGGATTTAATGGGTTAAACTTAATTATTTTACTTCGGTTTCTCCGTCCTTGCGCCCTAACCGGTATAGATGCAAAAAAGAGAAAACCTCAAAAACGATTTTTTGAAATTTCCTCTCAGCCTCCGGATGACTCAGTTTTATTGTGGGAAAAAGAGAAGAAAATAAAACATCATCTTTGATGTGAGCAAATATAAGTGCTTATATTCATTTTTCCAAATTTTTTAGCGCGTTTTTTTGCTGTTATTTTCATTTTAACACGTTTTAAACTAATGTTCGTGTATAAAGCCACTGTCCTATATGATTAGAAACACGCCCCGTTGATGATGTGTCGCTATTAAATTGATTCCCGGTATTGTACAATAACACTTGTAGAAGAAGTTTCATCAGGAATGGACGAAACCGTCGGAAAGAAAACTGCTGCCGGAATGCAGAAAAACGGTATCCACCGCATGAAAGTGGCAGATACCGTTAGCAGATTGACTATGCAGTCTGAATGTTTGCGTATGTCCTAATTCTTACGCCCGTATCGGCAGATGAGCAATGAACTTAATACCAGGAGTGCAAGGGCAATCATCCATGTGTAGATCTTCCGTTCCTTTTCCAAATGTTCGATGTCCGCCGCTTGTTGTTTGGAGCAAGTTGTCAGTATATTAATCTGGGATTGTTGTGCCTTGCAGATATCCATAAGTTCAGCATTAATCCGTTGCTGTGTATCCAGCGAAGTTTGGATGTTCTTGAAGTTGCGGTTGGTCGTATATGCGTCACGGATATATCCGGGCGTGCTTACCTGTAACGAGGGAACTTGTATGCTGTCCGGAAGGTATGTCAGTTCTGCATTATTGCGCCGTTCCGTTGCGAAGCTGTTGAACAGGAGTATGCCAACAAGTGTGCCGCTGATCAGAAAGGCTATTAATGCTATGATGGCAAACATTGTGTTTGATGATTTCGCGACAGGTTGTTGGTACTCTCGTTCAAGCCATGGATGATGGTTCATCGTGTGAGGCGGAATGGATGTTCCATACTCCACAGTCCGGACTTCGGCATTTTCTTCGGTCTCTTTTTTCTCAAGAGCCTTACGTCTTGATATATCCATAAATTCGCGCTTGGCAATCTGGTATTTATCCGCTTGATAAATTACAAGGTCGTTTTTTACCAGCCAGTCAAGAACGTCCTTGACACTCCGTTCTGATACCTTGAGGTTGCTGATGCTCCAAAATATTTCTGCACAAGATACCCATATTGGCTTCTGGAGGCACTTCTGATATAGGATTTCAAGAATCTCTGCCTGTAGTTGTTCTCTTGTTGGTTCCATTTTATTTACAGTATTAATTGTTTCGGAATAAAATAATATTTCTTGCCGGCGATGAATACAGGTCTGAAAAGGTTGCGTTGATACATGTCTTCCAATCTCTTCATCTTTGAAATCAGGGCTGTATAGCCACTATTAAAGTCCGTCAGTTCAACCTTTCTTTTCTTCAGTTTCTTCACCTTTGTTGAATTTAAAAGGCTGTCATTGGCCATGACTCCCGTCTTACAATAGAAGATTTGAGCCAAATATGGATTTCTGGGCAATACTTTTCGATAGAAACTTCTGTTTATGCTTTTCTTTTGCCGGTTAAATTGCTTGCGAAGCACTCTTAGCTCCTTTTTCCCTATGTTATCTGAGAACTCCGGGAGCAGTCCCCTGTAGCTTTGCAGCAGTTCCATCACTTCCTTGTCATCGAGTAGATATCCATATTCGTACCCGTCCATTATACTGTCCGCTACGGAGGTCTTTATATAGTAGGTGTCATTCACGCTGTTTCTATCTATATCGTCAAGGCTCATACTGTCAGGATTTTCCGTATGATGGAATATATGCGTCAGTTCGGATGTGGGACGGCTTCTTAGGACACCTATATTTCGCTCATAATCTTTAAGTGAGTGCAACAGTAGGCTGTCCGTCTCGAAAGATTGCCATAACACGGAATCCAAGGCTGTTTCCAAAGCGTTGCTTTCCAGCCTGTTTCTACCTTTAGGGAATAAGATTCCTCCTACCGTAAGGCTGTTGTATGGAGCATCGTACAGGTATAAGTTGGCATCCGTAGCTTCTATGTTCTTGAACAGCTCCGTCTTTACCAGTCTGCTGTCTGCGATATAATTGGATATATGGTCTATGTATTTCGTAGAATGGCTGTCCAGAATGGATTTGGCCTGCAATAGGAAGTCCTGATAAGAAGTGCCTGACGCTCTGTCTATCTGGGCAAACAGAAGCCTTGCCGGTTGGGTTGCCAGCCACGAGAGTTGTTGCTCGTGCAAGGATAAAGTTTGCTTTGACCCTAAAATGACAAATACATTGTTGCTGAAACGGCTTTCGTTATCATAACGGGAGATTTGTTTGATAGCCCCGCCAAAACCGTAAAACGATGATTGTTCCTCTTGCTCGTTTTTCCGCTTGGAAGAAATGGATTGTTTGATATAGTCGAGCCAGGCTGAAAAGTCCTTGGTTGGGGCCAAATGTCTGTTTTCTCCGTTGGAGGATATGCAAGTTGCCGAGAAAGTGTAGTCATATCCGGGCTTCATTTTCAGCTTTAGGTTCTGTAGTACATTGATATATGGGGATAGATAAGGCAGGTCGGCATCATTGAACAGTACATGTATGTTCACGTTTTTGTTTTCCGCTTCCATCTTTCGGACATCGGAAACCATGATGTCTCCGCCTTTGATATTGATAATCTTATTCCAGTTCTTGTCCCAGACGGACAGAGGATAGTTCAGCCGGATATTCCCATTCGTCATAGGCCCTGCCGGGTTTCCATCCAGGTTGAACAACATCGTACCCTGAATATTCGCATTATGTAATGCCAACGTATCGGGATACATTAGGTTGACAGCACACAACAAAGAATCACGGTATCGTGAATAATCAATATGATACACCTCATTTTGGCCGACTTCTGCAAGAAGGTCAGCGGGAACCCACCCTAAAAAGCGTTTGGTACTGTCTGATAATGCGGGAACATTGGAAATCAATGCGGATTTGCCGCTCTTGTCTAACTTGTATAGGTAAACAACCTCTCCGCTGACAACTACCGCATCCGTTGTTGTTTTCAAAAACGGCTCTCCGTATATTTTCAGGGTATCTCCATTGAAGAATTGATGGATATCGAACAGCTTGTTAATGCTGTTTATGCCTATACGGTACCTTATCGGCTGGTTGTTGCGGGGATTGATACGGGCATGGTCGTACATCAGTACATTTTCCGATGGTATCCATCCGGCATAATTGACTTTACGGGGTTCCTTAAAGTGTCTCTTGCTGTTATACAGGAAACCTATTATCGACTTGGGCTTGCCTGTAATGTCTGGGTCAGCCTGAACGAGCTTGTAGGTTCCGTTCTTTTCACCTACTATGTAATAGGGTGTGCCAATCCCGTGTGAAGACCGCTTACGCTGGAAATACGGGTCTTCATAACTTTGATTTCCGGTCCTGTCCGAATAGACAATTCTGTTAGTCTTGCTTTTCTTTGTTTTGACAGGAGCGTCTGTTGATTCCGGATAATTGAATATATCCCTATCCATTATTTGTATTCTGTCGCGGATGGACACTTGGGCAGATACGTTGCACGCAAGAGTAATCATCACGGCCACAGAAAACAGATTTCGTATGAGATTCAGTTGTTTCATTTTTCAATATAACTTTGTGTCACATGGATGGACTTGACGCAATTCAAATCGTCAATTTTCACATCATCAATACTCACACGCTTTTTCCTGTTGCTTTCAAGAAAATGCAGTCCTTGGCAATAGCCGTTGAAGTCATTGTATTTTTCATCATTGATGACGACCACTACCTGGTCTGCATCAATGCAAAAATATTTGTTACGGATATAATTCGTATGTTCGTAATAGACCGACTTTTGTGAGACTTTGGCGTCAGCTATGGCTTGCAAGTGTTTTTTTATATCATTCTGTACCAGTACCAACGAATCCACCGTGACCAGTTCCTCTGCTTTTTCAAAGCGTGGGAGAATGGTTATACGGTGCTTCACCGGATATTTCGTCGTATTGGTTTGTAATGAGATGGTGTATTCTCCCGGAATATCATACGAATACACGACTTGCTGCTCGTATGCGTCCACAGTACCGCTTTCTCCAAATTCCCATAGCCATGTGTCCATACCATAGCCTTCTGCCGAAAAGACCAGCTCTTCACCTTGATAACCCTCTGACACTCCATTTATACGGGGTATGGAATCAATGGCCTCATGCTCCAGCCCTGAGATAACTTTGATATACTTGTTTACGGAGTGTTTTCCGTCTATTTTCAAAGTAATAAGATATTTGCCGGCCTTACGGTAAGTGTATGACACATCCGTATTTCTCATCAGTGTATCACCGTTTCCCATTTCCCATATGAGCCGCTTGCCTTTAATCGCTGCCGTATCGTTGACTAATAGCTCCAACCGCTCATTGACCTCATAATGAAAATTATCATTGGTGTCATACACATAAAAGTCAATATTGGCAAGGTGCGACTTCGAAGGCAGGAACAAAAACAAAAGGATACCTGCCATGGCAACCAGTCCCAATATGATGATTGTTATAGTTTTCTTATTATCCATCGCGAATGTTTTATAAATTGGCTTTACATTCTTCCAAATCCCGTTCAATCAGTGCATTGTTATGTACCAGACTGTTCAATTCCTCTTTTATGTCGAATTGGCATTTAAGCATTCTGGAGGACAACACGCCGAAAAGGAATTTCGTATTCATATTGTTTTCCTTGTATATATGCTGCAATTGGTAAATCCCATCCTTCACCTCGTCCATCTTTTGTACTTGATGAATGTTGAAGTCCAGAGAGTCAATCTCATTCCAGATGTTCTGCGCTTGCTGCATATGTGTATGCTGGATTTCAAAAATGCGTTCGGAATGGTTGATTTCGTTTATCAACTCCGAACTGTCCTCTGTCGGTACGTTGAGTATATACCGGCAAAGTATGATATAAATTGCGGCTACTGAGAAAATCAGCAGCAGGAGGAAACGGATGTTTCCCCATAGCATTTCGTCTTTTGTCATGGCTTCGTCAGTTTATTCTTGGTTAATTCCTGATATTTGATTCTACACTTTTCAAGTTGCTCCATGTTGCTTTCACGCTTTTTGCTTTCGCGGTCAAGGTCATCCATTGATGATTGGATGACACGGATCTGTTCAAGCATAGCTTTATACACTTCGTACTTGCTTTTATCGGCCTGCATCGCAATGTCATTTTCCATTAATAACCGTTTTTTGGTTATCAATTTTTGCATGTGCTTGTGTTCACTCGAATTTCGCCGCTTGGTCTTCAGATTGTTCAAGTCCCGGAACAATTCTTCTATCTGGAAGTTAAGTTCTGCCTGTTTCTTGAACACATTGTCATATTCGGCCTTCTTGCTTTCAAGAAGGGATATTCCCTTTTGTGCAGTCACAATCGTTACGATACCTCCGGTTGTGGTAACAATCAGTGCGATAGCGAATACCAAAGTAAATCGGAGCTTCGCTTTCAAACGAGCTTTTTTGTTTTCTGCTTCCATACTTGCTATGATTTAATCGCTCAACCTATAAATGACCATGATCGTTTCTTTTGAGCCTCTATTGTTTCGTGACTTTCGTCTCCTACTATAATATTCTCACGAACCATTCCGATGTATTCCAGTTCACTCATTTTGTGGAACATATTGCTGAGCAGTGTCACAAATGCCCCTGCCGTCTGCAATGATTGGTTTATATTGGTATGATCATACATAAGCTTGGTTAGGCTCTCTATCTTCGTGATAAATTCAGAGGGTGTGACATTGGTCCACTCATAGAAATATTGGAGCAATTGTTCTCTTTCCGTTTCAGAAAGACTTTGAAGAGCGGAGTTCAGACCGTTTGCAAGCTCATTCACGGCCTGCACAAGATATATCGGCGGTTGCTCTAAGGCGATTTGTTCGATAAAGAAGATTCTTGAGTTGTAAAAGGCCGAGAAAGCCTTACACAGCTCAAATGTATTATTGGCAAGCGTATCTCTACGCTTGTCAGCAACATTCCTGCTGTAAATGAGTTTCACGTCTTCTTTTATCGACTGTAGGGTACGTGCCAATTGGGAAATGAATGTTTTAATCCCATCGTGGCAAGCGGAATGTTGTACCGGTGGAATATATTGATGATTGATTTTATAGGTATTCCCTTGTCTGCATACCTCTGCCACCAGCAAAAAATTCTGGCTGTAGAAAGATTTGTTGACTTGGTTTCTGGGAACGATATGGAGTTTTATGCTCGGCAAGACATACGGGTGATGCAAAGGCACCTCTTCCGGGTCCGGTTCACCGACAGGTATCAAGTGATACGGATCTACGGATATTAGTACCATATACTCGCTGTCCTCGGCTTGCAGACCGGATTCTGAAATGGTTGCACAGGGTTTCTCATCCCCGTATAAACCGTCGTAATAAACGATGGGCAGACCGCCTTTGGTGATAGCGTTGCAGCTTTTCAGGCGGACACAGAGAGTGGACATGGTATCACCTGAAATCTCTATTTCAAGATTGTCACCTATCCCTTCAAGGACCTCTCCAAGACCATAGTTATAACTGGTCAGACTCCTTCCTGCTTCGCGGTTGAGAGCTTCCGTTTGGCAATATTGGTTTGCAAAGAAATGCTGGCTGGTCAGCTTCAGACCATTGACCCAGTTTACAGGCAAATATGTTAGTGTTTTCATATATTATGATGTTTTTGTTTCTACTTGTACACGTCGGATATATATCGTTTGATTATTCTTAATCTTATTGCCCTCACTCGTCAGAGTGGGGTCAAGTATTCTTATGAACAACGGGAAGTTAAACCATTTTGAGGTATAGAACATCCATCCGATTTGCATATCTTCCTTCTCTGTTTCAATCTTGTTTTGGGGGAAACGCCTGTTTTGGTCTTCGATAACCCAATTGAACCAATTCCCAAGAGATATTTCATTGGGCAGGCGGACAACCAACGAAGCGTATGTCGGGTCTTTTATATTCCGTTTGATTTTGACTTTGACCGTTCGGAAGCCGAAGTTGTCTATGTTGTCCCAATATTTCCGGTCAAAGGTACCATAGCTCAATTCCCATGGGGTATATATCGGGTGCGGGATGTCCAGGAACAGGGTTCTGCTGTACATAATCAGATATGGGATTGCAAACCACAGGATATTTGTTGTGTTCCATAGCGAATAAGGTAGCTTGCTTATCAGTTCAAACAGTAGATAGTAGCACCATCCGCCTAAAGCGCATATTGTGGTTAGAGTGAGAATGACCGCTGTTCGGGAACTGCCAATACCGATTGCTCCGAACAAATCGGAGGTTGACAGTTTGCAGAACAATGCTCCAAGGAGGATATAGGACAATATCGTGAATGTCAAGCCTCCCCAGACGTATTCGTTTTTTAGGAAACCGAACAGGCTGGGTAAAGCAACGGCAATGGAAGCCAGAAGAATGAATATGATTAATTTCTTCAGGCTAAGTTTGCTCTTGATCGTTTTTATTCCGGTCAAGACAAATATCATCACGGCTACAAATAATGGAGCCAATAAATAACGTGCAAAGAAATATAGCAATATCTTCATATTATTAGATTTTTCATAAGTTCATATTATATCCTAATCGGTTTTCTCCGAGTATAAAATCCGTTTCTCCACGTACCAGATAATCAACTTCGATATTTCTTGTTGAAAGGATGAAAAATTCAAGTATCCGGCGGACATTGGATAGATGCGTTTTTACCTCCTCATAGTCATCTGTCGGAGTATCAAGGATGATTGTCGCCGTCAAATCATCGGTTTCGCTTATCATTAGACCATTAAGGCCTAATGTCTGTCCGACACATCCGGAACCGACGGAAAGGTAAACCGTTTCATCAATCTCATGGACTTCCAGTCGCAGTTTCACCTTCAATCCCAAAACGATAAGAAGCAGTTGCTCGATAGCAGGCAGGTTCTCTTTATACCGTTCTGCATTGCAGAGGAATAGGAACAGCTTATATTTCTGATGGGAAGTAATGGATAGTTCGACATTTTCCATTACTTCAATCATCTTGATGAAGTTCTTCTTGGAGTCCGGGTCTGAAAAGAAATTCAGATGGCGGTTATTGATACGGACCTTTTCTTTGAAAAACTCTGTATCAAAGGGTGCAAAGAATTGTATAAGCTCTTTATCCTGTTTTTCATTGGCTCGGATGGCTTCAACTATCTCCTTGTTGCTCATGCCCGGTGTGCTAAGCACCAATGGATGAAATAGTAATTCCGGCAATTGATGATAGATGCTGTTTCTTGCCAGATTCAGCAATATATATTCTTTGTCGGCATTTGTCGCCGCGATATGCTGTACCGAAACACTTAATACATCTCTGGATTTCACACGACTGTTCATACCATGGCAATTAACCATAGTATGGTCCAACAGCCGCCGGTCAAGAATAAATTGAAGTTCATCATAAAAGATTTCTGCGACAAAATTTATTGCCTGACTTCGTTGGATGCTTTCCAAGGGTTTCTTTTGCGCTAACATTGTTCCCATATCAGTTCACCGTTTCGATAGTTTATGACGATGTTGTCACCCGACTTGATTTGCTCAGAGACAATCAGACGAGATACGGACTTCTTGATATAAGTTCTTATGACTCCTGCTATCGGACGTGCGCCGTATTTGGGAGAATACCCTTTGTTTGCCAGATGTTGCAATGCTTCATCCGACAAATTCAACTGGATGTTTTTCTGTTTCATCAGTTGTTCTTGCAATCTTCCAAAATGGAGGTTGAATATCTGTTTGGCGACATTTTCATCTATTGGCGCAAACGGAACCACCTCGGTGAGACGTCCCAAAAATTCAGGTCGGAAATACTGTGCCATAACCTCGATGAGCTTTCCGGAATCAGGAGTATGTCCGGATTGTATTTGTTCCACAATCCACTGGCTTCCGATATTGGATGTGAAAATGATTATGGAATTTGAAAAATCTCCTTCCCGGCCCAGTTTATCATGTATTTTGCCTTCATCCATCATTTGCAGGAAAACATCATAAACGCTGCTATGGGCTTTCTCAATCTCATCGAATAACACTACCGAATAAGGTTTCTGTCTGATTTGAGTGACCAGTAAACCACCTTCCTCATATCCTACATATCCCGGAGGTGCACCATACAGCAATGCAGCCGAATGTTCTTCCTTGAACTCGGACATGTCAAATCTGATCATGGCTGATTCGTCATCAAACAGTAACTCGGCCAGTGATTTTGTGAGTTCTGTTTTTCCCGTTCCGGTAGGGCCAAGGAAGAAGAATGAACCTATAGGCTTCTTGGGGTCACTCAGTCCGCTGCGTGATTCTATAATGGCATCTGATAAAGTCGTAATAGCCCGGTTCTGTCCTTTGACCCGTTCTTGCAATTTGCTCTCGATGCTCAAAAGTCGGTCCTTCTCGCGGGCTTGTATTTTTCCGATAGGTATATTGGTGCACTCCGCTACAATCGCCTCTATTTCCGAAGAGCGTATCTCTTCAATAGACTGGTCGGATAGTGCCTTTAATTCTTTGATGATGCCCGACAAACGTCCTGCTTTTATCGCGATGTCATCTTCTTTATCCCATACATAGTTGTCTGACAGTTTGGTGGTCAATACGACACTGATTTTGCTGAATACAGAACGGTATAGTAAGTAAAGCGGCCCTTCAGATATTTTTTCGTCGAGACTCTTTATTTCCTCAAAATCCGCTTCCAAATCAGAAACACTGGCTCGTGCATTCTTATTGCATAGCCGGACGGCAGCAGCGGTTCTGTCAAGCAGGTCGATGGCGGCAGATGGCAGGCTGCGTTCCTTAAAATATCGTTTGGAGAGTGCGATTGAATCTTTAATACACGCATCTGAAATTCTCAGCTCGTAATAGTTTTCAATCCTTTTTTTATGTAATTGTATGGCACTTTCAAGTGTAGCCGTATCCAGTTCTTCAATCTTTATGATATCAAGACGCCCTTCTATCGGATGCTTTTCGATGTTCTTCCGGTAAGAATCGTTCGTGAGTGTGAGAACAAGATTTGCGGCTCCCTCGCTGATTTGTGCACTTAATATGTTGATGAGTGTGGATGCTTTGCCTGATACGCTGTTCTCCAAAAGGACCTGTAAATCATCAATCACCAGCACAGCTTGTTCCAATTGGTTGAGCTTGTGCATCAGATTGACAACTTTTTGTGCTATCTCCGTTTCAGACGAGGTTGATGCGAGCAGTTTTGCCGTATTGAGTCCGACAATAGATATTTGCTTTAACATCTCGTCTTCATTCTCACAGATATCTTTGACAAAGGCGTTGATGATGGAACTCTTCCCGATACCGGATTCACCGACAATCAGTATGCCCTTGTTCTCTGAGCGTTCGAGGCATTCTAAAATAGTACGGACCTCTTTTTCCCTACCGACGACAAAGCCACCGGCATTGATGGTTTCTTGCTTTTTTAGGTTGTCGGCATAAGGAACGCTTGCTGTTATCTGCATTTCCTCTCCTTGATAAGAATGCAACGGGGTAAGGGCATTGTAGTGGGACAATATGTCATCTTCCGAAACATCCAGTATCTCTATCTGCTGATGCGAATATACGACACCTTCACGCAATATGGCGGTAAACACACAGATGGAGTCTATGGAATCCGCTCCTAATTTAATTTTAGACCGTTCGGACTCATCCAAGACTTTTGACACTTCTTCGTCAGGCTCCACTTCTTCTGTGGAAGTGCCACTGGACCTATACATTTCGCGGTGGGTGTCAAACCATTCCATTATGTAGCCGACATCCTTCTGCATCGAGGATAAAATTTCTTTTAGACCCGTGTTTTCTGCAAACATGGCCATGACAAGATGTGACACGCCGAACGTGTTATGCTTGTCTTGAAGTGCCATTCCTCTTGCTATCTTAAGGGCAGACACCAAACTTGGACTATAATTGCTATCATTCATACGAATTTGATTTTATAGTTTGAATTACATACAGAGCGTTCAGTCAAATCTTTTTCAAGATAATGGGCCAATTCTTCCAGATTGGGAATTTCATCTTTATCAAATTGTCCAAGTTTTATCTTGACCTCTGTCACTCTGATTAATCCTTTTTTGCTGTCAGGAGATATAGCTACGCCATTACCGACTTCGACTGATTCAACATGTTTTCCCAGCTTGTGAAACAAGTAGCTTTTGATGTCTTCTTTAGATATAATCCGTTCCCGGGACAACAGACCATACCTTAAACTATTAATAAGTTCCTGTTCGCTATCATGCGTTGTTCCTCCTTGCATACAAGTGCGCAACATGATGCCTGAAGCGTCATATTTTTCTATGTTGAATTGCTGTATCAGTGTGCGTTCATTGAAACCGTTCGCCAGAGATCCGGAAGTCACCCAATATTTTATCTCGGCATTGGTCGCATCCTTTTGTGGGACACTTAAAACAAAGGCCTTTATTTTGTTATCTCCTTTTAGCGTGGCCTCCAATCCTTTCTCTATATCATTTATCTTGTTGAACAACTCTTTGAGCTGCGTCGAAAGTGCATCCGGATTCATTGAAGCAAAAGCACTCCCGTCTTCTTTCATTAATTGTAACACTTTTGAAATTAATGAGCGGGCACTGTCCGAATCAAATCGTTCAAGGTCGCCAAAATACAGGCTGAATATACCTGTCGGATTTTCCTCATACTGGTTCAGTCGGTTTACATATTCCCGGCCTTTGTTGTCTTGAAACGAGCGTATGTTCAAGAATTGTGTACGGCCCGGACATTTCAGGGGTATAATTCGTCCGGTGGAACGGAAATTATGCTGTTTGTAAACGATTTGTCTGTTTACAACCGGAAATGTGTTCAAATATACTTCCAGATTTTCAAGACTTTCTTTCGTGAATATTTCAGGAAAGACTATCTTGACCCAAAAGAGATTCTCAGAGTCATCCGGGACCTCGCAGTCGGCCACATAACCGGGAAACATTTCTCGGTAGGTATGTTTCTCTTTGGAAGCATCTTTTATACCCACATTAAAATATAGGTCACTATAAAAATCGCGGATTTCATCAAAGTAGTGCGCATTACTATATGGATCTTCAACATGAAGGCCTGTTTTTGCATTCAATCGGTTTCCTGTGCAGTCATAGAAGAAAGCCATATTCATAAACGGAAGCAACCCCATATCGGAAGGCTTGATACAAAACATTACAGAGTCCATTTTTTGCAGGACTTCTTTAGACACATCCAGCCCGACCCAGACGCAATAATCCGCTATCCGGTTTTTAGGGCCAAGGAAGCGTGTTGGAGTGCTAAAGCTATCGGTTGAATGCCTTATACTATCGTTGTATGCGATTGCTTTGACTTTTGCATCAACCAGTTTATAGGAAAACAAAGGGGTTATAAAGACTTGAATATCCCCTTTGCCAAATATGTTTTTCTCTGCATAAAAGTGATCTTCGGCATCAAGTTCGCAACATTCCCCATGATTGGGGGTAATAGTCATAAGCGCATGGGCCGGCTTTGGCAGCGACCATTTGTTTCCTATGAGTATTCTGGACAGGCGGTGAAGTATCCGTGAATCGGACTGATCTATTTCTTGATGCAGCTTGTTGGACTCATGGGCAAAAACTTCAAGCAGCAAATCTATCACGGGGTCCATATCGCGTATATCGGATACACCCCAAAACTCCATAGCCTGCTTTAATATTCGTTCCTTTATTGCGATTTGTTTCTTGTCTGACATAGTTCGATTATTGTGATAAAGGGCTTATATATAATGAGGTGTTAAAACTGAATTTCTCGTTGGTTCTATCCATTATTCCGGTCACCGTTATTTGTGCCTTTCTTCGGATATGAGATACTTTATCTATATTTTCTTCTTCTATTTCCAAAAGGGTGACGTTCACATCTACATTCCGTAGTCTCTTTTCATATTTCTCTATCGTTTTTATTAAGGAGTTTTTTACTCCTTCCTCCCAATCGCTGATTTTCACAAGTTGGTTGAACTCAAGGTCCCATATCATGGAACCAAAGTCTTCTCGGCCGATAACTTCCCCATGGTGAGAAAGAATCAGTAGCATGATGTGTTGGGCTATCGATTCCTGATAGGAACACCTTTGCAATTTCTTGGCAACAGCCGATTGCAATTGTAATGGCATTTTCAGGTAAGTCATACTATTCTTTTATTTTATTCTATTTCGCAAATATACTCTTTTCCTTGTTAGATGCCAATAAAATGCTCCTAAAAATTTGACGGTTTCAGAAATAATTCATATATTGCGCACGGTCACAAAACCAAAAGAGAGCTATAAAAAAAGTATGATATTAAAAAGTAAATTCTATGGCAATCTACAATTATGGAATTGGAGGCAACGAAGTAAAAGTCGATGCGAACGAATCCATCGCGGAAATCCCCTCCAACCGAACTTTGATAGTTCAAAAACTGACAGATGAAGCTCCTGCGGCTCCGGAAAGCGTGTATGGTTTGGAAACCATTGAAGATGTGTTCCAACGTTTTGAACCAACAGTTGACTTATGCCACGTGGATGCGGAAGGTAATGAAATCAAGGAAATCATGACATTCACCGGACTTGGAGACTTCGGAGCCAAGAAGATTAAAGAGAAGAGTGATTTCTTGAGTAAACTTGACATTGAGAAAGAGCAGGGTGTCAGAATAACTCGCCAGCTTACTTCCAACCGCGCTTTACAGAAAGCACTTGAAAATCCGGAAGTCAAAAATGCCATTATGGACGTGATTGAATCATCAATCGAGGAGATTCTGGCAAATCAAAAGAAAGTAGAACTTTAATCTTTTACTAAGATGAAGCAGGAAACTCAACAACAGACAGCCAGTACGACAACCTCACAGAAAGTCGTATCACAACAGGCGCAAAAGTCATCTGCATCGGCAATAGACAAACTCAAAGAATTTGGTGGCTTCGCTTTTCTTGAAAATATCATAGATGGGTATTCCAATCTTAATCCGGCACGAAAGGCCCGTCGCAACATCTTCCTCACGGATGAACAGTGGGAAAATGAACGTAAGGCCTTGGTTAATCGCTTAAGCGTATGGCTCAAACTCTTACGTGAGAATGACACTGCCGAACAAATGCGGGACAAGGCCAAAGAAACCGCAGAAAACGCCGAGAACCTTCTTAATCATAACTTGAAGAATGCTCTTGCCAGGACACGGGAACTTGAAAGCGCATATCGCACTATTGCGTTCTTTTACAAGAACACGGAAAGTGATAAGGTGAAGAATGTCACCATTGTCAATGCGACCATGGAGCAGCTTCAGGATTTGGACAATACCATTTTCGCTGACCACATTAGCAACGAACTCAAACAGAATTTTGACCGTCTTGACCTGCGTCGCAACTACTCCTTGCTTGTCGTTCCTGGGTATATAGGCTCAAATGCCATTTTGGATAAGTGGTCTAAAATGGCATACGAGAACAAGGTTTTTCTTGTTACAGACTTCCAAGACCTTGAAACTCCGGACGATGTAGTAGATATATTCTTCAATGCCAATCATACGAGTGGAGATGTGTTCAAATCGAATACTATTATGACCTGTAACTGGTTGCTTGGTCGTCAAAGAGAGGAAAGCGTTGGAGAAGAAGAAAATCTTTATATTCCGCCATCTTCTTCACTTGCCGGAAAAATATACAACACCTTAATGTCTCAGGTAGTAGCCGGAAAGAAATTTGGTGGACTTAATGAAGTAGAAAGTGTACGCTTCGACCTTCGCAAGAGCGAGATTTCAGAGCTTGAACGTATGGGGCTTGTGCCGATGGTGAACGAGTACAGCAAGGTTATGGCTTTCTCCGCCAAGACATTATTTAATGGAGATAATCTTGGCTTGCAGACCTACTCCGTAGTTCGTGTATTCGACTATATAACGAAGGTACTGATTGACTTCCTGAACCGTCGGGCATTTGAAAATTGGACTACTCGCACGGAAGCAGATTTGCGTGGTCAGGTTGTGAAATTCCTCGATAGTGTAATGGGACCGAACAAACTCATCGAACGCTTCAAGGTTATGAAGATTGAACAAGACCCGAATCAGAAAGACCGTGTGCTTCTTGACATCCACATCACACCGTATTTCCCGGCAAAAAGCTTCGTGATACAGCTTGCCGGTCATAAAGGCGATAATCCGGAGGATGCTATTTGGGAAAGCGAATATCATCAAGAATAGTATTGAATAATTTTAAATTTACAGATGGGCATAACTATGCCCATCTGTAAATCATTTATCAGGGTCATGTGTTGCTGAAATTATATGTCTTATTATTGAAATCTTTACTTATATGAAACTCCGAGATGTGGATATTATTATTTCTGGTACAAAAACTGGGGATACCTATTATGCAAAATCTTATCCATGCAGTGATATGGATAAGAATAGCAAAATAGAGCTCTATGGAGTCCCTGTATATTATGTCTATATCAAAGGTACTGATGATAAAGGTCAAAGTGTAAAATATACATGGAAAGCATTACGCTTCATGCCGTATTATAACCCACCAAATTTTAGTTCTTATAAAACAATTGGATGGGTTAATAGCTGTCTCTTATACACATCTCCGAGCCCACGAGACCGTACTAGATCTCG
>ENA-OYAD01000135-OYAD01000135.1-human-gut-metagenome-genome-assembly--contig:-NODE-135-length-18263-cov-3.647847_pt1 | contig 18263 bp, 10 predicted proteins | sample MGYA00243425_ERZ652814 | MGnify/ENA primary metagenome ERZ652814 (study PRJEB26926, sample SAMN06164694) | human gut metagenome | biome: ENVO:00009003; feature: ENVO:2100002; material: ENVO:00002003...
TCACGAGCGTCGCGAAGCATTTTATCACGTTTTTCTTTTATATTATCCTGACGAGATTTTAAACTCTTACGGAGAGTTTCGATTTCCTTACGGTATTCAAGGATCTCTTCCTGTTCTTTTTCAATGGTGATACGGCTCTGTTCCAGATTGGCAAGCATATCTTCGAAATTGACGTCGCGCTCACTCAGGCGGCCTTTGGCATCTTCAATGATATTTTCTGCCAGTCCGAGTTTGGAACTGATGGCAAACGCATTACTTTTTCCCGGAATACCGATCAGCAGACGGTAGGTAGGACTGAGCGTATCGACATCAAATTCACAGCAGGCATTTTCAACACCTTCTGTGGAGAGCGCATAAACTTTCAATTCACTGTAATGCGTGGTAGCCATGGTGACCGCTCCATACTGGTGCAGTTTGTTTAAGATGGAGATGGCAAGTGCGGCACCTTCGGTCGGATCGGTACCGGCGCAGAGTTCGTCAAACAGACACAGGCTCTGGTCATCCGCCTTTTGTAAAATGCGGACGATATTGGTCATGTGGGAAGAAAACGTACTCAGGCTTTGCTCAATACTCTGTTCATCTCCGATATCTGCAAAAATTTCGTGAAAAATGGCAAGTTCCGAGCGATCTCCGGCCGGAATGTGCAGACCGGACTGTCCCATCAGAGTCAGCAGTCCCACCGTTTTTAAAGAGACGGTTTTACCACCAGTGTTTGGACCGGTCACGATCAGCTGCCGGAAATCCGCACCGAGACGTACATCAATCGGAACCACTTTCTTAGGATCTAAGAGTGGGTGGCGGCCTTTGCGGATGTTAATCCGCCCCTCTTCATTAAAGACAGGGGCAACACCGTTGTAACTTTTGGCAAGTTCGGCTTTGGCAAAAATAAAATCCAGTTCCGCAAGAACAGTATAATCCTGACGGATTCCGTTTGCGTTTTCTGCCACACGGTTGGAAAGATCTGCTAAAATGCGGTCAATTTCTTCCTGTTCTTTTAAAAACAGTTCCTTAAGTTCGTTATTTAAATTGACGACAGCCATTGGTTCAATAAATAAGGTAGAACCGCTTGAGGACTGGTCATGTACCATACCGGGAACCGAGGTTTTGGATTCGGCACGAACCGGCAGACAGTAGCGGCCGTCACGCATGGTAATCACAGCATCCTGCAGATAGCTGCGGGTGGTTGTGTTGTTCATAAGACCAGTCAGCTGTGCGTGAATGCGGTCGTTCATCCCCCGGATGGATTTACGGATTTTAGAAAGTGCCGCAGAGGCGTCGTCTGCAATTTCGTCTTCCCCGACAACACAGCGGCGGATTTCATCCAAAAGGGGAGAAAGCGGCTGGATCTGTGAAAAAAGCGGTGACAGGGAATCTGTTTTTTCATCGTTGCGGTCGCTTCGGTCGTATGCTTTGACCCGCTTGGCAACTTCCAACAGAGAACAGATCATAAGGAGCTCTGTGGTATTTAAGGTGCCACCGATATCGAGACGTTTCAGGGAAGCGTTGACATTGTGAACGCCGGAAAAACTGATGCCACTTCCGCGGTACAGGCGGCTGAGTGCGTCTGCCGTAGTTTCCTGCAGGTGTGCAATTTCCGCAGGATCGGTCAGGGGAACCAGTTTGTGACAGCGGTCTTTTGCCTCTTCACAGCTGGCATAATCTGCCAGACGCTCCAGTATTTTATAATATTCAAGTGTATGATAAACTTTCTGATTCATAGTGATATTCCTTTTTATATAGTATTCTCTCTTGTATTATAACGCAAAGTGCCATTTTGGAAAAGAAAAATAATGTGATTGTTGCAAGTGCATGGAAATGCGAATATAATAGTGGTTATGAGTGATAAACAGCAACCAAAGAATGTGTTTGTCAGAGAACAGATTAAGGACAAACCAAAGAATTATAAACGTATGTGGGTCCGGTTGGGGGAATCTGCTGCCTGTGGGGGTGTATTTGCGCTGGCTGTGTGTCTGGTGCTGCTTTTTATGATTCCGGTTCTGCGGCAGGAGGAAGGTTCTGTGCCGGATACCGGAGCACAGGATTCACAGCAGGCATCGGTGGAAGAAACGGAGCAGGGGTCTGAGGAAAAGGAGGAGACACAGACTCCGGAAGAGAGACAGCCGATGACGCTAGACGATTACCAACAGATTCAGACAGAGCTGTACGCCATTGGAAATACGGCAAATAAGTCCATCGTTACGATCACGGGGGTGGTCAGTGATACGGACTGGTTTAACAACTCTTATGAACGGGAAGGTCAGGGCTGTGGCACGATCATTGGAGAAAGTGGAGGTAAACTCTGGATTCTTACGGAGAAAAAAACGATTAAAGATGCTGCAAAGATCAAAGTTACCTTTGTAAATGATGCGGTGGCAGAGGCAAAGCTGGTCAGATACGATGGGAATACCGGTCTTGCGGCACTTACCGTGGATCTGGAGGATCTGGAGACTTCCACGCAGAATGCCATTACCGTGATGAAAACAGCAGGCTCGAATACTATACATAAGGGGAGCATTGTGATTGCTCTTGGCAGCCCGCTTGGAACGAATTATTCGATTTTGACCGGAACCATTACGGCGACCAACAATGAAATTTCCACTCCGGACAATAATTACAGTGTATACACGACAGATATTGTTGCCAGCGAGAATGGAAGCGGTGTGCTGATCAATATGGATGGCGAACTTGTCGGTGTTGTGATGCAAAGCTATAGTGCGGCTTCTGCAAATACGCTCACTGCAGTGGAAATATCAGAACTGATGCCAGTGATTGATCTATTATTTGCGGACAAAGAGGTGCCGTATTTTGGTGTGCACATTTCTACTGTTACCCAGCATATTGCGCAGAAATACGATATTCCAAAGGGCGTATATATCAAAAAAGTTGAGATGGATTCGCCTGCCATGGATGCGGGACTGCAGAGCGGGGATGTGATCCGTTCCGTTGCAGGCCAGGAGGTTGCAAGTGCAGAGCAGTTCCGGGAGGTGCTGTTGCAGCTGACACCGAAAGAAACCTATTCGGTTACGGTTATGCGGGAAGGTACTAAGGGTTATAAAAAGATTACCTGTAAATTAAAAGCAGGGGTTTTGCAGTAAAATTGGAAATAAGGAGTTATTATGAAATATATTGAATCTCTCCGAGAAGGAGAAAAAGTAAATGAAGTATATCTGTGTAAATTCAAACAGGCGGCACTGACCAAAGCCGGAAAAGCATACGACAATGTGATCCTGCAGGATAAAACAGGAACGATTGATGCCAAGATCTGGGATCCGGGTTCTGTGGGAATTGATGAGTTTGACGCGCTGGATTATGTGGCGGTTACGGGAGATGTCACCAGCTTTCAGGGAAATCTGCAGATGTCGATCCGGCGTGCACGCCGTGTTTCAGAGGAGGACATTGATCCTAAGGAGTATCTTCCTTGTACGGACAAGGATGTGGAGGAGATGTATGCCGAATTGACAGGATATATTGATTCTGTGAAAAATCCTTACCTGAACCAGCTGCTGCACAGATTTTTCGACAATCAAACATTTGCGGACCGGTTTAAATTTCATTCGGCAGCAAAGAGTGTACATCATGGATTTGTCGGGGGTCTGTTGGAACATACCGTCAGCGTGACAAGAAACTGTAATTATTTTGCGCAGAATTATCCGTTTTTGAATCGGGATCTTCTGATTACGGCGGCGATTTTCCACGATATCGGTAAATTAAAAGAGTTGTCGGCGTTTCCGGCAAATGATTATACCGATGCAGGACAGCTGCTTGGGCATATTATGATCGGTGCCGAGTGGGTAGGCGAGGGAATCCGTTCCATTGAGGGATTTCCGGTGGTTCTGGAAAATGAGTTAAAGCACTGCATTCTGGCGCACCACGGAGAACTGGAGTATGGATCTCCGAAGAAACCGGCACTGGTTGAAGCGATGGCTTTGAGCTTCGCGGACAACGTGGATGCAAAGATGGAAACCATGCGGGAGATTCTGGCAAATGTGCCGGACAATAATCTTGAGTGGCAGGGGTACAGCCGCCTGCTGGAGACAAATATCCGCAAGACAAGCAAATAAGATGAGATAAAGTCGGAGCCGAAAGATATTTTGACTCCGACTTCGCAGGTTAAAAGGATGAAAAAAAACGATTTATTTTCTTTGAAAATTACAGATATGGGAGTCGACGGGGAAGGCATCGGAAAGTACGATGGGATGACATTTTTCGTCAAGGATGCGCTGATCGGAGATGAAATCCGTGCTCGTGCCACAAAACTGAAAAAGCACTATGGATATGCCCGTGTGGAGGAAATTATCACACCATCTCCATACCGTGTAGAACCGCAATGTCCGCTCCACCGCCGCTGCGGTGGCTGTCAGATACAGGCACTTTCCTACGAGGAACAGCTTGCATTCAAGGAAAACAAGGTGCGCAGTAATCTGCAGAGGATTGGTGGATTTTCCAAAGAGGAGTTAGAGCGGGTGTGTCTGCCGATCGTTGGGATGGAGCATCCTTTCCGCTACCGCAACAAGGCACAGTTTCCGGTGGGACTGGATAAAGAAGGAAAACTTGTGACCGGATTTTATGCGGCACGTACGCATGCCATCATTCCGGTGGAAGACTGTCTGCTTGGGGTAAAGGAAAATAAAGATGTGCTGTCTGCAGTAAAGGAGTGGATGTATCAGGCACAGATTCCGGCTTACGATGAGGCTGCCGGAACCGGGTTGGTGCGCCATGTTTTGATCCGCTATGGATTTACCACCGAAGAAGTGATGGTATGCCTGATTATTAACGGAGACCGGCTGCCGGAAAAAGAAGCTCTCATCGAGCGGCTTTCGGTGCTGCCGGGGATGACTTCCATTTCCTATAATGTAAATACCGAGCGCACCAATGTCATTCTTGGAAAACACACGGAATGTATCTGGGGCATGCCATACATCACGGATTATATCCATCTGCGCAATACCGGAGATTTCTCGGTGGAGGATACGGCGATTGCCTATCATATTTCTCCGCAGTCGTTTTATCAGGTCAATCCGGTACAGACGGAGAAACTTTATAGTACGGCGCTGGAATATGCGGGGCTGACCGGAGAAGAATCGGTATGGGATCTGTACTGTGGGATTGGAACCATTTCGTTATTTTTGTCGCAGAAGGCAAGGCAGGTGTACGGAGTGGAAATTGTTCCGCAGGCGATCGAGGACGCAAAGACTAATGCTGCATTAAACGGCATTACGAATGCAGAGTTTTTTGTGGGAAAAGCAGAGGAAGTATTGCCGCAGTTTTATAACAGTGACGATCTGGATGCCGGTATGCGCCATCCGGATGTGATTGTGGTAGATCCGCCTCGGAAGGGGTGCGATGAGCAGTGTTTGTCCACGATGCTTGCCATGCGTCCGGAGCGGATTGTCTATGTGAGTTGTGATTCTGCTACGCTTGCCAGAGATCTGCGTATTTTAGTAGACGGTGGATATGAGCTGCAAAAAGTGCGGGCATTTGACCAGTTCGCTCACACCGGACATGTAGAGACGGTTGTCTTGCTTTCCAAGGGAGTGGTCGACAGCAGAAAAGTGAAAGTGGACTTCTCTTTAGAGGATATTGATTTATCAGAGTTCAAAGGAAAGGCAACTTATGAGCAGATAAAAGCTTATGTCTTGGAACAGACTGGGCTTAAGGTTTCTTCGTTGTATATTGCACAGATTAAGAAGAAATGCGGACTGGATGTGGGAGAGAACTTTAATCTGCCAAAATCAGAGAATGCGAGACAGCCACAATGTACACCGGAGAAGGAAGAAGCGATTATGCAGGCGTTTAAGCATTTTGGAATTGTATAGATTGTGGATAAGTAGTATCGTTTGTCTTTCTTACTGCTAAGTAGCGAAAAAAGGACATTCCTGAACCGTAATTATTACGGGTCAAGGGATGTCTTTTTTGATTGTCTTGGAGTGTTCAAAGGACAAGGTAATGAAACTGAAAAATATTAAGACTTATATGAATAATATCTATCTTATCTAAGAAAAGGCTTTATGTCACTAAGTGGGCAGATGGCTTATTTTTTGTCTGGAAATTGAAAGGATAGCTGTGGAACAGCCCAGATGCCACGGTAAAGAGATAAAAAACTTCACACCATCGCAACGATTTATATATCTGTAACGATAAAATGTGTGTTTTATTATGAGAGTATGCATTTCATTTTTACAAGGGAGTGTTGCTACTGTTTTATGAATAGGCATGAATAGCGGTATGTTGAACACACAAATAACAACAAATAACAAAAAACAATAGAAGATGAGTTGAAAAACACGAGAGAAATTGGTATGATATAGTATGATTTAGTGTACGCATTTTGCTTTGGCTCGGAGGTGAAAAATGATGGATGTCAGTACGGATAAATGGATTAACATTGATGAAGCTGCAGAATATTTAGGCGTGAAGGCTGGGACTATCCGTGGCTGGATTAGAAACAATAAGGGCATTCCGGCACGTAAGGTTGGAAAGCAATGGAAGTTCAAATGTTCTGAGCTGGACAAATGGATTGAGAGTGGGAAAAGCGCAATGGACTGATTCTGCACTGTGTAGTGACAATATAACAATTAGATTGGAGATTTAAGAGGATTATGGCTGTGAAAAAGTCTGAATTATATTCACTCCTGTGGGAGGCCTGTAATAAATTAAGAGGCGGTGTGGAACCGTCACGGTATAAAGATTATGTGTTGGTACTGCTGTTCTTTAAGTATGTATCCGATAGATATAAAGGACAACCATTTGCTGAATTTACGGTAAGTCAGGGAGCATCTTTTGATGATCTGATTGCCGCTAAAGGTAGAAGTGATATTGGTGAACGGGTAGACAAGATTCTTCAAAAGTTTCTGGAGGATAATAGACTGCAGGGTGCTTTGCCGGATGTCAGCTTCAACAATCGTGAAGAGCTTGGTTCCGGCAAGGAACTGGTAGACAGAGTAACCGGCTTGATCGGTGTGTTCCAGAATCCTGCCATCGACTTTAAAAACAACCGTGCCAGCGGTGATGATATCATCGGAGATGCCTACGAGTATTTTATGATGAAGTTCGCTCAGGAATCTGGCAAGAGTAAGGGACAGTTCTATACACCTAGTGAGGTGTCTCGCATCATTGCTCGTCTAATCGGTATTGGTGACATCAAGCAGATGCCAAACAAAAAATGGACTCTGCACGATCCAGCAGCAGGCAGCGGAAGCCTCCTCATCCGGGCAGCAGATGAAGCACCAATGGATGAAAATGGTGATTCTATTGTGACTATTTTCGGACAGGAAAAATATCCAGATACTGCTGGCTTGGCAAAAATGAATTTTGTCTTGCACAATAAGGGAACCGGTGAAATAAAGAGTGGCAATACGCTGGCAGATCCGCAGTACTTGGATGAGTTCGGTGAATTAAAGAAGTTTGATTTTATCGTTATGAATCCACCTTTCTCCGATAAAGATTGGACCGACGGTATTACGACTACAAAGGATAAGTTCAGAAGATTTGATGGCTTCGGCATTCCTCCGGAAAAGAACGGTGACTATGCATGGTTTCTTCATGTCCTAAAAGCACTGGACAGCAACGGAAAGGCAGGTATTATCCTTCCACACGGTGTGTTGTTTAGAGGAAATGCGGAGGAGAGTATCCGTATCGAGGTGTTGAAGAAAAAATACATCAAGGGAATCGTCAGCCTTCCGGGTAACCTGTTTTATGGCACTGGCATTCCGGCCTGCATTATCATCATCGACAAGGAGAATGCAGATGAACGGGATGGTATTTTCCTGATCGATGCCAGTCGTGGATATAAGAAGGATGGAAATAAAAACAGATTGCGGGAACAGGATATTGAAAAGATCGTTCAGACCTTTACCCACAGACTTGAGATCAAGGGGTATTCCCGTTTTGTTAAATACAGCGATATTTTAGAGGGTAACGGCGGTAATCTAAACATTCCGCGTTACATTCAGAAAATAGACGATACTCTGCCGCAGAATATTGCAGCACATCTGAAGGGGGGCATTCCGGGAAAGGATGTGGAATCGTTAAAGCGACTGTGGGCTATCTCCCCTGACTTAAAGTTGCAGATTTTCAAGTGTATCGATGAGACACATGATGTATATAATCTTGCATTGCCGTCTGCTTCCATTGAAACAGTGATTGGGCAGGATGGTAATATCTGCACAGAAAAGCAGACAGAAACCGATGAGATATTTGGACAATGGCGAGAATCCGTAAAGGATATTTTGCTTGGTATTGATTCGAAAACGAATCCGAAAGAGTTGATTCGTACCACCTCGGTTATGTTGCTCCATGCTTATGAGGCTGCAAAACTCCTGGACAATTACGATGTCTATGATTGCCTAATGAATTACTGGAACGCAAAGCTCCAAGATGATGTGTATGTCATCAAGGCCAGCGGCTACGAGGCAGGTAGAGAAATTGAGTATGTATATGCACAGAAGAAAGCAAAGGATGAGAGTGGAGATACTATCACAGTAGATGATACCTCAAAGGTGAAGTCTTTCGATGGTGCACTGATTCCGAGAGAACTGATTGAAAACGTGTATTTCGCTGAAGAATTAACAGCCATCAATGCTTTGTTGGAGCAATCCGCAGCACTGGAGTCTGAACTAGATGAAATGAGGGAAGAAGAATCTGGTGATGATGGGCTGTTAAAGGAAGCACTGAACGATAAAGGAGACAGCATTCCGAAAGCAAAACTGAATGCGCGTATTAAGGAATTAGATGCGAAAAAAACATCGGAGGCCATGAGTGTTTTGGCACAGCTGGTGACTCTTTTTGATGAGGGAAAAACAGCTGAGATGGAAACACTTGTAAAGACTTTACCTAAGGTAGAGAAGTTTGACCTTCGCAATAAAAATGGTACTTTTGGCAAGGCAAAGCTGAAAGCTGCACTGAAAACAGCAGCAGGATCTGCAGCTGTACCGGAAATCTATCAAGATGAATACGCAGCACTGAAAGCTTATGCGGAAAAATCAGCAGAAAAAGATACCGTTGACAAAGAGCTGAAAGAAGCTCGAAATGCACTGGATGACAAGGTTGAAACGAAGTACAGCGAACTATCCATTGAGGAAATTAAGCATCTGCTGTTTGATCTCAAGTGGATGGAAAAGTTGGAAACTGATATTTGTGATGAAGTTGAGCAGGTACTGAATGCATTGTCTTCCAGAGTGCTGTTGATAGCGAAACGATATGAGCATACGCTTGGAGAAATTGAGGACAGAACTACAAAATCAAAGGCGGCTGTTATGGCAGCACTGGAAAGGATGGGGTACAAATGGTAACTTATCCTAAGGATTGGAAAGAAAAAACATTCAATGCTTTTTTAAAAATTAAGCGCGGAGCTTCACCACGTCCGATTGAAAGCTATCTTACCTCAAACATTGGCGGGGTAAATTGGATTAAAATCGGTGATGCACCAAGATATGGAAAATATATAACTTCGACGGAAGAGAAAATTACAACTATGGGTGCAGCACATTCTGTGAGGGTGTTTCCCGGCGATTTTATACTTTCAAATTCTATGAGTTTTGGAAGACCCTATATCTTGAGTATTGCTGGTTGTATCCATGATGGTTGGCTGCGTCTATATGATTTTCAAGCGGAAGCAGATGACGAGTTTTTGTATTATCTATTATCTTCTTCGTATGTACAAAGACAATATGAATCCTTTGCAGCAGGAAGTGGCGTTCAAAACCTGAATAAAGAAGTTGTAAAAAATGTAGTTGTGTGTATTCCGTCACTGACTGAACAAAAAAAGATTGCTCAAACACTATCGAGTTTCGACACTTACATCGATGATCTCGCTGAACTGATCGAAAAAAAACGTGGCATCCGTGATGGGGCATTGGAAGATTTGGTTGGTGGTCACACAAGATTGAAGGGCTATGATAAAGCTTGGACAACATATTCGTTTGACGATTATTTTTCTCTTTTGCAAACCAACACATATGCGAGGGACCAGTTGACGGATAAAGGCAATATTGGAGATGTTCATTATGGCGATGTACTGGTAAAATATGGTGCCGTTTTAACGGATAAAGATGACATCCCGCGTCTAAAAAACCCATCTTGTGTAAAAGAGAGAAGCTTGTTAAAACAGAAAGATGTTCTGATTGCGGATACGGCAGAGGATGATGCAGTAGGTAAAGTGGTTCAAGTTGGTGCTGTTACTATCCCGTTGGTTGGTGGTTTACACACAGTTGCCTGTCGGCCGAATTATGAGACGGCAGATGGCTTCTTGGGATATTACATGAATTCTACTTCATATCATGACCAGCTGTATCCGTATATTACAGGAATCAAGGTGTCTTCTGTTTCAAAGAAGTCTTTCTCTGAAACAGAGCTATATATTCCAAGCGATGTAAAGGAGCAAAAAGCAATTGCGGATACGCTAACAGCAATGGACGAAGAAATCGAAGCATTGGAAAACGAACGAGATAAAATGATTCAAATCAGAGAAGGTGCGATGGATGACCTGTTAACAGGCCGCATCCGTCTGAAAGCATAGGGAGGTATGAGGATGGCAACGGTAGATCCTGAGAAAAAATTACAAAGCAGAGTCCTGCATTGGCTCAAAGATGATTTGGGCTACACTTATATCGGAGATTTGCGGGATATCGATAACACTCCAATCAAGGAAGATTTGCTTTCGGCAAATCTGAAAAAGCGTGGCTATACCGATGACCAGATTAAGACAGCTATAGGAGAGCTGGTAAATAAGGCTGGTAATCAGGTGGACTCCTTGTATCAGATCAACCGCAGTGTCTATTCTCTGCTCCGCTATGGGCGTCAAGGTACAAAAGATGCACATGGTCATAGGCCAACGGTTCACTATATCGATTGGTTGAATCCTGAAAACAACGATTTTGCAGTTGCTCAGGAAGTGACGGTATTGTGTGCAAATCATCGAGAACACAAACGTCCGGATGTTGTGCTGTATGTTAACGGCATTGCAATGGGTATGTTTGAACTGAAAAAATCCTGTATCAGCGTTGGAAATGGCATCCGTCAGCTTCTGACAAACCAAAAGCGTGAAAATATCCTGAATTTCTTCAGCACAGCTCAGCTTCTTTTTGCAGGAAATGAGGCGGAAGGATTGCACTATGGTACGGTCAATACCTTGCAGAAATTTTACCTCAAATGGAAAGAAGATAAAAAGGCAACGGATGATCTGTCAGCAGAAATTAAATTGCTACAGGTCAAGGAAGTCAATCGCCTGAGAGATGGCGTGATTTCTATGTGCCAGAAGGAACGTTTCCTTTCGTTGATTCATGATTTCATTATTTTCGATGCAGGAATCAAGAAAATTGCACGGCATAATCAGTATTTTGCAAATCTGGCGGCACGGAAACGAATTCAGGACGGAGAGGGCGGTATTATATGGAATACGCAGGGTTCTGGAAAATCCTTAATCATGGTATGGCTGACAAAGTGGATTATCGAGAATATTGCAGATAGTCGTGTTGTTGTAATCACAGACCGAGAAGAGCTGGACACCCAAATCAGAGATCAGTTTGTTGACGTGGATGAAAAGGTACGCAGAGCAAAGAGCTGCGCAGACCTTCGGACAATCTTGGATAAAAACGAGGATTCTATCATCTGTTCGCTGATTCATAAATATGGACACAATGCAGGAAACCAGTCAGATATCGACCAGTATCGGAAGGAGCTTCTGAAAGACCTGCCGAAGGATTTTAAGGCAAAGGGCAATATTGTAGCCTTCATTGACGAATGCCATCGTACAAATTCCGGCAAGCTGCATGAAGCAGTTAAGACGCTTATGCCGGATGCCATACTGATTGGTTTCACCGGGACACCGTTATTGAAAACAGATAAAAAGTCCAGCATCGAAACTTTCGGTACATACATTCACACATATAAATTTGATGAAGGCGTAGAAGATGGAATTGTCCTTGATCTGCGCTATGAAGCACGCGATGTGGATCAAGACCTTTCGAGTCAGGATAAAGTCGACTTGTGGTTTGAAAACAAAACAAGGGGTCTGACAGAACGGGCAAAACAGCAGCTCAAACAGAGCTGGACATCAATCAACAAGCTCTACAGTTCCAAACAGAGGCTTGAAAAAATTGCATCTGATATCGTGTTCGATATGAGCCTAAAGCCGAGACTTAAAGATGACCGCGGAACTGCTATGCTTGTTGCAAACAGTATTTATGAGGCTTGCAGATACTGGGAAATCTTTATGAGCATGGGATTTACTAAGTGTGCCATCGTCACATCATATGAACCGACAACGCAAAGTGTCAGAACGGCAACTTATGATCCTATGCAGGAGAGTGAGGAAGAGTACAAGAAGAAAATATACGAACGAATGCTCAATGGCAAAAAGCTGTCTGAATTCGAAGAAGAAGTAAAGGTTAAATTTATTGATGAGCCGGCGCAGATGAAACTGCTGATTGTAGTGGATAAACTGCTGACTGGCTTTGATGCTCCGAGTGCAACTTATCTATATATTGATAAATCCATGCGCAATCATGACCTTTTCCAGGCTATTTGTCGTGTTAACCGACCGGATGGAGAAGACAAGGATTATGGATACATTGTAGATTATATGGATTTGTTCCGCAATGTGCAGCTTGCTGTAGCGGATTATACCTCAGAGGCGTTTGACGGATATGATAAAGAAGATGTCGAAGGTCTGATTAAAAATCGCTACGATGAGGCAAATTCTGAATTGACAGGAACATTGTCATCATTGGATGCACTGGTCGAAAATGTTCCGGCACCGCAGGCAGATACAGATTACATAGAATATTTTTGTGGCGAGGATAGCGAAAGTGATGAGAAGACTGCTCGGAGGGATACTCTTTATGGGCTGACAGCGTCTCTTTCTCGTTCTTTTGCAAATTGTTGCGATCGACTTGTATCAGATTATGGATATACAGAGGAGGATGTCGAGCATCTGCGCAGAGAGATTTCAGGATATAACAAAATCAAGGAAATGATTAAACTGGCAAGTTGCGATTATATTGATTTGAAGCCTTATGAGGCAGACATGCGCTATATTCTTGATACCTATATTCGTGCAGAGGAAACCAAGGTGGTCAGTGAGCTTGGGAATATGTCCATTGTTGAATTATTGCTTCAGGGCAAGACCACTACACCTGCTGATTTGGTAAAAGACCTCCCAGGAGATAATGAGGCAAAGGCAGAGACCATTGACAATAACCTGCAGCATGAAATCGTCAAGAAGATGAGTTCGAATCCCGTGTATTATGGCAAGCTGTCAGAAATGCTGAAGAAAATCATCATGCAGCGAAAAGTGGCAGCGATGAGCTACCAGGAATATTTGAAACAGGTCGTGGAAATGGCTGAGGCAATCCTTCATCCGGAAGATAATGGAGATTATCCGGATGAAGTGAAGAATAGTGCGGCCAGACGAGCGCTGTTTGATTACTTTGAGGAGGATTTGGAGTTGACCGTTGACGTAGATGGAGCTATTCGCATCGCAATACGACCAGCATGGAAGAAAAATCGGCAGAAACAGCAGAAAATTAGACTTGCTATTTATGAAAAGTTATTGCTTCATAGCTATAGCAAAGACAAAGCTGAAGAGGAAACTAATCAGGTTTTCGATATAGCACAGAGGCAGGAAGAATATGATGCGTAGTGAAAATTTATTGATTGGTGAACTAACAATTGAGGTGACTCGGAAAAAGAATCTGAAGAATCTGTATATTCGAGTGAAACCGCCAGAAGGTGATATTACGGTGAGTGCCCCAACAGGGATTACAATGGATGAAGTCAAGCTGTTTGTATTGGGAAAACTCCCGGAAATTACCAAGGTGCGTGATAGGATGCTGTCACAGGAGAGGCAAAGCAAACGAGAGTATGTATCTGGGGAGTCACATTATTTGTGGGGAAAACCATATCGCCTACAGGTGATATATGAAGGCAAGCAGCGAAAGATTGTGAGAACACCCACTAAAATAATAATGACAGTGCCTGAAGGCACAAGCATTGACTCCAGAGAAAAACTATTTATTGAATGGTATCGACAGGAACTGAAGCGTGTGCTTGAGTCTGTGGTTTCTCAGTGTGAAAAAAAGACAGGTGTTCATGCAAATGAATTCCGTGTAAAAAATATGAGAACCAGATGGGGTACCTGTAACATTGATAAACGCAGGATATGGATCAATCTTCAGCTTGCCAAGAAACCAGCAGAATGCTTGGAATATGTGGTCATCCATGAATTGGTGCATCTGTTGGAAAAGAATCATACACACAGGTTCCGGGCATTGGTAGAGGAATATTGTCCTACCTGGCAGGAGGCAAAAAAACTATTGTCGACCATGCCGCTTGATTATATGGAAAAAGGAGATACGGATATCGATGATGAATAGACCAACATTCAGTGATGTTTATGATATTAACCCTAAGACAGGGGCATTGATCTTAGGGAAGAATCGGCTGGATGATTATGCTACCAAGTTCCTGAATAAATATTGCAAAAAAGCACTGGATACACCTATGCCACTTCCAGTAAATGAAATTCTGAAAACGATGAAGCTGACAGTAATGGAGGCTTCACTATCCAGAAATATGGATATTTTTGGTTGCTGCCTTCTATTGGACAGTGAGGTAGAGGTGTTTGATCGAGAAGAAGGAACATCATCATTGGTTTTTTATCCTGCGGGGACAGTATTGCTTGATCCGGCTTCAGAGGAGATGTACGGAGAAGGTGCAAAACGAAATACACTTATTCACGAGGCACTCCATTGGGAAAAGGATAAAACTTATTTTGAGATTCTGAAAGTTAAAAACGCTTTGGTTGCGGAAAAGTTATATCCGATTATGTGTCGGCACACTGAAACCTTTTATGAGCCACCAGAGGGAAAGAAAACGAAGGAAAATGAAGTCAGATGGTTGGAGTGGCAAGCACACAGACTGGCACCGCGGATATTAATGCCAGTCAAAATGTTCAGAAAAAAAGCATTAGACCTGCTCGAAGTTTACCGTGAACCTCAAAATGATATTTATCCATCTTGCGATAGACTTATTGAGGATTTGAGCGATTTCTTCATTGTATCTCGATCCTCCGTCAAATATCGTCTGACAGAGGTGGGATTAATAGATGAAATCTGCAAACTCGAAGATTACGATGCTGTGTTTGCGGATATTCATGAAAGCAAGGAATTTGTCGCACTAACACCTGTAGAAGCTTACCAGTTGTTAGAAAGTAGTTCTTTGCTGCAGGATTGGGTACAGGGTGGCAGGTTTGTTTTTGCTGACGGTTATTTTGTATTAGCTGATGCAAAATATATTGTGGCAAAAACGGACGGATTGCATCTGACGGCAAAAGCAAAGAAAAGTTTACAGCAGTGCGTGATTAACATACGCGAAAAGAACTATATAGTCTATCAAAATTTTAATAAAGACTTAACAGGTTGTGCTTTCCTTTGTCGTACAGTAGGGATTGATCAGCGTATACTGATTTTTCACCCAGATTATCAAACGAATTTTAAATATGAAGAGGATGACGCATATGTTGCTGCACTTGATGCAATTTTGGAATATGATGAGGATGAAGAAATTGAGTTGCTAAAAATGCTTGCTGATCCAAGAACAACATTATGCCAGTGCTTATGGTTTTTGATGGAAAAAAGAAAATGGAAATATCCGGATAAATTTTCTGAAGAAACAGGCCTACATAAAAATTATCATGGAAAAATAAAGAACGATAAGTATAATAATATGGGAAAAGATGTTTTGATGGCAATCTGTGTGGCTTTAAGATTGAAATTGCGCTTAATTGAAAAGATTTTTGATAAGTCCTCTCAGAAGTTAAATGAATATCAAGAACCAGATAGAACATATATACATATTTTAGAGAATTTTCCCTGTATATCATTAGATGATTTCAATGGATTTTTAAGAGTGAAAAACTTAAAAGAGCTTGGCACGACTATAAAAGAATGAGTAAAAAATTGATAACTTATTAAGTTAGTTTTGGACCCCGAAATGGGGTCCTTTTTTGTGACAAAATTTAAAAAAGACTGATTTTACGGCGATTTGTGACCAACTCAACGAGTTGGTCACGAAAATTTCAAATCCGCGATAATAGAGACATCAGTTGAGAAAGCCTCAGCTGTAGAAATAAATCTCAATTGTCCGAGATGGCCATTAGGACGATGGGATGCATAAGAGTTCCAAACACAGCAATAAAAGCTGTGTTTGAAGCGAAGATGCACCCACCGTTGCTTTTGTGCGCCTATTTTGGCAAATCAGAGCCTGTGGTTCATCTTCACCCACAGGCTCTTTTTGTGTCCCACCGTCCTCCATTCGGACAGAAAGGACACTGCAATGAAGAATGAAACAAAGAAACACAAAAGTGGATTCAATCCGAACCGGGGCTGTTATTTTACCGCGGACGGTAAATATTACTGCTATGAACGCTGGGACGATGAGAACAAGTGCATCATTACTCAGAAGTTGGAGATCGGTAAGGGCTTGTCGCTTGAACTGCCTATCATGCTTGATGAGTCTGACCACGACATGAATTTGCAGGATCGCTATGAGAGCGAACCGCACGATCCAATGTTTGATGCAAAAGTAGCAAATTACATGGCAAAGAATTCTATGGAAAGAGGTGACTATAGGGAAGAACGAGCGAAAAAGGCAGTAAAAAAGTATGGAAAAACATTATGGCATTATACAGATATAAATGCACTATGTGGGATTATTGGCAAGAGAGAGATTTGGTTTGGCAGTTCAGAATATATGAATGATCGAGAGGAATTAATAGGGTTTATTAACGATCTGGAAAAAGAAGTATATGCATGCATTGATTCAGCTAATAAGGGAAAAGCCAATGAAGTTTTTTCACAAATCAAAAATAGAATGCAAAAAGAATATCCATATATTTTTTGCGTTTCAAAAGCACGTAATGATGCGGCACAATGGGATAGATATGCACAAGGCGGTCAAGGAGTAGCGATTGTATTTAATACAGAAACGTTATTTAAGCTTATTTTTTACAATCAGATCATTATGAATGAAGAATATTATGGTTATTGTGCCAAGCAACATAAAATGAAAGAACTGTTACGAGATTATATTCAATATGATAAAATGGACGATTTTTCAAATTTAAACGGTTTGATTGATGATTTGTTGCTATGTGCAATGTTTCATAAGCATGAAAGTTTTTCGTCGGAGCAAGAAGTTAGAATTTCTCCACTTTTTGTTAATGAAAATGATAAGCATCTTCAATGTAAAGTACATAATACTATTAGGCAGATATATATTTTGAATTTAGCAGAATTGTGTGAAAAAGAAGGAATAGACTTTGAAGATTTATTTGACTCTATTGTTATTGGACCTACATCAAAACAAACCATAAGAGATTTACAGATTTATTGTAAAAATAATGGGTTGTTGAAACTTGCAAACAAAGTGAAGAAATCAGATTGTCCATTAAGATAAGGGCAAATAAGATGTGCATATATTTAAGGAGCATAGAAAACAAGGCAGATTACTCTAAGTGGGATAAGCTGCCTTGTTTTTGGGAAGTTAGTTTATAATTTCGGATTTCTCCGTCTCAGCTTCCGATGTTCTTTTGCCGGCTTAGAACGGGAAAAAATTTCTTTTAATGTCTGCTTTTCTTCCACAGAAAGTTGAGTGACTTTCATTTCCAGATTTTTGCAGAAAAGAAGCAAAAGACCATTTATATAAGCATCATTTGATGACTCTGTATCGTCATCTGCGGTAGTAGGTATTTGAGATGCAAAGTCATCAATGATATTTTTGACCATACTTTGATAGTCAATGTCGCTGGCGGTATTGCTATCTTTCATATGAGCATTTCTCAGGTCAGAGACAATTGGCTTTAAGTCTGCCGACAGAATATTCATATAATATTGCTCTGACTCAATGTGTGAATTATCAAATACACTTGCAAATGTATCGGTGGAATCGGCACCAAGCTCTGTTAATTTGCATCTCATCACATCAAGAAAAGCATTCGCTATCTGTATTCCCTTATCGTTAAATCCATCAATATAGATTTCCAGGTCAGTCATAAATTTTTTAAAATTTTCATGGGTAAGTAATTCGGATAATAATCTTGGATTATATTTTTCGTCAGTCAATATTTGGACGGAATCGTCATTCAGGTGCAGATCAGATACTGACTGATTTTTATGTTTCCGTAATTCTGTCCGGCAAAGAAGATAATCTGTGCTTACGTTATAAAAATTTGCAAGCGTTATAAGATTGCCGAGTGACATATCTAT
>ENA-OYAD01000163-OYAD01000163.1-human-gut-metagenome-genome-assembly--contig:-NODE-163-length-16445-cov-8.157901_pt1 | contig 16445 bp, 6 predicted proteins | sample MGYA00243425_ERZ652814 | MGnify/ENA primary metagenome ERZ652814 (study PRJEB26926, sample SAMN06164694) | human gut metagenome | biome: ENVO:00009003; feature: ENVO:2100002; material: ENVO:00002003...
TTATTTAATTTTTAACCGACTAGTGACCAAAAAATTTTTAGTGGACACTAGTGTAAAAATGTAATTTATGAAAACCAGACAAAAATCGAGAGACGCAAGTGGTATTTTGCTTGTCTGTCTTATGTGGATGCTGTCACTTTCAAGCTCACTTCATGCACAGACATGGAATATTAACGGAAATGTGACAGATGAACAAGGAGAACCGATAATCGGTGCCAATGTAGTGATACAAGGTACGGGTACGGGCACCATTACCGATGTAGAAGGAAACTTTAAACTCGCTTCAGTGACTAAGGGGGCGGTAATGGAGATAAGTTTCATTGGGTATATATCCAAGACATTGCAGGTGAAAGACGCATCATCGTTAAAGATTGTACTGAAAGAAGATAACCAGGCACTGGATGAGGTGGTAGTAGTAGGTTATGGTGTACAGCGCAAAAGTGATCTTACAGGTTCGGTTGCTTCAGTTAACTCGGATGTACTTGAAAGTCGCCCACAAGCTAATTTGATTCAATCTTTGCAAGGAGCAGTTCCAGGATTGAATATTAGTGTGACGGGTAGTAATGCTGAAGGTTCGTCTACTACTACACGTATTCGTGGTAACAACTCCATTACGGCCGATAATAAACCTCTTGTTATTCTTGATGGAATACCTTTTGATGGTCCATGGTCGGAAATCAATCCCAATGATGTAGAGAGTATAGAAGTATTGAAGGATGCCTCTTCAGCAGCCATTTATGGTGCTCGCGGTTCTAACGGTGTAATCCTTATTACTTCTAAGCGCGGTAAGAAAGACAGATTGACGGTATCATACGATACTTATGTTACTATTGACCAGCCTATCAATTTACCTCGTATGATGAATGGCAAAGAATTCTATAAGTATAAATCTGAAGCTTTCAAGGCTACCAATACTACTCCTCCTACAGAAGAGAATCCTGAACCTTGGTTAGATAACTTTACTCCTACTGAATTAGCTATGTATGCTGCCGGTCAGAGTACTGATTGGATGAAGTTGGCAACACAGACCGGTATAAAACAACAGCATAACCTTTCTTTCCGTGGTGGAGCTAACAAAACCAGCTATTTCATTTCATTGAACTATACGGATGTGAAAGGAACTGCGGTAGGCAATGAGTTCAAGCGTTATAATGTACGTTTCAATCTTGATCAGGAGTTTAATAGTTGGTTGAAATTTTCTACTACTACACAGTTAGGTCGCTACGATCGTAGTGGTAGCAGTGCTTCTTTTTGGCGGGCTATAAAACAAGTTCCGTTGGGACGTGCTTATAACGAGGATGGTTCACTTACACTTTCTGCTACTGAGGACTCCTCTTCAGCTTTCAGCATTAATCCGTTGGGATCTCTTAATAATAAGACAAAAGATATTCGTGCAAAGGTTATCACTAATAATGTGCTTGAGGTAAAGTTTCCCTTTATTAAAGGGCTGAGCTATAAATTGAATACAGGCTTCACTTACCAAAACAGCTCCTATAAGAATTATCAAGGTTTGGATACCTACGAAGGAGCTAGTGCTAATGGCGTATTGAATACTGATGACTGGCATTCAGAAGAATGGATTTTGGAGAATATTATTTCTTATCAACGTGAATTTGGCAAACATCGTATATTTTTCACAGGATTATATTCTGCTCAAAGCAAGGAATATGAACAGAATACAATGGAAGGTAAGAATTTTCCCAATGATGTGATGTATTATTACCGGATTTCTAAAGCTGCCACAATGTCTGGTAATTCCAATTATTATAAAGAAAATCATATTTCACAAATGGGGCGTTTGAATTATACTTATGATGATCGTTACTTGTTGACTCTTACTGCTCGTCGTGATGGTTACTCCGCTTTTGGTGAAAGTTCTAAATTCGGCGTTTTTCCTTCAGCCGCTATTGGATGGAATATTTCCAATGAATCTTTTTTTAAAGACAAGCCTATAAGTGAAACCATTAGCAATCTGAAATATCGCTTGTCATGGGGTAAAAATGGCAATGAGGCTATCAGTGCTTATAGTACACTACCTAATCTTTCAACTTACAATTATCTGAATGATGATCATACTGCACAGTTTGGTTTCTATCCGTCGAAGTTAGCTTCGCCCGGTTTAGGTTGGGAAACTACTACATCTATTAATACTGGCTTTGATATTGCACTTTGGAATGGACGTATTCAGAGTTCATTTGATATTTATTGGTCTAAAACCAAAGATTTGCTGCTTTCCCGTTCTATTCCTACCATTAATGGTACTGGCTCTATTACTGAGAATCGTGGACAGACCCGTAATCGTGGTTTTGAATTCCAGATAACTTCTAATAACATTACACATAAGAGTTTTAGCTGGAGCACCTCTTTCAACCTCTCACACTATCGTTCGGAGATTGTAGATGTTGGTTTGTATGATGCTAATGGAAAGCCGGTTGATGATGTGGCTTCCAAGTGGTTTATTGGTGAACCTATCAATGTGAACTATGATTATAAAATTATCGGTGTATGGCAGATTGCTGATCCGTCTAACCCGACAGGGCAGCAAGATCCTAACTATCGTAATTCGTATCCTGGATATGTGAAATACCTTGATGTAGATGGTAACGATATTACAACGGCTGATAAGACTATTATAGGGTCGGCTATTCCTAAAGTAAATATGAGTTTGATGAACACTTTTGAGTACAAAAACTTCACTCTGAGTGTGTTCTTAACGGCTCAGTTAGGACAAACCCATCTGAATGCCTTGTATGATACAAGCCATAATTCATATCGCCAGAACCGCTTTTTGGTGGATTTTTGGACTCCAGAGAATCCTACGAATAGCTATCCGAAAAATAGTTTGAATAGTGATGTGAATCCAGAGGGAGCCAGTTTCTATGAAAAGACAGATTTCTTACGTATTTCCGACGTTACATTGGGTTATAATTTCCCACAACAATGGTTGCGTCGTACTTTCATCAAACGGCTCAATCTTTACATGAACATTAAGAATTTGGCTACAATAACTGGCTGGACAGGTATGGATCCGGAATTTCTCAATGATCAATTGGCTGCTCCTCCAGTACGTTCGTTCACTTTTGGACTAAAGTTAGATATTTGATGAGAGTAATATATCATAAAAAGCTAAAATGAAATTGCACATATGAAAAAAATAACATATTTCAATGTCTTAGTGTTTACAGTATTATTGCTCACTATGGGCGGCTGTAATGAGGATAAGTTTCTTAAGGAAGATCCTCGTGATGCACTTTATCCTGAAAATTTACTTGTAGATTACAATGGATTTAAATCGATGATAACGCCTCTTTATGGTCTTATGCGTGCAGAGTATCGCCGTGCTGATGCAATGGGAGGAAGTATTGCGCTCTGTCTGCATTCTGCCTGGGGTGGAGGGGTAGATAATTCATGGGCCAATAATAGTCATGCGGAAATGAAGTTCCTCTACAATCCCAAAGAGATAACTTACACTGATCTTGCTATTTGGAATAATATTTTCCAGTGGGGATATCGTATCATCAACACTGCCAATATGGTTATCTCAAGAGCTGACAATGATGGCATTAACTGGGGAAGTGGTGCTGATGCTGAAAATCGTAAAAATGAGGTGTTGGCCGAAGCTCGCTTTTTCCGTGCTTGGGCTTACCGTCACCTTACCTATTCATTTGGTGCAGTGCCCCTTTCAACACAAGAAATTACAGGATTGAATTATCGTGATGATTGGGACCGTGCTTCCTTGAGTAGTATTCGCGAAGTGATGGCAGAAGATTTCCAGTTTGCAGTCGATAACCTTCCTTTGCGTACTTCTAATAATAGTAAAGTCTCTGGTGCTGTGGCACGTCACTATTTGGGTGAACTTTATTTGGCAGAAGGTAATGCTGAAAAAGCAGTTTCAGTACTGAAACCATTAGTGGAAAGTGGAGAATATTCCCTTATAAATCAACGCTTTGGTAGTAATGCTTCCAATGATGGATGTCCTTTTATTGACGTATTTTATACTCCTATGTATGCTGATGGAAATACGGAGGTGTTACTGGCTTTCATTAACACAGAAGAGGAGAATAGTGCCTATGGTACTGCAAATGTCTATATGACTACAACTTATAAGAACTATTATGCTAATGATGGCGATTGTAAAAAGACAAACCAGCATAATCCGGACTATATCAATAACGGTGGTGAAGGTTCATTTGCACAAGTCTTTTGGCAAGCTAATGGTGGTAAGGGAGCCGGACGTGTAGTTCCTTCCAGAGGAGCACTTCGTTTGTACAATTATAAAGGAATGGGAGAACAAGATGACCGTGTATCTGCCAATGCTATCGTATGGAGTATTAATGATGTAGATGCTGCCGGCAATGTAACTAAGGTATTTGATTTAGGTGGTACTGCACTTATTGATACTACGGTTAATGCAGCCATGCTAACTTCTACTTCCATTAAAAAATATGATTGGCCTACTACTCGTAAATGGGATTATACTCCACCTATTTTGGCTAATGCAGCTAATGATGGACACTATGCGGACATTGTTTATTTACGTTTGGCAGATACATATTTACTTTATGCAGAGGCTCTTTACAAGAGTAATCAAGTAGGCGAGGCCATTAAATGGATAAATAAAGTACGTAATCGTTCCAATGCTGTAAGTATTACTGAAGATGATCTTAGAATCGGTGGTATGGATTTCATTCTTGATGAACGCAGCCGTGAACTGCTTACGGAGGAAGAACGTCGTCATACATTGGTACGTGTTTGCCAAGAAAATGGTGGTGACGAACGTGATACCAATAACTATTTCAAACGTCGCATGCGTGAACTCAATGAGATAGCTGGTATTGCAGGACGTGGTATGGATGAATATGAAACTCCTGTCCTTTTCCCGCTGCCGCAATCATTCATTGATGCCAATACTGGTAATCCTTTGGAAAATAATCCGGGGTATTGATAGATAATAGTCAGATATAAATACCGCATATAAACGGCTTTGTATATATCGGTGTTTATATCTGATTTAGATTCATATATTCAAAAGAAAACAAAAACTTAATATCTTGATACATCATGTCCGAATTGGCTTTCATTTTTAGTCTTCTTATGGTAGGGATTACAGCGGTAGGTCTTTATCGTAAGCTCAATCCTCAAGGTCTTTTGATGCTTTCCGGTTTATTAATGCTTACAGCTGCTTTTTTCATGCAAGTGCATTCGGTAGTACCTAGTAAAGCTACGGGAATGGTGGTGTTTGATTTGGTAAGGATGATAGAGGAAGTTTTTCTTTCTAATTTGGCGCGTGCAGGGTTTATGATAATGACAATTGGCGGTTATGTAGCTTTCATGAATAACATAAAGGCTACTAATGCATTGGTCTATATTTCCATGAAGCCATTAGGTCTTTTTCGACGTTATCCTTATTTGGCGGCTACTATAGTTATTCCTATTGGACAATTACTTTTTATTACTACTCCTTCAGCTGCCGGATTAGGATTGTTGCTTGTGGCTTCGGTTTATCCTGTTTTAATTAGTTTGGGAGTAAGCCAACTTACAGCATTGTCAGTCATTGCCGCTGCTACTCTATTTGATCAGGGACCGGGGTCGGCAAATACTGCTATGGCTGCCGAATTGATAGGACAATCCAATGTGGAATATTTCATCACTCATCAACTTCCTTTAGTAATTCCTACTTCCTTGGTTGTAATGGTACTCTTCTATTTCAATAACCGTTATTTTGATAAAAAAGATGCAAAGAAACAGCAGGATGGCATATTGCAGGTGTCAAATGTGACTGCAACCTCATTAGTAGAAAAACCGGATGTTCCATTGGCTTTTGCGCTACTCCCGGTATTACCTTTGGCTCTTCTCATTTTCTTTTCACCTTTTGTGGGACTGTTTCAGCCTACTGTAACATTGGGTACCACTACTGCTATGCTTTTTTCTCTGTTCTTATCATTGGTATTTGTGTTGTTTCATACTCGTAGTGTGCGTACTACTTTTAACGTTTTTGCAAGTTTTTGGAAAGGCATGGGAAATGTGTTTACTTCAGTTGTAACATTGATTGTAGCTTCAGAAGTTTTCTCTAAAGGACTGATTGGTTTGGGATTTATTGATTCATTGGTGGGTTATTCCTCTCATATCGGACTTTCGGGATTAGCTATTGCCGCAGTCTTTACTCTCATTATTTTTGGAGCTGCCATGCTGATGGGAAGTGGCAATGCAGCCTTTTTTTCATTTGGTCCTTTATTGCCGGATATAGCCACTCAGCTTGGTTTGCCGGTTTTTTCATTGATACTTCCTTTGCAGTTGGCGGCAAGCATGGGACGTGCCGCATCTCCTATTGCCGGAGTCATTGTTGCCATTGCCGGGGTAGCCGGTGTGTCATCAGTGGAGTTGGCAAGGCGTAATACATTTCCTTTAATAGGAGGAATTGTTTTCTTGATACTTTATCATCTTATCACTTTCTAAAATTAATCGACAGCTATGTTTACATTGATAAAGAATGCAAATTTATATGCTCCTGCCTATCTTGGTAAAACAGACATTTTGCTATGCGGAGAAAAGATTGCGCATATTTCAAAGACAATTGAACTGAATGAATCATTTTGCCATACTATTGACGTGCAAGGTAAAATTGTTACTCCGGGATTTATAGATCAGCATGTACATATTACTGGTGGAGGAGGGCAACAAGGTTATGCCTCATTAGTCCCCGAGGTGACTATGAGCGAACTGGTGGCATGTGGTACTACTACTGTATTGGGTATGCTTGGTACTGATGGATTTGCCAAAGAACTTACTACGCTTTATGCCAAGGCCAAAGCTATTGACGATGACGGATTGTCGGCTTATATGCTGACAAGTTATTACGGATTGCCTACCAAAACATTGATGAATAGTGTGGCTGACGATCTTATCTTCATAGATAAAGTTATTGGCTGTAAGCTGGCGATGAGTGATGACCGTAGTCCGTTTCCGACAGAGCAAGAGATATTACGTATTATACATCAGGTACGTTTAGGGGGATTTACATCTGGTAAAGGAGGAATTCTCCACATTCATTTGGGAGCACTTCCGGAAGGTATTGAGCCCTTACTCAATATTGCTCGTCACTATCCTACACTGATATCTTATCTGTCTCCTACTCATCTGATACGTACTGAAGCTCTTTTTATGCAGGCTGTAGAATTTGGTAAATTAGGTGGAATGATTGATTTTTCGACTGGTGGCTCAAAGTTTGATACTCCCCATCGTTGTGTGATACGTGCATTGCGAGCTGGTGTCCCCCTTGATCGCATTACTTTTTCTAGTGATGGCCATGGTGGCGTACGCAGAGTGAATCCTGAAACTGGAGAAATAACTTATCGTCCTGCTCCTTTGAATTTAAATTTCAAGGAGGTAGTTGCATTAGTCAATGAGGAGGGGGTACCATTGGAACAGGCGATTACATTGATAACATCCAATCCGGCTCGTAATCTGAAATTACGAGCTAAAGGTATTGTGGCACAAGGAGCAGATGCAGACTTGTGTTTTTTGGCGGAAGATTTGCAGCTTACAGATGTCATTGCCCGTGGTAAATTTGTAATGCAAGATGGTACAATAGTAAAGAAGGGAAGGTACGAATTATGAAGAAGCTGATTATATTTTATATTGGATTCCTCTGTATTTGTTTATCTGCAATAGCGAAACAGACTTTGGAAAGGCCAAGAGGTGAACATTTCTTCACTTATAGTCAATACCCTCCTTTTGCCGATCGCCCGGTAGATGTACATTATTATATACCTTCCCAGGGGGATATTAAACAAATGCCTATTGTATTTGTCTTTGAAGGAGGAGACCGCGGTTATCGTTATCTTTTGGACGGTTGGAAAGAAGAAGCGGAGAGAAAGGGTTTTATGCTTTTTATACCTCACTTTGATTTGAAATCTTATCCTTTGGCAGACTATCAGGAGGTGGGGGTGATGAATGCTGCCCATACAGTAGCTAATGCTCCCGAAAAAATTACACCAGTGTTGGTTGATAAACTATTTGAATATGTGCGTCAATTTACGGGAAGCATGCGCAAAGGATATATGATTTATGGTCATTCTGCTGGTGGGCAATTCGTACAGCGTTTCATGCTTTTTCACGATAGTCCTTATGTGGAAAAAGCTATTATAAGTTCTCCCGGTTGGTATACTTTTCCAGATTTGGCCCAGACATATCCTTATGGTACGGCTGGTATCCCCTATATTTCATCTGAACAGATAAAAAAATACTTGTCAAAACCTATCATACTACAGCTGGCTTTGGGAGATACGATACGTGAGTCTTTTCTACGCAAGACTCTTGAAGCTGAACGACAAGGACGAAACCGTATGGAGCGTGGGCGTAGTTTCTGGCTTTATATTCACCAGTTGGCTGCATCCCGTGGTTGGGAATGTCATTGGCGCAAGATAGAAGAGTGCGGCATCGGGCATGAGGCTGTCCCTATGGGGAAACAAGCTGTGCCATTATTGACGACAGATTCTTTACGGGTACTTTTTATAGGTAATAGCTATACTTTTTTTAATCGTTTGCCATGGCAAGTCCAATCGTTAGCATCCTCATGTGGAAAAAAAATATCAGTGCGCCAGGTTGCTAACCCTGGTTGGTACTTGAGACAGCATGCAGCCAATACGCAAACATTAGAGGCGATTCGTGAAGGAGGATGGGATTATATGGTGATGCAAGAACAGAGCAAGGCACCTACTCGTGAAAAGGAATGGGTAAAGAAGAATGTATTCCATCCTGCGGCGCAGTTAGATAGTTTACGCCGTCTTTATGCCCCAAAAGGAAAAAGTGTCTGTTATATGACATGGGGGCGTAATAATGATACTTATGAAGGAATGCAGCAGCAACTTACGGAAAGCTATTTGGAGATGGCTGATGTCCTTGATGCTTATTGTGCTCCTGTGGGTGAGGCATGGAGACGTGTACGTAGAGAGTGTCCAAGTTTGCAGTTGTATAATTCTGATGGCAGCCATCCTAGTCCTGCAGGCAGTTATCTGGCGGCTTGTGTCTTTTATGCAATTTTTTTTGGTGAGCCTTTTAGCAGCGATTATTATGCAGGTCTACCGTCTGAAACAGCTCTTTATTTACAGAGGATAGCACAAGAAGTGGTATTAGCTAATCTTGTGTTATGGAATAGAAATCAGTCGAAGCAACCTGCCGGAGTAACTGCAAGTTTCTATCCTAACCCCAAATTTGACCGTGAGACACCTACTCTAAGTAAACCTTACGGTAGCGGATTGGCATCGGTTGATGAGATAAAGGACTATTTACAACAATTGGTTGTACGTTCTCCGGGTTTGGCATATATGGAGAATATTGGTGTAACCAAACAAGGACGTACCATTCCGGTACTTTATTTGGGTACTCCCGACAAGAAGAAGGTAAGGGTATGGATTCAAGCGGCACTGCATGGTAACGAGCCGGCAGGTGCTGAGGCTGTATGCATGCTTGTCCGTTACTTACTTTGTGAAAAAGAAGGACGTGAATTGCTGAATCATATAGCTGTGGCTTTGGTTCCTATAGCCAATGTTGATGGTTATGCCATTCAGCAACGTCGTTCAGCCGATGGCTACGATTTGAATCGCGATCAGAGCAAATTAGAGGATGCTGTCACTTTGCTGTTGAAGCAGTCCTATCAGCAATGGAATCCGGACGTAGCTCTTGATATTCATGAATATACACCTTTACGTCGTGAGTTTAACTTATTACGTGGAGTGCCGACAGCAAATGCTGCTGATGTACTTTTTTTACCTACCGGACATCTTAATGCGCCTTTAGCTTTACGTGTGCTGTCTGAAGAACTTTTTCGTCGTGAGGCAGAGGTCGTTTTAAATAGTGCCGGTTATACTTCCGGTTTCTACTTCACTCCCCGTGTGGCAGATGGTTCCCTTGTTCTTGTAAAAGGTGCCAAAAGTCCGCAGTCCAGTTCTACTTTTCAAGCATTGACGGGGGCTGTATCGCTTTTTGTCGAAATAAGAGGTATTGGATTGGGACCGGAGTGTTTTGCACGTCGTAGTGAGTGCGGTTTCTTGGTGGCACGGCAAACGTTGGTTACTGCTGCGCAACATCGTGCTTCAATTAAACGTAAGATAGAACAAGCCAGGAAGCGCACCTTGAAAGCTACTGAACCGATATATGTTACTTTCACTTCGGATACTGTACGTCATGTAGTCTCTTTTATCGATTATAAGGCCAATGAACTGTTTAAGACTGAACTGCCAACCCTTGATGCCATGCAAGTAACACCTCAATTGGTGCGTACTCGCCCTAAGGCTTATCTGCTCGATGCTCTCTGTACAGAAGCAGTATGTAAGCTTCGAGCGTTGGGTGTACACATTGAGCAAGTTACCCGTGTACAAAAAGCAAAAGTTGAGCGTTACAAAGTAACCCGTCTGTATCGTGCAGAGAAGGAATGGGAGGGGATTCATCCGGTAAATGTAGAAACGGATGTCTATGAAGATAATGTAGAACTTCCAATAGGTAGTTGGTTGGTACCTTTGGCACAACCTTTAGGAAATTTGGTTGCCACGTTGCTTGAACCGGAGTCTGTCTGTGGTTTCGTAAACTTCTGTGTTATTCCGGCTGAGGAAGGAAAGGGACTGTTTGTCAGTAGACTTATAAAATAAGAATTGGATATATAAAATTAAATTCGGTAATGACTATGAAACTAAAAAAAACGCTACAGATTATACTTGCTTTATGTTTAGGCCTATGGATGATTTCATGCCAGCAGGAACATATCAAGTTGACCTCTCCAAATGGAAAACTTTCTTTAGAGTTTACACTTGATGAAGAAGGTGCTCCCCGATATTGTTTAAGACATGCGGGGAAGAATATTTTACTTCCTTCACGTCTGGGATTGGTTTTGAAGGATGCGCCAGATCTTTTGACTGGTTTCGTTCTAAAAGAGGTTAAGCATGATTCGCATAATGATGTGTGGCAACCAGTATGGGGGGAAGAGGCTGAAATTGTAAATCATTATAATGAATTGAGGGTATGCCTCAAGGAAGAAACATCGTTGGAGCGGGAACTGAATATTATTTTTCGTCTTTTTGATGATGGGATGGGATTCCGGTATGAGTTCCCGCGCCAGCAACAGCTACAAGAGTTTCTTATTGATGACGAAGTGACTGAATTCGTTTTTCCTGCAGATTATGATGCTTGGAGTATTCCAGTGAAAGGAGTTCGTTTTTACGAGGCCTTATTTGAGAAAAAAACTCTTAGTAAGATGGGATGGGTAAGCACTCCGGTGACGATTGAGACAACAGATAGCCTTTATTTGGCTATTCATGAAGCAAATCTTACAGATTATGCTGCCATGAACTTGAAGCCGGTTGAACAAGTTGAAGATAATAAAACGGTTACATTACGTGCGGCTCTTACACCTTGGAGTACAGGTGAGAAAGTACGTGTTACCGATACCCGTGTATCTCCTTGGCGTACAATGATAGTGGCTGAATCTGCCGGTGATTTGCTTCTTTCCCGTCTCATGTTAAATCTTAATGAACCTTGTCGTATAACCGATACTTCCTGGATACAACCTATGCGCTATATTGGAATTTGGTGGACTTATCACATGAAGCATAACACCTGGCATGCCGGTCCCCATCATGGGGCCACAACAGAGAATACAATGCGTCACATCGATTTTGCTGCTGCCAATAACCTGGGAGGTGTACTGGTGGAAGGGTGGAATGAAGACTGGGCTACTTGGAAGTTTAGTTTCACAAAACCTTATACCGATTTTGATATACAACGTATTACTGACTATGGGCGTAGCAAAGGAGTAGCTTTGATAGGACATCATGAAACTGGCGGTAATGTTTCCAATTATGAAAATCAGATGGAAGATGGTTTCAAGTTCTATGAGAAATATGGTGTGCATCAAGTAAAAACGGGTTATGTGGGCGATTTGCTTGATGGGAAAGAATATCATAGCAGTCAGTTTGGTGTACTTCATTATCGCAAGGTAATAGAGGCTGCTGCCCGTCACCGTATCTGTATTGATAATCATGAACCGGTGATTCCTACAGGTTTGCAGCGTACTTTTCCTAATCTGATGACACAAGAGGGAGTACGTGGACAAGAATGGGACGCTTGGGATGTAGATGGTGGAAATCCTCCCTCTCATACCGTAATATTGCCTTTCACTCGTGGGTTGGCAGGCCCGATGGACTTTACACCGGTGACGTTTCGGTTTGTTAACGATGTAATGCCACAGACACGTGTACATACCACACTGGCCAAACAATTGGCGCTGTTTGTGGTGCTCTATTCACCGTTACAAATGGCTTCGGATGAAATAGAGAATTACGAGGCTAATCCGGAACCTTTTAATTTTATAGTATCTTGTCCTACAGATTGGAGCAGAACAGTGGTGCCGGAAGCATGCATTGGCAGTTATGTTACTATTGCCCGTTGTGATAAAGGAGAGGGATGCTGGTATATAGGCAGTATCACGGGAGATGAGGAACGAACGGCTAATATCAGTCTGTCTTTTCTCGATACAGATAAAAGATATCTGGCTACTATTTATCGTGATGCTCCTGAGGCCGATTATGAGACATGTCCTGCTGCTATACTTATAGAAGAGCGCGAAGTGACTTATAGTGATACCCTCACCATTCGGCAAGCACGTAGTGGAGGAACTGCCGTACGTCTGTGTCCTATAAAAGACAGTTGAGCCGGAGGTATATTGGGGCAGAGTTGTTTATATTTTCTCTCTCAAGTATTCGTAAAAGCTATATTGCGACCGTACCTTCTCCTTTTGCGGTCGCGACGACTTCCAGCGGTTTCGCAACCGGTCGTCCACAAAGCAGGCTTTCCGTTTGTCCGACAGTTGTATGGATAGCATATCGATGAGCTCTTGCTTCAAGTCCGGGTCCAGAATGGGGGTGACAGCTTCGATACGGCGGTACAAGTTACGCCGCATCCAGTCCGGCGAGCCGAGGAAGAGCTTGGGTGCGCCGCCGTTGCCGAAGTACCACACACGAGCATGTTCCAAAAAGGTATCCACGATGCGTGTTACGCGGATGTTGCGGCTGTACTCCTGCCCGGGGATGAGGCAGCAGATGCCGCGGACAATGAGGTCTATCTCTACACCGGCTTGCGAGGCTTCGTAGAGGCGGTCTATCATGGCGGGGTCTTGCAGGGCATTCATTTTTAGGATAATCCGTCCTTGCTTGCCTTGCCGGGCCAGTTCTATTTCGTGATTGATGAGGCGGTTCAGTTCAGGAATCAGGTTGAAGCGGGCCACAAGCAGGCGGTGGAACACCGGATTTTCCTTTCCCTGCAGAGTACGGAACAAGTTGTGCAAGTCGTTTACAATTACCGGGTTGCAGGTGAATAGTCCGCTGTCCGCATAGAGGGTGGCGGTCTTTTCGTTGAAGTTGCCGGTACTGATGTAGGCGTAGCTTGTCAGTTTGCGCCCTTCCTTGTCGCGGCGTAGCACGAGGGCTACTTTGGCATGTACCTTTAGTCCCGGTATGCTGAAAATGATGTTGATGCCGGCGGTTTTCATCATCTCGGCGGTGGCGAGGTTGTTTTCTTCGTCGAAGCGGGCTTTCAGTTCCACAAAGACGGTGACTCTCTTTCCGTTCTGTGCAGCGGCTATCAAGGTGTTGATGACGGTGGAGTTCTCTGCCACGCGATACTGAGTCACCATGATTTCGCGCACGGTGGGTTCATGGACGGCTTCATATAGGAAATGGATGAAGTGGTCGAAAGAGTGGTAGGGATAATGCAGCAGCAGGTCCTTCTTCTCCACATAGCGGAAGATGGATTCGCGTTCGTCCAGGCAGGTCAGCTTCATGGGCTGGGGTTTCTTGATGGGACGTACGCTTTGGTTGGGATTGGGCAGATGCCGCAAATCCTCCATGTTGAGGTGCTTGTCTCCCGGCACCAGCTCCCGGCGGTCTATGCGGTAGGCATCTACCAGAAAGTCGAGGAAGTCCTGGGGCATGGCGCGGTCGTATACAAAACGGCACACGGCGCCTATCTTGCGTTTCTTTACCTTCTTCTTCACCTGCTCGATGATTTCGGAGGTATTGGCGGCATCGTCTATCAGAATATCCGCATCGCGTGAAATCTTGATGCAATAACTGCTGTCCACTTCATAACCGGGGAAGATGGTATCCAGATTGGCCTTGATGATGTCTTCAATGAACATCAGATAATAGTCTTTCCCCACCTTAGGCAGCTGGATGAAGCGCGGCACTTTGCTGTACGGCAGTTTCATCACGAAATATTGGATGCGGTTTGGAGAACCGACGGGAGCTCCTTTCAGATGAAGCCGTACGGCCAGATAGAGACGGTTGTCGCGCAGGAATGAAATCACCTTGTCCTTGCTTACGGGTACCGGGGCCAGATAGGGGAATATCTCTTCGCGGAAGAAGTTGCGCACGAAGTCGTTATGAAACGGTTCCACGTTGCGGCTCTGATAGAATATGATGTGGTGTTTCCGTAGGGCGGGCAGTATCTTCTGTTCGTAGATGCGGATACGGTCTTCCAGTTGGCGGTTGACTTCCCGGTTGATTTCATCTACCAGCTCGGCGGCGGACTGCACAGTCTCTTCATCGCTTTGCGAGGCTCCGGTGGCTATGGCTTTATGGTCGGCCACGCGTATCTTGTAGAATTCTTCCAGATTGGAGGAGTATATGGAAATGAAGTTGATGCGTTCGTATAGCGGCAGTGTATCGTCTTCGGCTTCCAGCAGCACGCGGTAGTTGAAAGACAGCCAGCTGATATCACGTTTGAAATATCTGTTTTCCATAGTTTAATGTGCTAAAGTGATTAATGTGCCAATGTGCTAATGAAGAGAAGTTCGCGGATGGTGCGCAGCCAATTAGCATATTGGCACATTATCACATTAGCATATTGATTTCTTTCCCAAATATAATTACCTTTGTTTTAATAAACAAAGGAAAAATGACAAAAGTTGGTTTATTATCGGATACGCATGGCTACTGGGATGAAAAGTACCTGCAATATTTTGAAGACTGTGACGAGATATGGCACGCCGGCGATATCGGTTCGCTGGAAGTGGCACAGAAGCTGGCGGCTTTCCGTCCCTTCCGTGCCGTGTATGGCAATATTGACGGGCAGGAGATACGGCAGCTCTATCCGCAGATTCTCCGTTTCACGGTGGATGGGGCGGAGGTGCTGATGAAGCATATCGGCGGTTATCCCGGCAACTACGACCCTTCCATCAAGGGCAGCATTCTGGTGCGTCCCCCAAAGCTGTTCATCAGCGGGCACTCGCATATACTGAAGGTGAAGTATGACAAGACGTTGGATGTACTCCACATCAATCCGGGCGCTGCGGGCATTCAAGGTTTCCATAAGGTGCGTACGATGGTACGCTTTGCGGTTGATGGGGGAACGTTTAAAGATTTGGAGGTGATAGAACTTGCTGACCGATGATGTAGTTTGTTTATTTTCAATGGATTGTATTTACCGATTGCTTGCGCTATAGTGTAAAAGCCGTTACATGCTAATGTAAAGGTCGTTACGCTATTGGGTAAAGGCCGTTACACTATTTGGTAAAGGTCGTTACACGCTGAGATGAAGACCGTTTCATCAAGGGGTGACGGCCGTTACGCACTGAAGTAAGCAAAACAATGTACCGGAGTAAGCAAAGCAATGAAGTAAAAAGATGAAACCAAGCCTTCACTTAATCGAATTTTTCCATTATCTTTGTACCCGAATAGCAAGTAGAGCCGTGGGGCATCGTCCTCCTTCTTATTTTATTCTCCATTTTGAAGTATCACCGAAAAAGAACTGAAATATGAAAGGAATTATTCTTGCAGGTGGCAGTGCCACTCGTCTCTATCCGTTGTCCAAGGCTATCTCCAAACAGATAATGCCTGTCTACGACAAGCCCATGATTTACTACCCCCTCTCTACATTGATGTTAGCGGGAATACGTGAAGTGCTGATTATCTCCACTCCGCGCGACTTGCCTATGTTTCGCGATTTATTAGGAACGGGCGAAGAGCTTGGAATGTCTTTTTCTTATAAGGTACAGGAGAATCCCAACGGACTGGCACAGGCTTTTGTGCTTGGCGCCGAATTCTTGAACGGTGAGCCGGGCTGCCTTATTCTGGGCGACAATATGTTCTACGGGCAGGGTTTCTCCGCCATGTTGAAGCGTGCGGCTTCCATAGAGAAAGGCGCGTGCATCTTCGGTTACTATGTAAAAGACCCGCGTGCATACGGCGTGGTAGAGTTCGATGCCGACGGCAAGGCCATTTCTTTGGAAGAAAAGCCCGCACAGCCGAAGAGTAATTATGCAGTTCCCGGCTTATACTTCTACGACTCCACAGTGACAGCAAAGGCTGCCGCCTTGAAGCCCTCCGCCCGCGGCGAATATGAAATTACCGACCTCAACCGTCTTTATCTGGAAGAAGGCACGCTGAAGGTGGAAC
>ENA-OYAD01000181-OYAD01000181.1-human-gut-metagenome-genome-assembly--contig:-NODE-181-length-15682-cov-6.185832_pt1 | contig 15682 bp, 17 predicted proteins | sample MGYA00243425_ERZ652814 | MGnify/ENA primary metagenome ERZ652814 (study PRJEB26926, sample SAMN06164694) | human gut metagenome | biome: ENVO:00009003; feature: ENVO:2100002; material: ENVO:00002003...
TCTTGAGCTTCCGGGCATAGCGGCTTTTGGAAATATCACGGACATTTCCTGCCGCCTTTTCGCCCTCGCTCAGAGCCTGTGTGCCCACATTGTCATCCTCGTATTGGTCAACCTCCCGGTGCACCGCAGAGCGGGCGGCATGGGCAGCGTACATTTCCCGTTTCTGTGCCTTGCTCAACCGACTCAACTCATCCGGGGTCAATTCTGCCTTGCCGAACCGCAGGTGCTGGGCTTTCTCTGCTGCCTTTTCCGCATCGGTTTTCAGCTTTTTCCTTTTGGGCACCGTCTGCTCTACCTTGGCTTTTTTCGGGGGAGAACGGGTCTTTTTTGCGGACGTTTCCTCTTTGATGTTCAGCTTCGGTTCACTCATTTCTGCACGCCCTCCGAGACTTCACCCAACTTGGTGGTCATAATGCGGTAGAGTTCCAGATCGGTGGGGAAACGGTCCACAAACGGCAGAATGACATTGCCGAAAAAAAGCAACCCCTCGCCCTCACCGGAGTGGGTGACGTAGGAAAGCTGATGAGGGCTGATGTTGAGCTGCTTTGCGAGAATCTGGCGGTCTCCCGCAGCCTGATTCAACATGATAATCATGTCGCTGTTCTCGAAAATATTCTCGACCTCACGAGAGGAAAGCAGGTCTTTGACGTTCTGGGTCAGCCCCGTGGGAATACCGCCCCACTTGCGGAAACGCTTCCAGATCTCGACGGAATACGCCGCAGTCTGCTCCTCTTTCAGAAGCAGGTGCATCTCGTCCATATAATACCGTGTGGACTTTCCACTGCTGCGGTTTGCTGTGACACGCCCCCACACCTGATCCTGCACGATGAGCATACCGAGTTTCTTCATCTGCTTGCCCAGCTCCTTGATGTCGTAGCAGACGATGCGGTTGTTGACGTTCACGTTAGTGCGGTGGTTGAACAGGTTCAGGGAGCCTTTCACATAGATTTCCAGAGCCGTGGCAACATGGTGGGCTTCTTTCTCGTCCTGTTGGAGCAGGGCATTGTACAAGTCCTCAAGGATGGGCATATTCTCCGGGCAGGGGTCCGCAAAATATTTGCGGTAAATCAGATGCACACAGCGGTCAATGACGGTTTTCTCCACCGGCAGCAGCCCTTCTTTGCCGCCCACCACCAGTTCACACAAAGAAAGAATAAAGTCGGCTTTCAGGGACAGCGGATTATCCTCCTCGGAGTAGTTGGCGTTGATGTCCATGGGGTTGACAAATTGGGTGCTGTTGGGGCTGATTTTGATGACCTGACCTTTCAGCCGATTCACCAGCGGAGAATAATCGGCTGGGTCAGCGGTGTTACCACTGCCTTCCCGCCTAAGAACCGTACGTGACAGTTTCCCGTCATACGGCTCAAGCATTTCATCACTTCTTCAAGCGGTTCTCAGCATAAATACGCTGACAGGTGCAATGAACGTAGCGCATATTGCGAACATCTTCCATGCCAGCCTTTGCCTTTGGTGCAAGGTAGAAGATTTCTCTTTCTTCCGTTACATCCATCGGCATTCCGCAGTGGTAGCACAGTCCGTTCTGGTTTTTCCAAATCATCTTGAATTTTCCAGTCAGCCGGTGCATTCCTTTATCGAATTTCCTTTTTTGGAAATACGCCTCATCGAGGAACGGATTTGCAGTAGCTTTTATCTTGGTATGTCGCACAATGGCTGTGCTGTCCACCCGTATCAGCTCCTTGTTTTCCGTAGAGAACACCCAGTTCCGATTACCGACACGATGCCAGTATCTCGTGGAAATCCACCACTTGTTCTTCTTTGGGTGCCGTCTTTTAGCCCATCGCCACAGCAGTTCGTACAGGACATAGTCCAGATGCGCGAACGCATCACTTGCGCATACGGACTGGTGGTAATTAGTCCAACCTCGAATTTGTTCATTCAACTTCATAATCAGAACATCTTGCTGCCACGCTTTTCCTCTGCGGAGAATCGTGTCAGAGATATTGGAAACGATAGCCTTAACCGCCTTTTGGGAAGGCTTGATAATCAGCTTTTCGTTATACTTTCTGAAGTTCCAGCCGAGGAAGTCGAAACCATCGTCAATGTTGGTGACAACGGTCTTTTCATCAGAAAGTTCCAATCCGCGTTCAGCGAGAAACTCTCGAATCAGCTCCTTTGCTTCAAGAGCCAGTTCAGGTGTTGCCGCTGTGACCACAAAATCGTCTGCATAGCGGACGAAGTTTACTTTGTGGGCATTCTTAAATCTTGAATCGACCTTACCGAGCGCGTTCGTGTGAAAGCGTTCGACCAGCTTCTTCTCGATACCATCCAGCGTCATGTTCGCCAGAATGGGGGAGATAATACCACCTTGCGGAGTTCCTTCCTCGGTAGGAAAGAGTTCGCGCTGATAGATAAATCCCGCCTTTAAGAACTGCTTCAAAATGTTCTTGTCCATGGGGATGTTCGCCAGAAGCCAATCATGGCTGATATGGTCGAAGCAACCTTTGATGTCACCCTCCAAAACCCACTTCGGAGAAATGTGCTTGCGCGACAGTGCATTGAACAGATATTCGCAGGCATCCTGTGCGCATCTTCCTTTTCGGAAACCAAAGGATTTCCCATCTGCTGTTGTTTCCGCCACCGGCTCCAGTGCCAAAGCATAAAGAGCCTGCATTGCGCGGTCATACATCGTGGGAATCCCCAACGGACGTTTTTTCTTCTTGTCCTTCTTTTCGATATACACTCTACGGAGAGGACGTGCACGATACCTTTTATCTGTCAGCGATAGAGCCGCTGCCATTTTCTTCGCCGGAGTGTTCCAGAGAACACCATCCACACCGGGAGTTCTGCGCCCGTCGTTGGTTACGACACGCTTGACAGCCAGTGCTTTGGCGTAAAAGGAATGTGTCAGAAGATACTGAAGTCGTTTTACTGCGTTGTAGTCTTTTTGCTGAGTTGCCTTGACAATCCTGATTTGTAGCCTGTTGACTTCCCGCTCTGCCTTATGCCAGTCAATGTTTTTCCATTGGGCACTCAACATAGCTTCGTCCGACAGCTTCTCAGAAGTTTTACCTTCCGTCGTTGAATACTTATCGTTCACAGGAATACCTCCAATCTTGCCATGAAATACCCGGAATAAGTCAGCACCCTTTCAGGTCAGGGCAAATTTTGAACCCCTATGCTCACCGTTACAGTGAACCTTTCGCTTTTTATTCCATCTCATACCCTCTGCGCCATTTCTTCCTCTTGCGAGGTCGATACCTTTGTTCAAGGAACGCATAGGGTTTTCCACGTTCCACGTAATGCATAATTCTCGAATGCCTTAGCCGCCATCTTTGAACCGGGAGGATTTGTGTCCATTTGCTTCGGGGTAGCGAAAGGCCCCTCGGCCACCTCCAACACCTTTTGGTGTAGGTGTATCAGCCTTATTTCACCTATTCCCTGTAACGATCCTTACGATGATTCACATTACGTTCGACATAGCATTCTTTACCCTAACAGTACATCCGCTTTAGGCTGGCAGATTTCCCATATTGTCCTGTGAGCTTCCCAACGCCGGCTTTTGACCAGTGCAGGTCACAGTAGGGTTACTCCAAATGGATAGAGCAGTGTTTATACACAATACATTACGCGACTTCGTGTCGCACCTCTCCCTCAGGATCATTGACAATAATATCATCGTCCGTCACCAGAAATGCGTTGGTGATCTCACGCTTTGCTGAGAAACTTTTGCCAGAGCCGGGAGTGCCGAGGATCAGGCCATTCGGGTTTTTCAGCTTCTTCCGGTCCACCATGATAAGGTTGTTGGACAGGGCGTTCAGGCCGTAATACAGGCTTTCTTTGCCAGACTGGTAAAGTTCCTGTGTGGTAAACGGGATAAAAATTGCCGTGCTGCTGGTGGTCAGACCTCGCTGGATCTCGATCTGGCAGTCTGCCAGCGGCAGGCTGCTCATCAGCCCCTGCTCCTGCTGGAAATCCAACCGGCACAGATTGCAGTTGTGCTTCTGGGCGATGGAGCTGGCCTGAAAGACATTGTTTTCCAGCTCCTGCTCCGTGCGCCCGGTGTTCAGCACCAGAAAAGTGACAAGGAACATCCGCTCGTTCTGGCTTTGCAGCTCTTTGAGCAGAGCTTTCGCATCCCGTCCGTAAGTTGCCAAATCCGACGGAATGATGTCAATATCATACCCGGCACGGATGGCTTTTTTCTGCTCCTCGATCTTGCTGCGGTCCAGTTCCGTGATGGTGCGCTTCACCGTCTTGATGGCACGGTTCTGGTCAACGGACTGGATGTGCATGGTAACGATCTGGCTGGAGTCCATGTCCAGAAAATCCTTCAAAAGCTGGTCGCTGATGTCGGATGCCGTGATGCTCAGAAAGTTGGCAGCGCAAAAGATGCCGCCCATCTGGAAGGTGCGGCTGTTCTTGAAGGCAAAGGAGGTAGGCGCAATGGCATCCTTCACCGAAAGGCCGCTTTTCACAAGATCTTTCCAGTCAAAGTGAAACTTGGATGCGCCGTCCATATTGAACATATCGTGCATGAGTTTTAGCCGCTGGACACCGTTCAGGGGCTTTGCCTGCACACCCAGCCGGTGAAAGTTGTTCAGCAGATCGTTTTGGATGTGGTCGAGCCGGGGCTTGACCTGTGCCATGCTTTCGCCCTCCACACCAAAGGTGATGAATTTGGTCTTGGTCAGACCATTATTGCCCTTGGCAAGCTGCTGGCGCAGCATCTGGGAATACTCCGCACGAACATCGTCAAAGCCGTCCTTCTGGAACGGAATGCGAATGCTCTTTTCAAACTCGGTGCTGTCGGTTGCCATGTTCACAAAGGACAGCTCAAACTTAATAGAGCTGTCGAAAAAGTTGAGGAAGGAACACCATTCCTCGAAAATGGCGGTCTTGTCCTCCTGCTGGGCAAGCTGGTAATTGATGTCCTGATACTGGATGGTGCGGGTGTAATAGTTTGCTTTCACCCGGCAGGTGCCATCCTCGAACATCCGCTGCATGGGGATGGACTGCTGGGCGGTCCGGGGCACAGCAGGCTTTGCGTTCTGCCTGCGCTTCTGCGCGGACTGCGGCTTACTGTGCTTACCGGTCTTTTTCCAAAACGGAATCATAGGTCATGCCTCCCTTCATCAAAATCGCATAGTAGTTGTTGGTCTTGTAGGGGCGAATCTTCGGGCGGACAAACCGGGACTGTACATAGTACGACAGCAGCTTTTCCAAGGGCTGTCCGTTTTTCTCGTACATTCCAAGGAAGAACGCCGGCAGCATCACCGCCATCATGCCGAGGGTGGCGGCAGTGTTGCCGCCGGAATCCCGGAGAACAAAAAACAGCGGCACTCCAATGAGAGCCGCTGTGCCGAAACAAAGCAGTTGCCGTTTCGTCAGGTTGAATGCGACCTTCGATTTTACTTTCGTTAGGTCACGGGGAACGGAAATATACGCAGCCAATAAAGCACCTCCTTTAATGCGCTCCGAGAACGGATTTTGTCACGGAACTGGTCTTAAACAGGCTGAAACAGAGCAGAACAGTGTAGCCCACAATGCTCCAAATGGAGTTGATGGCATCCCCGGAAATCGCTACCGACTGTATCAGCACAGCGTAAATCGCCACACAGATGAGGATGAGAAAGCCCTGAAAACCCAGCGCAAACAGGCATTTCAGGTAGTTCTGCCCCATGTGCGACTGCTCGTGGTTGCCCCATGTTGCCATGGGGATGGGCGCAAGGCTCACCATGCAATAAATCTCGATCATGCGCCCGTAGACAATGACAAAAATGATGATGCTCAAGATCCGCATGGTGATGCCGATGAAGAAACTTTGCAGGAAAAGCCCGAACAGGGGTCCTACATCCATCTGCATCAGGCTGGATTGCAGCATGGACAAACCAATGTCGTTGACACGGGTGTTTCCGGCAATGATGCCGCTGGAATCGGACACTACCTTCTGGGTGACGTCGAACACCGCCATCACGATGTCAAAAGTATTGCTGATGAGCCACACCGAAACAGCGGTCTTAAAAATCCAGCGCATGATGAGGGCAGGCTCAAACTGCGCCATGTTGTTGTGCTGGGTGATCATCTCGATCAGCTCGTAGCAGGCAATAAAGGTCAGGATGATGCCTGCGATGGGCAGCACTACATTCCGGGAGAGGGCTTCAATCATCGCAAAAACGCGCGGCTCAAAACTAGAGGGCTTGGTGCCCACCTGCTGGGCGATGTTTCCCACCTGCGTGTTCACATCGTCGAACAGGCCAGACAAGTTTGACATAATACCTGCCGTCAGGATGCCTTTGATCCAATCGGCAATGGCTTTGAGAACGGTTTCCATTCAGCATTCACCGTCCTTAGCTGAAGTGGTTGATGAGGGTCTTGAGCAGGTTCAGAAGAAAAATGATGTGGGTCAAAAACTGCATAGAAAACACTCCCTTTCAGTTATCAGGTGGATATTCGATGCAATGCGCTCCTTATTATAAAGGGCTGTTATCCACAGCAGAGATGGAGCGATTGCGTATGTACAGGCGGGAAAACCCGCCTGCGGCTCTATTAGCCGAAAAGACCGGACAGCAGAGGAATCAGGGTGATGCCCACCAGAGCAACGCCGCCGCCAGCCATGAGCTGCTTCATGCCCTGAGACTTGGAGCCGGGGTTGTCGTTACCATAACCTTCCAGCATGTTGATGGCACCCCACACGCCGAGACCGGCACCCAGAGCGACAACCAGAGTCTGAAGAACTTCGATAGCAGAGTTAAAGAATTCCATAGTCGTTTCTCCTTTATAAATGAAAGTTGTAGACCGTCCGTACACACCTGAAGCTGCATAATGAAGCCGCGAACTGCGGCGAGAGTGAGCTTACTGGTGTACCTCTCTGGTCAGGATAAAATTAAACCGCCTACCGGGTCAGGCAGGCGGGAGCGAATCAGCATCCACCACGATGAACTCATCATCGGGGTAGATTTTTTCTTTTCGGTTCAGATATTTTTCAATATCGAAGGTGTTTTTGGGGTCGTAGTCCGAGGTCAACTTGTAGTTGGGGTGCTGGGTCAGGTCGTACTTGTCAGAAAGAAAGGGACGCACACCTCGCAGCTGCAAAATACACTTGCCGCCGTCCAGCACCGCCAGCTCGTCCCGGCTCAATAATTCGTGACCCATCTTCTGGAACGTAGTGCCGTAGCTGGGGCTGTTGCCACGGGTGTCCGAGGTGTTGAAGGCATCAATCGTTTCTTTGCCTAGTATTTCGGACAAGTCTTTCAGGGTGGTAGGTTCGGAGCCGCCCAGAAAAATTTGAGAATCCATGTTGCCCACGATGGTGTCCGCATTGTCTTTGTAGATGGCTTTCAACTGGCTACGGGCTTGCAGTACCAGACAGGCCGAGATCTCACGGCTGCGGATGGTGGCTACCAGCTTTTCCAGATTGGGGATCTGCCCGATGTTGGCGCACTCGTCGATCAGGCACCGCACATGGACAGGCAGCTTGCCGCCGTATTGGTCATCCGCCTTATCACAGAGCAGATTGAAAAGCTGCGTATAGACCATGCTGATGAGGAAATTAAAGGTGGAATCCGTGTCCGACATGATGAGGAACAGCGCCGTTTTCTTATCGCCCAGCGTGTCCAGTTGCAGTTCATCGTACATCGTTAAATCGCGCAACTCTTGGATGTCGAAGGGGGCTAATCTGGCACCACAGGAAATGAGGATGGATTTTGCGGTCTTGCCGGCAGCCAGCTTGTAAAGTTTGTACTGCCGCCCGGCAAAGCTGTTTGGCTTCTTTTTTGCCAGTTCCTCAAACAGCAAGTCCACCGGGTTCTGGTATTCTTCATCGTCCTCCAGCACCTGCATGGTGTTGAGCATTTCCAACAGTGTTGCAAAATTCTGCTCCTCCACCGGGGCTTCATAATGCAGATAGGCGATCAGGGCAGTGAGCAAAAGACGTTCGCTTTTCTCCCAAAATGGGTCCCCACCGGACCCTTCGCCCTTGGTGTTGGTCATCAGGGTCGTGACCAGTTTCAGAATGTCCTTTTCGCTGTGGACATAGCTGAACGGGTTGTAGTGCATGGACTTTTTGAAGTTGATGGTGTTCAGAATCCTGACCTTGTAGCCGTTCTTCAACATTGCGTTGCCACATTCAAGCACGATAGTTCCTTTGGGATCGGTGACCACATAGGAACTGTGACATTGTAAAAGGTTGGGCTTGAGCCAAAACCGGGTCTTGCCGCTGCCGGAGCCGCCCACCACCAGCACGTTTTTGTTTCGGGCATTTGCCGGATTCTTCGGGCGGTTGCCCATCATCAGCCGCTCCGTCCGGGTCAGAATCACATTGTTTGCAAACACTGGATCTTCAAACGGTTCGATGTCTTTCTGCGTACCCCAACGAGCAGAGCCATACTCCATGCCATGGCGATATTTCTTGGCATTTTTGCCTTTCAGGTACACAGCAAGCCGCAAACCCGCTCCGCAGCACACACCAATCAGCAAATCCATCGGATGCAGACTTGGCATCGGGTTGGAAAATGCTGCACCCAGGGCAGAAAGAAAGCCGAGGAGCTTTTCAGACATGTCTGCGCCCTCGGCAATTCTCCACGCTTCTCCCAGATTGGTACATACAAGACCGGCAATGAAGTACGGTAGGTTCAGGAGCAGCTGCTTCTTTGTCTTATTACTCATAGATCACGCTCCTGACTTTTGTGGCGAACCTTATCCGGAAGAATTGCAGCAACCAGCTCTTTGAGCTTGTTAAGCTGCTCCAGAACACTCGGTTTTTCCTTTGTTTTCAGCTTTCGGTTGGTGAATTCCTCAAAAGCGGAAGTCAGTGCATCCGCATCCTTCGCCTTAAAGAACACCGTGTACTTGGGTGGCATTACATTTTGGTCTTTCGTAATGGCATAATCCACACCATATTTCCGTGCCACCTGTTCAAAGCCTTTCAAATCCGTTTTCTCAATGGGGATACTGCTGACTCCCTGATTCTGACCGATCAGTTCTTTGATGCTCTGCTTTCCAACCGGCAGCTGCGCTGTTTTCTGAGCCACCTTTGCCTGATGGTGCCGTTTCCACGCATTATAGCCATTCACGATGGTGCGAAAGGTCAATTTCGTGGTGCTGATTGCCAGATTGACGGTACGATTTTCAACTTCTTCCTGCATGAATCTCCGCCTCCTTCCTTACAAACTGTCCCGGTCCGGTGCAGGTTTGCTCTTTTCTTGGGGCTTTGCAGCCTTTTCCTCCATCTTCTTCACCATGTCATCCGGAACCGGAATCGCCATGATGCTGCGACCCATACGAACGAACATCTGGGGCTGATGGAACTGTTCCTCAAATTTCTGCATCTGCTCCGAAGTCAGAGAACCAAAGTCATCCTCTGTCAGCCCTACCACCAGAAAATCACCGGCATAAATGTCCTGCATATCCCCGTCTTCGGTGTAAATCGCACGGTTCAGCGGTAAACCATTGATTTTACCGGATTCATTCAGAATAATGGCCACTTCATCCTCAAATGGATAGGTTACTTCAATATCGCCGCCGACCATAGCCTGCAAATCTTCCAGCTCCGTGCCAACACTGATTTTTTTCGGGTAGGCATTGGGCTGTACCAGCAGCACATTCATTGTCCTGGTCTCTGCCAGTTCATGTTCTCCCACGGTCTTGAAGTCCACACCGGTGAAATCGCCGGAATCCAGAACATAGTCCTGATTGTTCCACGCCTGCGTCACCATGCGTTCCGCATCTTCCTGTGAGGCAGCTTCCACGGAAACCTTCCTCTGGAGAGTTTCCGTAATCTCCACATCGAATTTCTTCATAGGCACCTCCTTAGATCAGGCGCAGTGCCGGAACCAACTCGCCGCCAATGGAAACCACCGTCAGGTTCTTGTTCACATAGTCGATGGTGCGTTCCAGCGTAAACAGATTGATGCTGCATTCGTTGCCGTTCTGGTCGATTTCCGAAACCTCCGCAGCTCCCAACAGATAGCGGGTTCTGTCAGTCTCGATCACATCGCTCTTATCATAATGGAGAAGCAGTTCCCCATCTGCCACCAGATCAGCCTCCATCTCATCGTAAACATCCTCAAAGATGTCTCGACTGCCATCCTCGGTCAGGAGTTCGCCGCCAGCCCCCGGCAGGATCACCATCACAATGCGCTCCTTCGGGTGATCTTCACGGATTGCCTCCAGCATCAGCCAGTTATGAAGCATCGCAATGGACTTCTCAAACATGGGATCATCCATCGGATTCGGCTGCGATGCACCATTCGGGCAGTTCTTGCAATCCATGCTGCACACTGCGTTGTTCTGATTCTTCTTAAAGTTCATCATCATAAAAATCTCCTTCTCATCGTTCCATATCTCGTTGTTTACTTCGCTGCCACTTTTCCAGCAGCCGGATAATCGTGTCCTGCATCTGCTTCGGCGTATAGGATTTCGGGAAATACTTCCGAAGAACCTCGTTTTTAATCGTCACATGGTCAAGCTCATCCTTTTTGATTTCATTCATCACTTCACACATGGCATCCAACGTGCAGCCGCCCTCCTGTGAGAGCTTCTTCAGCCGCTGTGCCTGCGACAGGGATGGAGATGCCTGTGCATAGTCCATTGCCTCCAGAAATTCTTTCTGTTCAGACGTTTTCAGATAAGAAAGCTCTACCGCCGGATTGAAGGCGATTTTCTTCTCATCCACCATATCCAGAATTTCGGGGATTAGGTTGGTAAGGCGGATAAACCGCTGTACATTGCGAGAACTATCTCCAGCCTGCTCTGCCACAATGTCTCTTGAAACTGTTCCAACCGACTTCTGGCCAACTTGGCCAGAAGTTAAATCCCCACGTTCCCCCTGATGCTTCATCGCCTCCAGCTTCATCTTGTAGGAAAACGCTCTCTCACTGGGAAGGATATTTTCCCGCTGCAAATTGCTGTCCACCATAAAGATGATTGCCGCATCATCGTCCATTTCCTTGACGATGACCGGCACGGTCTCCAAACCTGCCAGCTGTGCCGCATGAAGCCTGCGGTGTCCCGAAAGAATTTCAAATCCGCCCTCTGGATCAGGCCGTACAATCAGCGGTGATACCACGCCGATCTGCCTGATACTCTCCACGGTCTGTTCCATCAGCTCATCGTCCAGCACCTTAAAGGGATGCCCTTCAAAGGGATGCAGGTCAGAAAGCGGCATCTCCGTCCGCTTCTCCTTAGCCGCAGCGTCGGCAGCTGAGCCACTGCGGTTTTCTGTTGTAATACTGGTTTTTGCTTTTGCCATTCAGCTTCTTAACCTCCTTCCAGCGGTGATAGATGTCATTCTTACCTGCGAAAAACGCCTTTTTTGCCTTGCACTTCATAGATCAAGTACCTCCTTAACGACCTGCTGTTTTTCTTTTCCAATGCTCTTTCTGCGGTCCTCTCCGCTGATTCGCACCGGCGTACACATTTCCAGAATCCTGCTGTAAATACGGGCGTATGCCACATCCTGCGGATTGCGGATTTCTGCAATCTTTAGATTGGTTGTGATAATGACCGGAAGCCCGGACTTGTACCGCTCATCAATAACGGCGTAGACCTGCTCCAATGCATATTCGGTGCTGCGCTCAATTCCCAGATCATCCAGAATCAACAAAGAATAGTTGGAAAACGAAGCAATATACCTGTATCGTTCTTCCGAATACATGGCTCCCATCTGGTTCAGGATTTTGGAGAAGTTCGTCATCAAAACCGGAATGCCCTGTTCCAACAGCGCATTGGCAATACATGCCGCCACAAAGGACTTTCCAGTTCCGACATCTCCCCATAACAAAAGGCCAAGGTTTTCAGCCTTGACCTTTTTCCACTGCTCCACATAGCGTTTTGCCATCTGGATATCCTTATTATCTTCTGCAACGGCAAAATTCCATTCCAGAAGATGTTTTTCCTGAATCCCCGTTGCTTTCAGCTGCCTGATTTTACGCTGCCGCTCCACCAGTTCATCCTGGCGTTTCTTTTCCGCCATCGCTTCCTGCTGGCATCTGCAAAGGCAGGGAACAATCTTGTCTCTGCCCCAGAGCTTTACCCTGCACTGCACCGGCGTGTGGCAGTTCCGGCAATACAGCAGTCCGTCCTCGCCCTGGTATTCCTGCTCTCCGGGTTCTTTCGGCGTAAAGAACGAATCCAACGCCGCATTCAAAACTTCAGGCACCATGTCGCTCATAAGCTGTCTCCTTCCTCAAATGTGTAGTCTGCCGGGTTGTACTTCGGCTTTTCTCTCTTTGCCCAGCTCCGGATTGTGGCAAGGTGATTTTTGTAGCTCCTGCCGGTGGAAGCCATATACTCAGAGAGCCGTTCCACCCGCATCTGATAATCTCCTGGGAACTCCTGCCGGAGCTTGCCGTATTCCGTGTCAGAGAGAAGGACATTTTCGTATGAGCCATACCGGTGCTGGATTTCCTTCTTCTCTCTTTTATTGATTGTTTCAGTACTTGTTCTATTAGTACTTAATTGCGCGGGATTTTCCGTAACCGGTGTGTCCGTATCCGGATTTACCGTATACGGCTTTTCCGTACACGGTGATTCCGAACACGGCTTTTTCCTTGGCATCTCATAGATCACATACTCCGCTCTGCCCATCCGACCGTTACTCTCACGCTGCTGGTTCCTTTCCAGATATCCAAGACGTTCCAGTTCTTTCAGAGCTGTAAGCACCCCATCTACGCCATCCGGTGTAATCGAAGATAATCCCCGTACCGAATAGTTCCATGTGTCCGGTAAACTAAGCAGCATAGAGAGAAGTCCTTTTCCTTTCAGGCTGAGACCCTGATCCCGCAGGTGGTAATTGCACATCGTTGTGTAATTGCTGTTTTTCTCAACCCTGAATACCGGCATGGTGCTCACCATCCTTTTTCGCAGGCTCCGTTTTTTTCTTCGGACATTTGCGCGGACGATCTTCGCTGTCCTCCCGTCGATGGTATTTGCCGGTATCCTGCATCATGCGTTCAAACGCCTGAAGGCGTCCCTCTGTAAAAAGCGTCATTCGATCACACCCCATTTCTTAAACAACTTGAAGAGATGATTCTTTCCCTTGCAGGTCACTCTCGTCTGCTGCACCAGTTTTCCACTTCTGCCGTAGCAATCCCGGACAATAAAATAGCCCCTTGCAGATTTGTCTGCAAAAGGCATCAGCCAGCCGCTTGGACTGCGGTACAGATAGCGGTGATCCAGTAAGAGAGCTACTGCCGTCTTCTCTGGGATTCCGATTTCCTTACAGAAATTCCGGATGCAGGTGCAGTCCTCCGAATTCACAAAGGTATCAAAGTAGTCTGCCTTGGGCTGTGCCGCATCCAGCTGTTTGCGGATACCTTCAAGCTGCTCCCTCTCGGCTACAAGCTCCTGCGCCAGGGTGTAGATGACCTCCGGGTGCTGAATCACCTGATCCAAAATGGAATCGCTCATATACACACCATGCTTGCGAATGGACGGGAGAACTTCATCAAACACCCAATGTTCAAATCGTTCTGCCGATGGCAGCTTGCTGTGAACGATCAGCCGGTAAACATCGCCTTCTGTGATAAAGGAGATTTCAACGACCTGCTCTCCAGCATCTCCATACTGATTCACCTTCTGGACGACCCCCTCGCGTTTCGTTAGGGGGCCTCTGCAATGGCGTTTCACTGCGGCGTAGGGATTCACATACCCCAACGCTTTCGCCACATCGCTTGCACAGAAGAATGTCTTGCCCGCCTCTTGCAACACGCGGATCGAACCAAACTCCTGGTTCTCAAACACCTCCATCATCTGCCTTGACTGTCCGCCATGACTGCCCACATCGGTGTCATGGGTCTTCTGATTGAAATCCGTCATACCTGTTACCTCCTGCTCAAATTTGTCTCGCCGGATTTCGGGCGAAAAAAATAGAGCCTCGACCCATTCTCGTTTTCAAAGAATGAGCCAAGGCTCTATGTAACAGGATACCTGATATTAAATTTTTGCAGAATTCGTCAAAACTCGCCAAACGAACCTGACACTGTTTTTCATTCCGTTTCAGCCGGATTTTTGCCGAAAATCTGTCAAGGATATGGGGCTAATTTCCACTCCAAAATGGCCTTCTGTAAACCCATTTTCCCACCCATTAGGCTCAAAAATAGGCCGTAAACCCATGGTAAACCCATCAAAATGGGTTAATTTGAAGTCAAATTTCCTCAAATTTCACCATCGGAATCAGGCGATTTCAGGCATAGAAAAAGCCCGGAAAATGGCGTATTTCCGGGCTTTTTTAGCATTATTAAGCTGTAGATTATCGCTTGCTGAACTGCGGAGCGCGACGAGCGGCTTTGAGGCCGTACTTCTTACGTTCCTTCATACGAGGATCGCGGGTCAGGAAGCCTTCCTTCTTCAGAGCAGCACGGTTCTCCTCGTTCTGCTGCAGCAGAGCGCGGCTCAGGCCGTGGCGGATAGCGCCAGCCTGACCGGAAACACCGCCGCCGGAAACGCGGACGACGACATCGTACTTGCCCTCCAGGCCCAGCAGGACCAGCGGAGAACGGACGATCAGCTTCAGGGTCTCCAGACCAAAGTAGTTGTCGATATCACGATCGTTGATGGTGATCTTACCGGTGCCGGTGTAAACGCGAACGCGGGCAACGGAATCCTTACGACGACCAGTGCCGTAGAAATAAGGTTTGGTTTCGTACATGTTCGATTGCCTCCTTCTTAGAACTCGATCTTCTCGGGCTTCTGAGCTGCGTGAGCGTGCTCGGCACCCTGGTAGCAGTGCAGGCGGGTCAGAGCCTTAGCACCGATGGTGTTGGAAGGGATCATGCCCTTGACAGCGTAGGTCATGGCCAGATCGCTGTGCTCAGCCATCAGCTTGCTGTACTGGACCTTCTTCAGGCCACCGATGTACTTGCTGTGGGTGATGTGGAACTTCTGCTCGGCCTTCTTGCCGGTCAGAACAGCCTTGTCGCAGTTGATGACAACAACGAAATCGCCGCAGTCCACGTTGGGGGTATAATCGACCTTCTGCTTGCCGCGCAGCAGAACAGCGGCCTCAGCAGCGACGTGGCCCAGGCTCTTGCCGGTAGCGTCGAGCAGGTACCACTTACGCTCGACTTCAGCGGGCTTTACGAGAGTAGTGCTCATATCTATTTCCTCCTGATAAGCTTTTTGTACGTTTCAGGCACCCTTTTGGGGCGCGAGTGTCAGTATACAACACAAAAACGCGCCTGTCAACATGATTTTTGGATTTTTTCGGCGGAAATTTTTGAACCTCTCAAAATCGCTTGTTTTCTCTCAAATCCTCCCGATTTCTAAATTCCGATTTTTGTAAAAGTTTTTTTGCCCGCCCCGGCATATTTTTGCCATTTGCCCGCTACAAATCCCGCTGCGGTTGTGGTATACTATAAAGGATATGGGCGGTGCACCGCCGCCCTTGCCAACACAAGGAGAATACATCCATGCCAAATGAGATCGACCGCACTTCTTCGGCGCAGCGTCGCAGTTCCAGGCTGCTGACGGCGATGGCCATTTTCATCTGTCTGGGCATCGCAGCCTACATGGTGCTCACCCTGCTGGTGAACCGGCAGACCCCCGCGACACCCGACACCCACTATACCGGCACGAACGGCATCTCTGTCTACTACGACAGCAGCGTGTGGAGCGTGTGCCGCATGACCGAGGACGCAACCCTCGGCACCGTGCTGGAGCTTGCCACCGCCGACACGGCAGACAGCGAGGACTATCAGGCCGTTTTGTTACAGCGGGGCACCGC
>ENA-OYAD01000188-OYAD01000188.1-human-gut-metagenome-genome-assembly--contig:-NODE-188-length-15177-cov-8.814310_pt1 | contig 15177 bp, 10 predicted proteins | sample MGYA00243425_ERZ652814 | MGnify/ENA primary metagenome ERZ652814 (study PRJEB26926, sample SAMN06164694) | human gut metagenome | biome: ENVO:00009003; feature: ENVO:2100002; material: ENVO:00002003...
GACAGAGTGATTAATGATTAATGATTAATGATTAATGATTAATACGGAAACCACTAACCATTAATCATTAATCATTAATCCCTAATCACTAATCACTAATTCTGTTCCACTCCTTTCATTGTCAGCTGTATGCGTTTCCGGTCCATATCTATGCTGAGTACCTTTACGCGTATATGCTGGTGAATGGACACTACTTCATTAGGGTCTGATATGAATCTGTCGGCGAGTTGGGAGAGGTGTACCAGTCCGTTTTCCTTGATGCCTATGTCGACAAATGCGCCGAAGTTGGTGATGTTTCCTACGATGCCGGGCAATTCCATGCCTTCGCGCAGGTCGTTGATGGTGCGCACGTTCTTGTCAAATTCAAATATCTTTATCGGTCCGCGTGGGTCACGTCCGGGCTTGTCCAGCTCTTGCAGGATGTCTTTCAGTGTCGGCATGCCCACGGTGGGGGAGAGGTAGCGTTCGGGATTAATCTTCAGACGCAGCTCCCGGCTGGCTATCAGCTCGGCTACGCTGCAACCCAAGTCCTTTGCCATTTGTTCTACGATACAATAGCTTTCCGGGTGTACGGCAGTATTGTCCAGCGGATTCTTTGCCTGCGGAATGCGTAGGAAGCCGGCACATTGCTCAAATGCCTTGGCACCCATGCGCGGTACTTTCATCAGTTCCTTGCGCGAGGTGAAGGCACCGTTTTCGGCGCGATAGTTCACAATGTTCTGTGCCAGTTGCGGGCCCAATCCCGAGATATAGGTCAGCAGATGGCTGCTTGCGGTGTTCAGGTTGACACCTACCAAGTTTACACAGTTTTCTACGGTCTGGTCCAGTGATTTTTTCAGCTTGGTTTGGTCCACGTCATGCTGGTATTGCCCCACACCAATAGATTTCGGGTCAATCTTTACCAACTCTGCCAGCGGGTCCATCAGTCGTCTGCCTATGGACACAGCACCGCGTACGGTGACGTCGTAGTCGGGAAACTCGTCCCGTGCGATTTTAGAGGCCGAATAGATGGAAGCTCCCTGCTCGCTGACGATGAATATCTGTATGTCGCGGTTGAAGCGCTGATGTTTCAAGAACTCCTCCGTCTCGCGGCTGGCTGTTCCGTTACCTATGGCAACGGCATCTATCTTATAAGACTCTATCATCATTTGCAGCTTGGCAAATGCCTCTTTCTGCTTGCTGACCGGAGGGTGGGGGTAGATGTTCTCATTGTGGAGCAGATTTCCTTGTGCATCGAGGCACACGACTTTACAACCCGTACGAAATCCGGGGTCTATACCCATCACACGCTTTTGCCCCAGTGGTGAAGCCAGCAACAACTGACGGAGGTTTTCGGCAAATACCTTGATGGCTTCCTCATCAGCACGTTCCTTACTTTGCGTGGCAAATTCCGTCTCTATGGATGGCTTCAATAGGCGTTTGTAGGAATCCTGCACGGCTTCCGCCACTTGCTGTCCGCAGGGGTTGTTGCTCCGCACGAATTGGCGTTCCAGCCGTTCCACGCACTCCTCATCGTCTGGGCTGATGCTGACTTTCAGCAGGCCTTCCGCTTCGGCACGCCGGATGGCGAGCAGGCGGTGGGAGCTGCATCGCTTCAACGATTCGGAGCAATCGAAGTAGTCGCGGTATTTGGTCGCTTCCTCTTCTTTGCCTTTCACCACCTTGGCGGTCAGTGTGCCTTGGCGGGCAAATGCGTTGCGCACGCTGTTTCGGGCACGTTCGTCTTCGCTAACATGCTCGGCTATGATGTCACGGGCACCTTTCAGTGCATCTTCCACGTTCTTCACGTCTCCTTTCACGTAATTGGCGGCGCGTTCCTCCGGATGAGGCTCACGTTGCAGCATCAGCAGGGTGGCGAGGGGTTCCAGTCCTTTTTGACGGGCTGCTTCGGCACGTGTTTTCCGTTTGGGTTTGTAGGGAAGGTAGATATCCTCCAGTAGGGTGTTGTCCCAGGTCTCCTCGATACGCTTCTGAAGTTCGGCGGTCAGTTTGCCTTGTTCCTGTATGGTGTTGAGGATGGTTTCTTTACGTTTGGCTGTTTCGCTCAGCTTTTCGTAGTGGGTCTTTATGGATTCAATCTGCACTTCGTCCAGTCCTCCCGTTGCTTCCTTGCGGTAACGGCTGATGAAAGGGATTGTCGCTCCGTCTTCCAGCAGGCCGAGGGTCTGGCTTATTTGTCTTTCTGATATGCCGAGAGCGGCAGATATCATTCGATGAAAATCTTGTATCATTTTGTATCTCATTTTATAATAGGTGCCAAAAGTACAAAAAAACAATTGTTGTTTTTTCTTTAGGTTCCAACTTTTATCTATATTTGTCAAAGCTATGGAGCAATTAAACGAATCAATCAATTGAAACACATATATCGTACAATATTACCATGCATGGTAGCGCTTTTCTGTTGCCTTTTGCCCGCTTTTTCTATTACGGGAGAGCATCCGGTACTGATTATCAGTTCCTATAATCCGGATGCCGGCCGTACTTCCGGCAACATCTCCGACTTTATGGAGGAGTTCCAACGCCTGGGCGGGACAAACACCATCGCATTGGAGAACATGAACTGCAAGAGTTTTTCCGAATCCCCTCTTTGGGAGAGGAGAATGGCTGAGCTGTTGGCTAAATATCAAGGTGATAAAAGTCCGGCGCTGATTGTACTTATAGGGCAGGAAGCCTGGGCTGCCTATCTTTCTCTGGAAGACTCCATATGCGGCAATACTCCGGTAGTGAGTGCACTGTCCAGCCGGAACGCCATATTGCTGCCGGGTGATACCGTTGACCTGAAGACCTGGATGCCCGAATCCGTCGACTTCTTCACGGATTTCCCCAGTTCGCCTATCAAGGCCGGCTTCGTTTATGAGTATGATGTGGAGGCCAACATCAATATGATAAAGCAGATGTATCCCGGCACCAAGAATATCGCTTTTGTCTCAGACAACAGTTATGGCGGCGTTGCCATGCAGGCCTATGTAGTGAAGGAGATGCAGAAGTTCCCGGAACTAAACCTGATTCTGCTGGACGGACGCGTCAATACCATATATACCATTTGTGACAGATTGCATGAGTTACCGGAAAATACAGCTATATTGATGGGGACATGGCGTGTGGACATGAACGATGGTTACTTCATGCGGAATGCAACCTACGCCATGATGGAAGCAGCTCCCACTTTGCCCACTTTCTCGCTCAGTTCCGTAGGCTTGGGATATTGGGCTGTGGCAGGTGTCGTTCCTGCCTACCGTGCTTTGGGCAAGGAGATGGCAAGACAGTCTTACCGCCTGCTGACCACCTCCCAGGATAGTGAGACCCATATGGAAATCATTCCGAATGAGACCATACTGGACGGCAAACTTGTGAAGGAAAAGAAACTGAATATCGCCGGCCTTCCGGAACCGGTAAAGATGCTGAACGTAACCCCTTCTTTCTACGAGCAGTACAAGTATCATATCTGGTTTGTCGGTGTTGTTCTGTTGGTGCTGTTGGGCGGTTTGTTCGTTTCCCTTTATTCTTATTATCATACAAAGAAGTTGAAGGATGAACTGGAGGTATCCGAAGGTGCCTTGCGCGAAGCAAAGGACCGTGCCGAAGAATCCAGCCGCCTGAAGAGTGCTTTCCTTGCCAATATGAGCCACGAAATCCGTACTCCATTGAATGCGATTGTGGGCTTCTCGGACGTGCTGTCTGCCGGAGGAGCCTCGGAAGAAGAACAGCGTGGCTATTTCGAGATTATCAGGACCAACTCTGATTTGCTGCTTCGGCTAATCAATGACATATTGGATGTGTCCCGTTTGGAGGCCGACCGCGTCATCCTTTCTTTGGAGAGCTGCAATGTAGTGCAGATATGCCAGCAGGTAGTAGCTTCCGTGGCCCAGGCACGCAGGTCGACCAATCAATTCTTATTTGAGTGTGAACGTGAGGTAGTGGAGATGCGGACGGATGTGCAGCGTTTACAGCAGGTTGTGATAAATCTGCTTTCCAATGCGGACAAGTTTACAAAAGAAGGCACGATAACCTTGAAGCTGGAACTGGATACAGCAGGGAATGTAGCAGTATTTTCGGTGACCGACACCGGTTGCGGCATTCCTTTGGACAAACAGAAACGGGTGTTCGAACGTTTCGAGAAGCTGAACGAATATGTGCAGGGAACCGGCTTGGGCCTGTCCATCTGTAAGCTGACCGTTGAGAAGTGGGGCGGCGAGATTTGGATAGATCCTGCCTATACGGATGGAGCGCGGTTTATGTTTACCCACCCTATGAACTTATAAGAACCGACAAGAAATAAGGATATATAATGAAAAGATTTAGTTGTTTTTTTATCTGGATTTTTGTCCTGACAAGCATACTGCCTGCGCAGGAAAGAGAGGTGAAACTGAAAGTCGTACAGACCAGTGATATACACGGCAACTACTATCCCTACGACTTTATACGCCGCCGGGAGGCAACCGGCAGTCTGGCACGTGTGCATGCTTTGGTGCAAAAAGAACGTGAGGCTTATGGCGAAAACCTGATTCTTTTGGACAATGGCGACATTCTGCAGGGACAGCCCACAGCCTATTATTATAATTACATAGATACCGTTGCCCCTCATCTGGCAGCGGAGATGATGAATTTCATGGGGTATAATGCCGGTAATATGGGTAACCATGACGTAGAGACCGGCCGTACCGTTTTCGACCGTTGGGCAGGTGACTGCCGTTTTCCGATATTGGGTGCCAATATTGTGGATACTGCTACCGGAGAAACCCATTTCAAACCCTATGAGGTGCTGGAACGTGACGGAGTGAAAATTGTGGTTCTCGGTATGATAACTCCTGCCATCCCCGTATGGCTTTCAGAGAATCTGTGGAAAGGGCTGCGTTTCGACGATATGGAGGAGACTGCCCGCAAATGGATGAAGATTATCCGTGAGCAGGAAAAGCCTGATTTGGTTATCGGTATGTTCCATGCCGGCCAGGATGCCCAGCTGATGGGAGGCAAGTATCGCGAAAACGCTTCGGTGGAAGTGGCGTGCAACGTGCCGGGATTCGATATTGTCCTGATGGGGCACGACCATGCGCGCGAATGCAAGAGGGTGTGCAACATAGCCGGTGACTCGGTACTGGTGATGGACCCTGCCAGCAACGGTGTTGTTGTGAGTAATGTGGATATAACCTTGAAACTGCGTGATGGTAAAGTTATAGACAAGAAGATAGACGGCATACTGTCCGATACGCAAGACTACGGCGTCAGCGAAGAGTTCATGCAACGCTTTGCCCCCGAAAATGAAGCTGTGCAGAATTTTGTTTCCAAGAAAATTGGTTCCTTTACCGAGACTATCTCCACACGTCCTGCCTATTTCGGTTCTTCCGCTTTTATAGACCTTATCCACGAATTGCAGTTGGCAATCAGCGGAGCGGATATTTCTTTTGCGGCTCCTTTGTCCTATGATACGGAAATCCGTAAAGGAGACATTTTTGTGAACGATATGTTCAATCTGTATAAGTACGAAAATATGCTTTACACCATGCGTCTGACGGGGAAGGAGATACGCGATGCCTTGGAGATGTCGTATGATTTGTGGACCAATCGGATGAAGTCTCCGGACGACCATATCCTTCTCTTCCGTGAGAAGCGCCGCGAAGGTGCTACGGATAGGGCCTCATTCAAGAATTTCAGCTTCAACTTCGATTCTGCGGCGGGTATTATCTACACGGTGGATGTGACCAAGCCGGATGGGGAGAAGGTAGCCATTCTCAGTATGGCAGACGGTACCCCGTTCGATATGGATAATAAAATGTATAAGGTAGCGGTGAATTCTTATCGCGGAAACGGTGGCGGCGAATTGCTGACAAAGGGTTCCGGCATCTCGCAGGATGAATTGAAGGAGCGCATCATCCACTCTACGGATAAGGACTTACGCTATTATCTGATGCAGTACATCGAGCGAAAGAAGGTGATTGAACCGCGTGCGCTGAATCAGTGGAAGTTTATTCCCGAAGAATGGGTGGCTCCGGCTTCCATGCGTGATTATGAGTTCTTGTTTGGCAAAGTTAAAGAATAATTCACTATCTTTGCGGCTCAGAATCTATAATGTAAGTTTTTGGACGTGAAGCAGAAGAAAAAAAATATAGGCGCATTGAGCTTGCTGGTACTGTTTATCATGTACCAGGCAAGCATCACCGCGTTCACTCACGTCCATTATGTGAATGGGGTGATGATAACGCACTCGCACCCTTTTCATGGCACACACTCTCACTCCCAGACTTCCCTTCTGGTCATCGGGCATTTGTCGGCATTCTACTCTTCCGGGGTGGATGTGTATGAGGTTCAGCACCCGATGCGTCCTTTGCTGGCCATGCTCAGAGCCAAACCGGCAACACCTACTGTTAAGGGGGAAGTGATACGTACCCTTTCCCTTCGCGCTCCTCCCGCTCTTTTTTCATAGTCATTAGGTTTAAAAACGCCTGGATTTTTTGTATGTAGATACCAGGCATTTTAGTCTCGAAGTCCGGCATTTCAGTGAACGAAGTGCGGCATCTCGGATGATTATCTTTTTTCAGACTTGAATTATTTTTTTTATTTAGAGCGCTAATTTGATGAAACAATACATTTTGGCGTTGGTACTTGCAGTGGTAAGTGCCAGCGTAGCTTTTGCCGTAAATCCTATAAAGGAAGGCAATATGATTTCCGGCCATGTGATAGTGAAAGGTACGGAGGAAAATATACCGTATGCCACGGTTTTGATTATCGGCAGTGGTCAGGGAACGGTTTCCAATGAAGAAGGACAATTTGAGTTCCGCAAGCTTCCGGCGGGAAAATACAAGCTCCGTGTGTCGGCAGTGGGTTACAAGACCCAAGAGAAGGAGGTGACGGTGAGCAAGGACTTTACTGCCGTCATACATTTCCCGATGGAAGAGGAGAGTTTCATGACCGATGAAGTGGTGGTATCCGCCAACCGCAACGAGGTAAGCCGCAAGGCAGCTCCGGTAGTTGTAAATGTGATGAGTACCAAATTGTTCGAGATGGTCAACTCCACCGACCTTGCCAAGACACTGAACTACCAATCGGGCTTGCGTGTGGAGAACAACTGCCAGAACTGTGGTTTCCCCCAGGTGCGCATCAATGGCTTGGAAGGTCCGTATTCGCAGATATTGATAAACAGCCGTCCCATCATCAGTGCATTGAGCGGTGTGTACGGATTGGAGCAAATCCCCGTGAACATGATTGAACGGGTAGAAGTGGTGCGTGGCGGAGGCTCTGCCTTGTTTGGGGCCAATGCTGTGGGAGGAACTATCAATATTATAACCAAAGACCCCATCAACAATTCCTTTCAGGTATCGAGCATGTTCTCCAATATGGACGGCAAGTCCTGGGAGCAATATATGGGTGGCAATGTGTCGCTGGTTGCCAAAGATAACTCTTACGGCATTGCCTTTTATGAGAGTTACCGCAACCGCAACCCCTACGACCGCGATGGCGATGGCTTTTCCGAGCTGGGCAAGCTGAACATGAATACTTTCGGCTTCCGCGCCTATTACCGTCCTACGCATTTCAGCCGCATCAATCTGGAATACCATACCACCAACGAACTTCGTCGCGGAGGCAACAAATTCGATTTGCAGCCGCACGAGACGGACATCACCGAGCAGACCAAGCATATCATCAATAGCGGAGGCGTGAGTTATGATTTGTTCTGGAAAGAGTACAAGCATAAGATTTCGGCTTACACCTCCATCCAGCACACCGACCGCAACAGCTACTATGGTGCCCAAAAGAACATGAATGCCTACGGCAAGACGAAAGACCTGACCTGGGTTGCCGGCGGCATGTATGTGGGCAATATGGACAACTGCTTCTTTGCCCCCGCCACCTTCACCGGCGGACTGGAATATCAGAACAACTCCCTGCACGACATCATGACCGGCTATCATCGTGACATGGAGCAGGATGTCCGCATTGCCAGCGCCTTCGTGCAGAATGAGTGGAAGATGAACGTACTGACCATGCTGGTCGGCGCCCGCCTGGACAAACACAACCTGATAGACAAGCTTATTTTCAGCCCCCGCGTCAACCTGCTCTACAAGCCGGCAGATGATTTTCAGGCACGCTTGACTTACTCTACCGGTTTCCGCGCTCCGCAGGCATACGATGAGGACTTGCACGTGACGGCAGTAGGCGGCAAGGGAGTCCAAATCAAACTCGCCGATAACCTGAGTGAAGAACGCTCCAACAGTTACAGCGGTTCGGTGGACTGGACTGCCCATCTGGGACACTGGCAGGCAAACATCCTGGTGGAGGGTTTCTATACAGACCTGCGCCACGTCTTTGTGCTCGAAGATATCGGCAAGAACGAAGTAGGGGATGTCATCAAGGAGCGCCGCAACGGAAACGGCGCACGCGTATACGGTGCCAATCTGGATGCGAAGATTGCCCACGGCAAGGAGGCGCAGTTCCAGCTCGGCTTCACGGCGCAGCGCAGCCGCTATATCCATGAGGAAGCCTGGACGAAGGTGGACGGCAAAGACCTTACCACCAAGCGCATGCCCCGTACACCGGACTATTACGGATATTTCACTTTCTCCTCGGCGCCGGTGAAGAATTTCGACTTCTCCCTTTCCGGCACTTATACGGGAAAGATGATTGTTCCGCACTACGCACCGGAAGATGCTCCCGAAGGTGCCTTCTGCAATATCACCTCGGACCGCATGGAGCATACTCCCCAATTCCTGGACCTGAATGTGAAGCTGAACTATACGTTTGTGCTTCACGACCATATCAAGCTTCAGTTGAATACGGGTGTACAGAATATCTTCAACAGTTTCCAGAAAGACCTGGATAAAGGGGAATTCCGCGATGCGGGCTATTTCTACGGACCTACGCAGCCGAGAACCTTCTTTGTCGGCTTCAAGATAATGAACTAAAAGTTTCCATTTAAGGATTTTTAGAGCTAAATTCCGCAAAATAGTCCTACATTTGTCGCCAAAGCACAAAAACCATGGATACTAAGAGAATACGGAATGTAGATATTTCCCAGATACATCATTTGCCGATGATCGATTTCATCGGCAATGATTTTGCTATTTTTGATGACATCAAGGACATGTCTTTGAGCTCTTATCCCACCCGTTTGAATGCTGCTTGCCTGACTGTCTGCTTGAAAGGGTGGTGCAAACTGGAACTCAACCTGCAGCAATGTGAAATGCGGGAAGGTATGTTGGGTATTATTCTTCCCGACCAGATTGTTCTGCAACGCGAGCGTTCCGATGATTTTTCCGGTCTTTTCATTGCCGTCTCAAGGGATTTTATGGATATGGTGATACCTACCATGCAACAGCTTTTCCCTATGTTTTTCATGATTAAGGAGCGGCCCTTCGTTCACATCACTCCGGAGGAATCCCAATCGTTTCAGGAGTATCACTCTTTTCTTTGGAGCAAGGTGAAGCTGAAAGACAATCCTTTCCGTAAGGAAATCACTCAGGGGTTGCTGTTGGCCCTTTTTTATGAGATATATAATATCTATCAAGGACATGTCATCCAGGAACGCATTCCCAAAAGCAGGAAGGAAGACTTGTTCGAGCGCTTTATCCGTGCTATTTCCGAGTCCTATAAGGAAGAGCGCAGTGTGTCCTACTATGCTGATAAGATGTTCCTCACTGCCAAGCACCTTTCCACCGTAGTGAAGGAAATCAGCGGAAAGACGGCGGGCGAATGGATTGACAGTCTCGTCGTTTTGGAAGCCAAAGCCTTGTTGAAGTCTTCCGAGCTGAGCATTCAGGAAATTGCAGACGAGCTGCACTTTGCCAACCAGTCGTTCTTTGGCAAGTATTTCAAGCATCACACTGGCATGTCACCTAAAGAATATCGCCGGCAATAGGTTCAATGTGACGGAATAATGTTTATTTTTGCGGTAAAGATTTACCCCCAAAATAAACTATCATGGAAAAAAGAGAAATTGACCTTACTGTTTCCTGCTATGGAAAGGTGAAAGGAGTGAAGTATGACGTTGTCATCCTACCTTGGGGAGCTACGGAGCCCCATAATCTGCATCTGCCTTATCTCACTGATTGTATTCTGCCGCATGATATTGCCGTAGATGCGGCTGCACTGGCTTTGCAGAATTCCGGTGTACGCTGTATGGTGATGCCTCCCGTACCTTTCGGTGCACACAATCCGGGGCAGCGCGAACTTCCGTTCTGCATCCATACCCGCTATTCCACCCAGCAGGCCATTCTGGAAGACATAGTTGCCTCCCTCTATGCACAAGGCATGCGTAAGCTGATTATTCTCAGCGGTCATGGCGGCAACAACTTCAAGGGAATGATTCGTGACCTGGCGTTTGTGTATCCCGATTTTCTGATTATCGCTGCCGACTGGTTCAGCATCGTCCCTCCCAAAGACTACTTTGAGGCTGTTGTCGACGACCATGCCGGCGAGTCTGAGACTTCCGTCATGATGCATTACCATCCCGAGCTGGTGAATTTGGATGAGGCCGGTGACGGGGAATCCAAACCGTTTGCCATTCCTTCCTTGAATGAAAAGGTTGGCTGGGCTCCTCGCCATTGGGATAAGGCTACAGTCGACAGCGGGGTAGGGAACCCCAAAAAAGCTTCTGCCGAGAAAGGAGAACGTTATATGAAACCGGTGGTGGAGAAGTTGTCGAAGCTCTTTACGGAAGTCGGTCAAGGAAGTCTGTATTGATGTACTTGGCTTCCGGCTATATATAAAAATAGGCAATAACCATTGTGGATATTGCCTATTTTTTTAGTGCACCCTAAAAACTAATCTCTTTACTCTTATAAAAACTAATCTTTCTCTATTTCGAGTACAAAATTAGAAGGTTTTTGCGGGTTATGAATTGACATAAGTCAAAAATCTCATTCGGATATTATTTTTTCAAACGTGCCCAAAAGCCCTTCTTTTTCTGCCGGACTGGTTCACTGTTTTCGCGAAACAGTTCTTCGTAGGTCAGCCCGTCATGCACCATGCGGTAGATGCTTCCCCAGTCAGGCAGTCCGCCCAGGTTGCGGTCATCGATAAAGAGATCGGCTTTTACTTTGCGTGAAAAACCGATGTGTGCGATGTCTTCTTCCGGATAGTCCTGGTTGACGGCATAGAATTCCACACCCCGTTCCCTGCACCATTCCACAGCTTCCTCCAGGAGTTTCCCTTCACGTACCGACCATAAAATCAGCCGGTGACGCTCGTTTATCAGCATCTTCAGCGTAGCGGTGGCAAAGGGAATTTCTTCTCCTATCTGGGGATAGCGGTGTTCTACAATGGTACCGTCAAAATCAACGGCTATGGTCATAAATGAATAGCTTTTATTGGTTTCAGACTGTGGAAAAAATTATCCTTGACCGCCTGTGGTGCCGCCGGAGTGCTGGCTGACCGGATTGTTTGAATATTCTTCCTGATGTCCCGTGTAGCTTTTCAGCTCTACTTTTACGTCTTTGCTCTGGTTGCCTACCACTACTTTAAAGGTATATGTCTTCACGCGTACCATGCGCTTGCTGCCATACAGCAGTACATGGTTGCCACTGACACTTGCAGTCAGCTTTTGTTCAATTTCATAAGAACCGTTCGTACCTCCCTCTTCAGTTTCAATGTAGTTGTTGATGTATGTGGCCAGTGCATCGGATGCTCCTGCAGCTTTCAGCGCTTCAGCCGGAGAAACGGTATAGTCCCATCCGTTCTTGATTTTAAGGGTCAGGATGATGTTTTCCAGCGCATCGTAATCTCTGTTCTCAATCTTGATTACCTCGGCTTTTCCATTCACTTCGTTGTAGCCGTCTGCTACACTGGCGGCAGCTTGTTTGGTAAATTTCACTCTAGGTGAATATTTGCCGGCTATCTTCTCGCCTTGCGGAATGGTAATGATGTAATTGTTATTGTTGAATCCTACGGTTTTAGCAGCGGCTCTGGTTGCAGGCGCCTCGCTGGATTCCACTTCCATGTTTTCCGGATCAAAATAGCCCAGGTTGGCATCAGTCGACGGATTGGGAATGGCAATGATGATATCTTCCTTGGCAACAGCGTCAGCCGGCTCTGTCTTGATGGCTACGTTATTTACAGAAGCCTTTGATGCTTCCGGTTGTGTGGAAGTTGCCGGATTGGCCTCACGTGCCTCTTCAAACACGACGGCTGCAATCTTGGTGTTTTCTTCCGTACCTCCGGTGGGTATGTTGATGGTGGCGGCATTCTCCTTTTCCGGATTTTCTATTTTCGGAGCCTCAATGGTGCTTCCGTCAGCCTCCTGCATCTCGCCGAATTCTATGGTTGTTGACATTTTTACATTTACCACCATCAAGCTGTGGTTGGCTGTTCCGTCTGTAAATTCTGCTGTGGCCTCGTAGTCATCATGTCCTTCAGCTGTTACGGTGAGCGTGTAGATGCCGGTTTTGTTCACAGTCAGTGAGTATACGCCTTTTGCATCGGTTGTGGCAGAGTATTCGCCGCTTTTTACGGTGGCTCCTGACAATGGACCGTTGGCATCGGTAATGGTACCTGCAATGTAGTAGGCTGTTTGACTTCTTAGCGGGTCTTCCACTTCTTCATACTTCTTGTCGTCATCGTGGCAAGATGTAAGGACTGTTGTGCTGAAGGTTATTGCAAACATCAATGCACCTCCTAAAAATAAACTTTTCTTTTTCATAATTTTCGTCATTTGATAAAACTAATCTGTTTAAATTATACTTATTTCGATTTTTCTTTTTGCAGTTCCTTTATAAGGAAATAGCGTATATAGTCCGGCTGGTAGAAGTTGCTGCTTCGGTTTTCGTTAGGGCGTGTACTGTAACTTTTTCCCAGTTGTTTTTCTATGTACTCTCCATCTGCCACCATGCCGTATGCCCATGCAAAGTAGTCAGCCGGTTTTACTCTGAAGAATCCTTTTCTACTCCATTTTTTTCCCGGCAGGGGGATGGCAAAATGAAATCCTCCGTTTATCTCTCCGTCTGTACAAAGGGCATACAAGCCGATGGCATACTCTCCGAAGTGCCGCGTACAGTCTCCTCTCACTCCATAATCACCGTAAATATATCTTCCTGCTTTCAAGTCGAACTGCAAGTTGAGGCGTGGTTCGTAGTACGAAGCATTCAGTGAGGCATTGATACGCTGTTTTCTGCCTATATACCAGCCGTCTTCCCGGGTGATGGCGGAGAAACCGGTGGAGCCTGCCGTTCCGCCCAGTTCCCAGCGTCCGTTGTTTGTACGGTATTTTATTTCCAGTTGTGCACCATATCTGTTGTTGGTGAAGTTACCCACCGTCATTTTCCCGAAGATGTTGTGCCTGAAGCGTACATCCTGCGATAGAGCTATGATTCCCGGTCTTATCCGTTTCATCTCTCCACTCAGATTGGTGGCTACGGGCAGTATCACTTGTGCGGTCATTTTCCCACCTTTCCATAGAGCCATTTCCACTGCCGGATTCAGGTTGATGGCATATGTATACAGTTCGTCAAACGTATTGTTCTCCAAAAACAAATCGGGGTATATCACCAAATCCACCTTCCAGGCAGACGGCACTTCTTCCTGACCGGCATTTTTCAATGCCTTCATGGCAGGATCCGTATCTACTGTAATCCCCATTTGCTGATATACTTGTGTCAGGCTAATTTCTCCGTTTCTGTATGCTGCCGTCAGTGTATCCGGCAGATTGATGCAAAGCCTGGGAATCCGGTTTTCCAGTACCACCAATTGCAAATCGCCCTTTGTCTCGCTTCCCAAGCAGGCATCTATGGCTTTGCCCACTCCGGTGTAGGTACTTCTATATACGTTGTTCTCAAAACTTACAGTGGTTACCCCTGGGGTCTGTGCACATTGTATATTTTCCATTCCGATGGCTTTCAGGCTCTCTGTCACTTGAGCATCTGCCATTGCAGAAATGCCACAGAACCATACTGCCAGTATCCACTTCAAACTGTTTTTTCTCTTGTTTTTCATCCTATTCTCCAATCCCTAATCCCTCTCTTAGTGCAACAACCTGCATTCATACCGTATTCCTCCCGATATGCTGTTGAATTCTCTGGTAAACACATGGATGGAGAAATGCTTCCATAATCTGGCGGCGGCTCCCACATTGAAACCTTCCGAATCATATTCGGCCATGACAGTCATTTCCCGGCAGAAAGTAGGAGAGTAGCTGATACCTCCGAAAGGACCGTCCTTTATGCTGTGATCATTCAGTGGGATGTAGTAGCCTGCTGTCACAGCAAGACGGTCACCTTGGGCAATGGAGAAGCCTTTGGTAAGAGCGCCGTAGACAGTGGCAAAATAGTTTGTTCCGGTATTTTTGAAGGGGTCGTCTACACCTATTACTAGACTTGGCCGGTATTTCCCTTCTTTCAATGGTCGTATACGTGCAGTCATCGACCGGTCTTGCTGGAAATATCCTCTTTTCCCGTCATATCGTCTGGTTTTCAATAATGTGCACCGATAACTTAATTCCACAAACGAGAGGAAGGTCATATTCACGAAATAATTTCCGGTATTGAAGTTGAACGGTGTCATGCCGTCCGGCAGATAATTACCACCTCCCATAAAGGTGCCGGCTTCCTGCATGTCTGCTGTGGGGATATTCAGTTGCCCGGTATTCCCCATGGAGTATTGCGCTTGTGCTTTGAGGACACAGCACAATAGGCAACAGACCATAAGTCCTTGTCTAAATTTCATACTAATTTTTGATTTTGGAGCGTTGTTGTCTGAAGAGTTTAAAGTACGCTACGCTACTGCCTGCCACATGGGGGAAGAGGTTCGTGGTGGCGTATAGATTACAAAACGTGGCAAAGTTACGTCAAATATATCTGATATACAAGAAAAATGGGGGAAAATTATATATCCTATACTAGTAGTAATATTCTTTGCTTTGTTATTTTATATAATGGACTAATCAAGGATAATGAAGTAAGACTTTTTTGTTGAAGTGTAATGTTATAGCAGCATTTTATGGATAATATGATAGCATCTCATATAAGTGTCCAATCATAAACTGTTTTCCAAAATAGTGATACTCTACTCTGAAAATGAGTATATAAAAACTAGCCATAATAAGAAAGGGGGATATGATGGAGATTTGGTATAGTTCATTGTAAAGTTGGAAAATTTATTTTAGACTAATAATTACAGAGTAGTTACTTCTTTATATAATTACATTAGTGTCCACTAAAAAATCATAGTCGTTCTTTGAAATTGTTGAAATTCAGT
>ENA-OYAD01000189-OYAD01000189.1-human-gut-metagenome-genome-assembly--contig:-NODE-189-length-15121-cov-9.735962_pt1 | contig 15121 bp, 9 predicted proteins | sample MGYA00243425_ERZ652814 | MGnify/ENA primary metagenome ERZ652814 (study PRJEB26926, sample SAMN06164694) | human gut metagenome | biome: ENVO:00009003; feature: ENVO:2100002; material: ENVO:00002003...
CATCCCGATTTGGTGCAGAAATATCTGGGTTCGGTAGTGGGGTATCGTGATAATTTCTTTGCGGCACTGAATTCTGCGGTGTTCTCCGACGGTTCTTTTGTCTATATACCGAAGGGGGTACGCTGCCCGATGGAATTGTCTACTTACTTCCGTATCAATGCCCGCAATACCGGGCAGTTTGAGAGAACGCTGATTGTAGCCGATGATGATTCGTACGTTTCTTATTTGGAAGGATGTACGGCGCCGATGCGTGATGAAAACCAATTGCACGCCGCTATTGTGGAGATTGTGGTACACGACCGTGCCGAAGTGAAATACAGTACCGTTCAAAACTGGTATCCGGGAGATGCCGAAGGCAAGGGTGGTGTCTATAACTTTGTAACGAAGCGCGGGCACTGCAAGGGCATAAACAGCAAACTGTCTTGGACACAGGTGGAGACCGGTTCGGCCATTACATGGAAATATCCCTCTTGCATCCTTTCAGGTGACAACTCTACGGCGGAATTTTACAGTGTAGCGGTCACCAATAACTATCAACAGGCAGATACCGGTACAAAGATGATTCATCTCGGAAAGAATACCCGCAGCACTATTGTCAGCAAAGGTATTTCTGCCGGACGGAGCGAGAATTCTTATCGCGGTCTGGTGCGTGTTGCCCAAAAGGCGGACAATGCCCGCAACTATAGCCAGTGCGACTCACTGCTGCTGGGTGATAAATGCGGTGCGCATACTTTCCCCTACATGGATATCCATAATGAGACGGCTATTGTAGAACACGAGGCAACCACCAGCAAGATTAGCGAGGACCAGATATTCTATTGCAATCAGCGAGGCATTTCCACGGAAGATGCGGTGGGGCTGATTGTAAACGGTTATGCAAAGGAAGTACTCAACAAGCTGCCTATGGAGTTTGCCGTAGAAGCTCAGAAATTGTTGGCTATTTCATTGGAAGGAAGCGTAGGATAAATGAGGAATTAAGAATGAAGAATGAAGAATTAAAATAGACAATGGAGAATTAAGGATGATGAAATGGACCACGCACTGTTATGCCGCATGGTCATTCTTCATTCTTAATTCTTCATTCTTAATTTAAAAGTATAATGTTAGAGATAAAAGACCTGCATGCCAGCATCAATGGCAAAGAAATATTGAAAGGCATCAACTTGACCATACGTGATGGAGAAGTACATGCACTGATGGGACAGAACGGTGCTGGTAAAAGTACGTTGAGTAATGTGTTGGTTGGCCATCCTGCTTACGAAGTGACGCGCGGCTCAATTACCTTTAATGGCAAGGACTTGCTTGCCATGAGTCCTGAGGACCGTGCACATGAAGGAATCTTTCTTTCTTTCCAGGCTCCGGTAGAGATTCCGGGCGTGTCGATGGTGAACTTCATGCGTGCGGCTGTGAATGAGCAACGCAAGTACCGCCATCTGCCTGCTTTGTCGGCCAGTGAGTTCCTGAAGCTGATGCGCGAGAAGCGTGCCATTGTGGAGTTGGACAACAAGCTGGCCAACCGTAGCGTGAACGAAGGTTTCAGCGGCGGTGAAAAGAAGCGTAACGAGATATTCCAGATGGCGATGTTGGAACCGACTTTTGCTATTTTGGACGAGACGGATTCCGGATTGGATGTGGATGCTTTGCGTATTGTGGCCGACGGTTTCAACAAACTCAAGACTGCGGAAACCAGTGCTATGGTCATTACCCACTACCAGCGGTTGTTGGACTATATCAAACCCGATACGGTACATGTACTGCTGGGTGGACGTATCGTAAAGACCGGTGGACCGGAATTGGCGAAGGAGATTGAAACACGTGGCTTCGATTGGATAAGGAAAGAAGCAGGTGAATTATAAACTCATAATCTGAAAACATGAGTGTAGAGCAACAATACATAGACCTTTTCTCCCAAACGGAGGCGATGATATGCCGGCATAGTGCCGAGGTGCTGAATGCGCCGCGTGCCGCTGCTTTTGCTGACTTTGAGCGCTTGGGCTTTCCCACCCGTAAGGAGGAGAAATACAAATATACGGATATCAGCAAGTTCTTTGAGCCGGATTATGGCTTGAACTTGAACCGGTTGGAAATTCCGGTGAATCCTTATGAAGTGTTCAAGTGCGATGTTCCCAATATGAGCACTGCTCTTTATTTTGTGGTGAACGATGCTTTTTATGGCAGGGCTTTGCCTAAGTCCCATCTGCCTGAAGGGGTTATCTTCGGCAGCCTGAAGGAGGTGGCCGAGAAACATCCCGATTTGGTGAAGAAATATTATGGCAAGTTGGCTGATACGGCAGAGGATGGGGTGACGGCGTTCAACACCGCTTTTGCACAAGACGGCGTTCTGTTTTATGTTCCTAAGAACGTGGTGGTAGAGAAACCTATTCAGCTGGTGAATATCCTGCGTGGTGACGTCAATTTTATGGTGAACCGCCGTGTGCTGATTATTCTGGAGGAGGGTGCACAAGCCCGCTTGTTGGTGTGTGACCATGCGATGGACGGCGTGAACTTCCTGGCAACGCAGGTGATAGAAATCTTTGCCGGTGAGAATGCCATTTTCGATTTTTATGAACTCGAAGAGACACACACCAGTACGGTACGTATCAGCAATATGTATGTAAGGCAGGAAGCCAATAGTAATGTATTGCTGAATGGTATGACCTTGCACAACGGAACTACACGGAATACAACCTGTGTGACGCTTGCCGGTGAACATGCGGAGCTGAATCTGTGCGGTATGGCCATTGCAGACAAGAATCAGCATGTGGACAATCATACGACAATCGACCATGCCGTGCCCAACTGTACCAGCAATGAGCTTTATAAGTATGTCCTTGACGAGCAGGCTGTAGGTGCCTTTGCCGGTCTGGTTTTAGTGCGCCCTGACGCACAGCACACCAGTTCGCAACAGACCAACCGCAATCTTTGTGCCACCCGAGATGCACATATGTACACCCAGCCTCAGCTGGAGATTTATGCAGATGACGTGAAGTGCAGTCACGGCGCTACGGTGGGGCAGCTCGATGAAAGCGCTCTCTTCTATATGCGGCAGCGTGGTATTCCGGTGCGCGAGGCGCGCCTGCTGCTGATGTTCGCTTTTGTCAACGAAGTTATCGACACCATCCGTTTGGATGCTTTGAAAGACCGTCTGCATCTGCTGGTAGAGAAGCGTTTCCGGGGGGAACTGAACAAATGCCAGGGGTGCGCCATCTGCAAGTAAGAAATAGAGCATTCTTAATTGTATTATGAAATGTAAAGTAATAAGTTTGATAAAAGTAAAACAAGGAAATCACCTTCCTTATTTCATTGTTAGAGCTATAGGAATAGAGAATGAGGAAGATGCAGAATATCTTGATGAAGATGATTATTGGAATTCTTTGTCACCATTACCGAAATTCGAAAAAAAACTATTTCCTCCTACTGAATCGCAAGTCAAAGCGTTGGAAAATATGTATACAACAGATAGTAGAGGAAATGTTATTGGTAATGGTCCATTTATTAGATTGATGTCATATAAATGGAAGACACCTTCCCCATATTTTATATCAAGACCAAATTCTGTTACAGGTGTATGTGAAAGAGTGAGGGAAACAAAAGATTTTAGAATGAGGCAAGGTAAAATGTATAATTATATAAAGACTGAATATATACCTGAAGTATTTACTTTTATGACTTTGACGTTTCTTGAAACTGAAAATGGTGAATGTGCAGAAAATGGAGGTGATGCTGAAGGATTGTGTAAGACAGTTTTTGAGAAAGCTGTAACTTCAGGCTATTTCTTGTTGCAAAAATCGGCAACACATATCAAGGAGGTTGTGGAAATAGAAGAAATAGATGAATTAGAAAGTAGGAATAGTAATACGTATGATGAGTTAAATGATTATTATAATAATAGTTATTATAATGATGGACTAGATATGGATCAGCAAGATGAGCGTTTTTGGAATTTTTAATTTTTTGCTTCTTAAATTATGTTTTTAAACAGTGATTATAAATGATGTATGATATTCAAAAAATGAGAGTTGATTTCCCCATCCTTTCCCGCACCGTATATGGCAAGCCGCTGATTTACCTTGACAACGGTGCCACTACGCAGAAACCTCGCCAGGTAGTGGATGCCATTACGGACGAATATTATTCGGTGAATGCCAATGTGCATCGCGGAGTGCACTTCCTGTCGCAGCAGGCTACAGAGCTGCACGAGGCCTCGCGTGAGACGGTGAGACGTTTCATCAATGCTCGCAGCACGAATGAGATTGTCTTCACCCGTGGTACGACGGAGAGTATCAACCTGCTTGTCTCCAGCTTCGGTGAGGAATTCATGCAGGAGGGGGATGAGGTGATTCTTTCTGTGATGGAACACCATAGCAACATTGTTCCCTGGCAACTGCTTGCCGCTAAGCGTGGAATTGCCATCAAGGTGATTCCGATGAATGACAAGGGCGAACTCTTGTTGGATGAATACCGGCAGTTGTTCTCCGAGCGTACCAGGATTGTCAGTGTGGCGCATGTCTCCAATGTGCTGGGTACGGTCAATCCCGTCAAGGAGATGATTGCTTTTGCCCATGGGCAAGGCGTTCCGGTGCTGGTGGACGGTGCGCAGTCCATCCCCCACATGCCGGTGGATGTGCAGGACCTGGATGCCGATTTCTTCGTTTTCTCCGCTCACAAGGTGTATGGTCCTACGGGGGTAGGGGTGCTTTATGGTAAAGAGGAGTGGCTGGATAGGATACCTCCCTATCAGGGTGGTGGAGAGATGATTCAGCATGTATCTTTCGAGAAAACTACTTTCAACGAGCTGCCGTTCAAGTTTGAAGCCGGTACACCGGATTATATCGGTACCACCGGGCTTGCCAAAGCTTTGGACTATGTTTCGCTGGTCGGGATGGACAAGATTGCCGCCTATGAACATGAATTGACCCAGTATGCTATGCAACGGCTGAAAGAGATTCCCGGCATGCGCATTTTCGGAGAGGCAGAAGAAAAAGGCAGTGTCATATCGTTTCTGGTAGGTGATATCCATCATTTCGATATGGGGACGTTGCTCGACCGTCTTGGCATTGCCGTACGTACGGGGCATCACTGTGCCCAACCGCTGATGCAGCGTCTTGGCATAGAGGGAACGGTGCGTGCGTCTTTCGGACTTTACAATACCCGGGAGGAAATAGATGTACTGGTGGCAGGTATAGAGCGTGTCAGCCGGATGTTCTGACAATTTTTTCACTCTTCGTTGCAACTTTCCCTTATATGCCAGCGTCTAACTATATAAGTAACTTTAAAAAAACAGATTATGTTAGTAACAACAACTCCGACTATTGAGGGTGGACGCATCACCCGCTATTATGGCATCGTTTCCGGTGAAACAATTATCGGTGCCAATGTATTCCGCGATTTCTTTGCCAGTATTCGCGACGTGGTGGGTGGGCGAAGCGGTTCTTATGAAGAAGTGCTACGCGAAGCCAAGGAGACTGCTTTGCGCGAGATGCAGGATAATGCCCGAGCCATGGGAGCCAATGCCGTGATTGGCGTTGACCTTGATTATGAAACAGTAGGAGGCAGCGGCAGTATGCTGATGGTTACAGCCTGCGGTACGGCAGTAACGGTGGAATAAGCTTACTTTAAGTATTCAATATAGGAAGATACAAGAAATGGCAGCCTGATGAATGGCTGCCATTTCTTTATAAATAGTTTCTTTTATCGGTTATTTGTACCAGTCCTTATAATTTGCTCCATTGGAATTGACCCAATCCATAAAATGTTCAAAGCTCTTGTCTATCGGATGGCTTTCAGGAGTATTGAAGCTTGTTGCTCCGCTTAAATGGATAGCAAAAGGATAATTGCCGTTGGCTATATAATAGCTTGTCGGTACAGAAGATAAATCCTCTCCAGTATGGAACAAAGTCATGTCTGCCTTTTCGGTCGGAGGATAATTCACCAGATGCACTTCTGTGCGTGGTTTTCCTAATCCGTCGTGTACCATGATGAACGGATTGTAAGGAGGAACTCCAAGCGTCTCATGGGGCAATGGGCTCTTGAAGGTGTTTTTTATCTTATATGTGGCGGTTTTTCTATTTCCTTCTGTTACATTGACTGCGCTTAGGAATACATTGACGGTTGCTTTGGAAAGGTCTGCATCCAGTCCTTGCCCGTTGAATGTTGTGGAGGTTGCCAGCATTTCGGTTGAGGTATTGCTGCGTTCTGTATTCAGTTGGTAAGCGAAACCATTTTTGAAGGTGGCGCCGGACCAAAGCAACTCATAGGTGTCTTCTGTAGAAAGGACCTGATTGGCATCATTGAAGTTCAATACGGACTGGTATTTTACAATAACATCATTCAAGTCATAGTCACCCTTTCTGGGCCAATTATCTTCGAAAGCGATGATTCCTTTGTATTCCAGACTGTATTTCTTATCCTCGTTGCCACCGTCAGGTTTGATATCAGGAATATCCGGATTGATGATGGCTTCGATGGGGTTGGACCATACGTTGAATTGTATATCATTATAGTCTTGGTCTGTCCAATCTTCAAAGGACAATACGACAAAATCATCGATGCGGAATGCGGCTGTATGTGTACGGCCGTCCCCATTCAGCTTTGTAGTAGAGTAGAAAGGCTTATTGTTTCCGCCATAGAAGCTGTCATTCAATAGGAACCATCCGATTTTTACTCCATTGGGAAATACGGTGCCTTGGTCCACTCCGTCGGGGTCTATGTAATGAAGCTTTACACTTTCACCGCCTTGTAGTCCGGAAGCCTTTTTATTATAATAATTATCCATCAGAGTGTTTGGAAAAACAATGCATTTGGGGGCTTTTTTAATTTCACTTAAAGATGCGTCTGCCCTATAGCAATAATAGCCAAAGGCGCTCGCTGCACCGCTGGTTCCTCCAATTATCCGGATGGATACTTCCGCATTGCGCCCTTCCGGATCATTGATTTCAAAATCTATGGCTTGTCGGTATTGCTTAGGGCATGTGCCTCCTTCCTTCAAGGTCGTATTGATGATTGTCAATACATCACCGGGAATTGTGATTTTGTTGTCTGTGTCTAAATAATGAGGATATCCTTTGGAGCTCCATGTTCCTAATACATGGTATCCTTTGGGTGCCTGCCATCCCTCCGCCCGTGTTTGCGGATTATCATCGGTGGAATCCCATTTGATGTCGGCAGTAATGGCATCTCCTGCAATAACTGTTTTGAAGAGGGTGGGGACCCCTATATAAGAAGTATAGATATATGCTTCGTCCCCATGGTCCGAATTGATGATTTCCTTGCCGCTATATGCACCGTTACCGTCTGTCATGCGTCTGATGACCGGTTCCAGGTCTGTGCGTTTTATAATCTGGCCATCTTTGTCAATCGTGAACGGGTCTTCAAGATAGATTTCAAAAAGTACTTTATAGCCTTCGGGGACATCATACTTTACGTTTACTTGGATGGAAGATGTCGTAGAAAAATCAAAAGAGTTGGGAGTCTTCTCATCGTCTTTTCCATTATCGGGATTGTAGACGTCATGTTCGCATCCTATGGATAGGAATGCCAGCATAATGCTGCATAATGTCAAAGCCAGCATCTTGCATGTCAGGTTAGAATAGATTGGTTTCATAATGCCTTTGTTTTTAGCTTGTTTACTTGTTGCAAAGGTATTATAAAAGTTGTAATATATATCTATATGTGCTCTATTCTTCTCATTAAATACAAAAAATAGGTAAAAAAGGGTACTGCTTGTTGTTTTATTCGCCAGTATAAATACATGCTTGCTTGGATTTCTTTTCTTTTTCATTTGCTTATTTCGTTTCAAATCAATATTTTTAGGCTTTCGTTCAACCTTTTAATACGAATAAATGCTATGGACCAAATCCTATTCTGGCTGGTTCCAGCCGCTTCTATTATGGCACTTTGTTTTGCCTGGTATTTCCATCGTCAGATGATGAAAGAGAGTGAGGGTACGCCTCAGATGATTAAGATTGCCGCTGCTGTGCGCAAAGGTGCTATGTCTTACCTTCGTCAACAATACAAGATTGTGGGCTGGGTATTTCTGGGGCTGGTTATCCTTTTCTCCATTATGGCATACGGTTTCGGAGTGCAGAACTCCTGGGTGCCGATTGCTTTCCTTACCGGAGGATTCTTTTCCGGACTTTCCGGCTTTTTGGGTATGAAGACGGCCACCTACGCATCGGCTCGCACTGCCAATGCGGCACGCACATCGCTGAATGCCGGACTACGCGTGGCTTTCCGTAGCGGTGCGGTGATGGGACTGGTAGTGGTTGGCCTTGGCTTGCTTGATATATCTTTCTGGTATCTGTTGCTGAATGCTGTAATTCCGGAAGATGTAATGACTCCCACCCATAAACTCTGCATCATTACCACTACCATGCTGACTTTCGGTATGGGCGCTTCCACGCAGGCATTGTTTGCACGCGTAGGTGGCGGTATCTATACAAAAGCTGCCGATGTAGGTGCCGACCTTGTGGGAAAGGTGGAAGCCGGTATTCCTGAAGACGACCCGCGTAATCCTGCCACGATTGCGGATAATGTAGGCGACAATGTAGGCGACGTGGCAGGTATGGGGGCTGATTTGTACGAAAGTTATTGCGGTTCTATCCTTGCTACGGCTGCCCTCGGTGCTGCGGCTTTTATCCACTCGGGTGATACGCTGATGCAGTTCAAGGCCGTAATCGCTCCGATGCTGATTGCAGCCGTCGGAATATTGCTTTCCATTATCGGTATCTTCTCCGTGCGTACCAAAGAGAATGCGAAGATGAAGGACTTGCTGAACTCACTGGCTTTCGGTACTAATCTCAGCTCTATTTTGATAGTTGTCGCCACTTTCTTTATCCTGTGGTTGCTGAAGTTGGACAACTGGCTGTGGATTTCCTGCTCCGTGATAGTGGGTTTGATAGTAGGTATCATCATCGGGCGGTCTACGGAGTACTATACTTCCCAATCCTACCGTCCTACCCAAAAGCTGAGTGAAAGCGGAAAGACCGGTCCGGCGACAGTCATAATTTCCGGTATAGGCTTGGGAATGCTTTCTACGGCTATTCCGGTGATTGCCGTGGTGATAGGTATCATTGCTTCTTATCTCTTTGCTTCGGGCTTCGACTTCTCTAATGTGGGTCTGGGGCTCTATGGTATTGGCATTGCCGCAGTAGGTATGCTTTCTACATTGGGCATCACGCTTGCTACAGATGCTTACGGACCGATAGCTGACAACGCGGGTGGCAATGCGGAAATGTCCGGTCTGGGTGAAGAGGTGCGTAAGCGTACCGATGCGCTTGACTCCTTGGGCAATACTACAGCCGCTACGGGCAAAGGCTTTGCCATCGGTTCTGCCGCTTTGACGGGATTGGCTTTGCTGGCCTCTTATGTCGAGGAAATCCGTATCGGGCTGACCCGCCTCGGGACTACCGAACTGTCGCTTCCTCATGGCGATGCCGTGGCTCTTCAAGATGCCACTTTCTTCGACTTTATGCATCACTACGATGTGACGCTGATGAATCCGAAAGTTCTTTCCGGTATGTTTCTGGGCTCGATGATGGCATTTCTTTTCTGTGGATTGACGATGAATGCGGTAGGGCGTGCAGCGGCCCATATGGTAGACGAAGTGCGCCGCCAGTTCCGCGAAATCAAGGGAATCCTTACGGGAGAAACGGAGCCTGATTATGAGCGTTGTGTGGCAATCTCGACGAAAGGGGCGCAACGCGAGATGGTGATTCCGTCACTGATAGCTATCATTGCTCCGATTGCGACGGGACTTATTTTCGGTGTTCCCGGTGTGCTCGGCCTGCTGATTGGCGGATTGAGCAGTGGTTTCGTGCTTGCCATCTTCATGGCAAATGCCGGTGGTGCATGGGATAATGCCAAAAAGTATGTGGAAGAAGGCAACTTTGGCGGCAAAGGCAGTGAAGTCCACAAGGCTACAGTCGTGGGTGACACCGTAGGAGACCCGTTCAAGGACACATCCGGTCCGAGCTTGAATATCCTAATCAAGCTGATGAGCATGGTAGCCATTGTGATGGCAGGGCTTACGGTTGCGTGGAGTCTGTTCTAGAAAGAGTTTTTCCCCGTATCCCACCAAAGGCGGGTGGCGCCGTTATCTGCGCCACCCAGTTTTTCCGTGAGGGTGGCGTATTGTGCCGGGTCGGCAGTGGCGGCGTCCGTCGAGAACGGAAGGCGGCGGATCATGATATCCGTATCAATCACTTTTCCGGTGTTGTTTTGGACCTTGAAAAGTTTGGGGTATCCGGTACGGCGTTGCTCAGCCCATGCCTCATAACTTTCGGGCCAGCATGCCAGCCACTTCTGGGTAATAATCTTTTCGAGTTTCGTCTCTATGTCTGCATCTTCTTCCCATTTGGGGGATATGGTAATCAAGGCTTTCATGTCCTTGCCTACCTTGCCGCCCGAGACTACATCTTTATAATCGGCAGGGGTTTTGTCGCTTTCCAGATATTCGGAGGCACCAGCACAGTCCCACTGTGTAAATGAAGTACTTACCCCGTATTCATAGCATGTGCGGGGATTCTCTTTGGTATAGCCACGGAGGGCTGCTTCGGCCCTGAGCAGCCAGACTTCTGCCGCACTCATCAATACGGCTCCGGTCTTTTCGCCGATGGTACTTGTGTTGAGGGAAGAGCAAAAACTGTAAATGTTGGCGTCACCGTCTTTCATGGGTAAGCCGATGGGAATGCCTAACAACTGTTTTTGATAACCTTCGAGAAGGGCGGTGTTATACCATTTCTTGCCACGCGGGTCCTCATAACCGTTGACAATGGATTCCATCGAGGCATTCATGTAGACTTCACCCCAACCGGCAACGGCACACAAAGGATTGATATAGTTCTTGCCCATTACAGCGATGGTTTCCCTTGCACCTTCCAGTACACCTTGATTGTCATTCAGTGCTTTGGTTGCTTGGTCTTTGGCAAGTGTTGCATCCACATTGGAGATGCGCATGGCAAGGCGCAAACGTAGTGAGTTGGCAAACTTTAACCACTCCTTCAAGGTCTTGCCGTTGGTCAGCATATCATACTCTTTGAATTTGTTGTTGTCACCGCCCTCGTCCAGGTATTCCCTTATCAATTGCTGCCCTTCGTCCAGGTCTGCAAAGAAGCGTGTATAGGCTTCTTGCAGTCCGTAAACCCGGGGTGTCTCACCCAGTTGATGGTAGACCAGCGGACCGTATGTATCGGCAATGCGGTGCATCAGTTCCACTTTCAAAATTTCGGTAATGCCGAGGTAGCCTTTCAAGTTGTCATTGCCATAAAAGTTCTTTTCTGCCTTCTGCACCTCCGTGTAGACATATCCGTAAGTACATTGCCATGCGGCATTGGTCCAGCCTGAGTTCAGGTTGTAGCAGGCGTTGGATTTCATGAATTTAGGAATAGGGTCCATGAAGTAGCCGGAGAACATGTCATGGTTCAGGGATTGTGTCATCTGCCATACCCAATTTAAGCCAACAGAACCTATATTGAAGTAGATACCCGACTGTATGGGTTCGAATGGAGCAGTCAGGTTCTGGAAATCTATTTCCTTTTTGTCGTCCGAGAAACCTCCCTTGATTTCGTTGTCGTTCTCAAAACCGCCGGTGCAAGCTGCAAGCAGCAATATGCTATGGCAGAAAAGGAATATGATGCACTTGTTTTTCATAAGGTATTCATTTTAAAAGGTTAATCTTAGGTTAAAGCCGATATTCCGGGTAGTAGGCATGCCAAACACGTCTACTCCTTGATTGTTGTTGCCTACGGACATTACTGCATCGGGGTCGAACGGTGCTTCCTTCTTTAAGAAACACAAGTTGCGCGCTGCCAATGATACGTCGATTCCCTTTATGAATCTACTGTTTTCCAGTATCGTTTTCGGGAAAGAATAGCTCAGTGATACTTCACGGAGTCTGATGCAGGTTGCGTCGTACATATAATATTCGGAGATGGCATTTCTGCCGCCTACTGCGCTGTAAAATGCTCTCGGGTCGTTGAACTTCTGTCCCTGGTATTCTACATATCCCCGGGTGCGGGCATCTTCGGTGACTTTGGTCACGCCGTTGGCATCCAACTCAGACTGTGTCAGTGACATGACTTCGCCGCCAAAGCGGAAATCTATCAGGAAATAGAGCTCTAGGTTCTTGTAGGTAAGTGTGTTGCTCCATCCCATGGTGAAGTCAGGATTGGCATTCCCAAGCAAATCCTTGTTTCCGGTATTTCCTAAAGGCCTTTTGCTGGTTTCATCAACCATGATGCTGCCATCCTCGTTACGGCGGAAAGCATTTCCATAAATATCCCCCAGGCTGCCTCCTTCTTTGACGCGCATCTGATAGCCTGCGTTGAAACCTTCTTCGTAGTAGGAAAATTCTGGATAGTCAGGATGCAGGGTCACTACTTTGTTCTTGTTGGCGGACATGTTGATGAGACTCTTCCACGAAAAGTTTCTGTATAGTAGCGGAGTGGCGTCTACCGTCAGCTCAAAACCCTGGTTACGTATTTTTCCGGCATTGACATACCGGTATTTATAGGTGGAGCCCGTAGGATTGTCCATTCTCAACAACTGGTTCTTGGTATTGGTCTGATACCAAGTGAAGTCTATCCCGAAGCGGTGATGGAAGAAGCGCCATTCTGTACCGAATTCGATGGAGCTGCTGATTTCCGGTTTTAGGTCACCGCGCTGTTCTACGGTATTTACATTGATACTGCCGCCTACCATGATGATGTCTACCGGATTGGTGATTCCTATCGGGAGGTCATTACCGACTTCCGCCCATGAAGCGCGCACTTTTGCAAAACTTATCCATTTGGGCAGGGAGCAGGTTTTGTTAAGAATCCAGGTAGCTCCTATGGAGGGATAGAAGAATCCGGTATTCTTGCTGTCTGTGTGGGCTAATGTGGATGACCAGTCGTTACGTGCGGTAATGTCCAAGTATAGTAGTCCTTTCCAGCCCCACTGCATGGTGGCAAATACTGATTGGAGCGTGCGTTTGCTGTCGATGCTCTGGTTTACGGCTGCTTTGGAGTCCATCACTACATTGGGGACAGTAAATACATTCGGTTTGTAGAGGGAAGCAAGCCTTGAGTCTATCGTCAGTGAATTGACTTTACTCATGTTGATGCTGGCTCCCAGTGCCGTATTGAGGGAAAAGTCATCAAATTCCTTGTTGAACAAGACCATTGCGTCACCGTAGACTTGGATTTCCTGGCTGTCCGACCAGATGTAACGTCCGTTTTCCTTGTCCTCGTATTTGCCGGCGATGTTGGGAGCTGTAGTGGCATACATCTTATTGTCGAATTTATCACTGATATAATCCACATTACCCCGTACCTGCAGGTTGAAGTAGTCCGTAATGTGCAGATTGGCTCTGGCCGATGCCACAGCGCGATAACGCTTGTAGCCACTGAGCACGCGGTTTTTCAGCCAGTAGGGATTCTGTCCCCATTCACTGACGGTACCATCTCCATTCTTTTCAATCCAGTTTTGTGTCATCATATTGCGGTCGGCATTCCACGTTTCAAAGTTTTCTCTGTAAGTGCTCATGTCTACGCCACGTGGGAAACTGTACAAGCTGACCAGCGGATTCAGATAATAGCCGCCGGTAGCAGGGGAGTTCTTGACGGTTTGGGTCATTAGTGTTGCAATGCCGTCCAGTTTCAGCTTGTTGTTGAAGAGGCTGGCCGTTTCGTGTAGGTTCAGGTTATTCTTCTGTAGTTTGTTATTGTCCACAATTCCTTTAGCCGTGGTGTTGGCGTATGAGAAATAAGTTTGTACCTTTTCATTTCCGGTAGTGATAGCCAGCGAATTGAAAGTGGTGATGCCATTGCTGAAGAACTCGCCTATGTTGTCATAGTCCGTTACATTGCCTTTTGTACCCCAGCTTGCCGTACCGCCATCTTCGTTCCGGCCGTATGTATTTTGGAATTCGGGGGTACTGATGGCGTGACTTACGGTCAGGTTGGAGGAGAATGTAACGCGCTGCAGTCCGGCCTTTCCCTTTTTAGTGGTGATCAGAATGACGCCATTAGCTGCCTGCGAACCATAAAGCGCGGCGGCAGAAGAACCTTTCAGGATGTTGATGCTTTTTATGTCGTCCGGATTCAAGTTGGAAATCCCGTCACCGGCATCACGGTTCAATCCATCGTAGTTACCGCCGATTACGGTGGAGGTGGATTCTGTTGAGCTGTTCAGCATAGGAACACCGTCAATTACGTACAAGGGCTGGTTGTTGCCGCTGGCAAATGCAGAGCGTGCACCGCGAATGACGACTTTGGCAGAACCTCCTAAATTGGCGGTTTTATTGATTTGTACTCCGGCCGTCTTTCCTGCCAGTGTATTAATCATGTTCGGCTCTTTGGCACGGGTCAGCTCATTGCTGCTTATCTGTTGGGTAGAATAGGTCAATGAGGACATTTTCTTCTGGATACCCATGGCGGTTACCACTACTTGCTCCAGGGCGAGGTTCTTTTCTTCCATCCGGATGTGGAGATTATTTCTACCGTTCAGGGCAATGGTTTGCGGCTCATAACTGATGTAGGATACGACAATAGTGGCATAAGGAGGGATATTCATACTAAATTCTCCTTCGGTATTGGTGATAACACCATTGGCGGTCCCTTTTTCAAGAATGTTGGCACCGATAATCGGTTCGCCTTTGGAGTCCGTCACCTTTCCTCTTACAATAGCCATTTCCTGCAGAGTGTTTGTCTTATCCTCAGCACTCCTGCTGTTTTTGGTTAAAACGATGTTTTTGCCTTCCATCACATACTTGATGTCTGTCCCTTTGAACATTTGGTCAAGTACTTCGGAAACAGTTTGGTTGCTTGCATTGATGTCGACGGTACGGCGTACATCGACGTTCTGTTTGTTATATACAAATAAGTATTCTGTTTGCGATTCAATTTGCTCGAGAACTTGCCCTACCCTCAGCCGGGCATTTTGAATGCTGACCCTGGCATTCTGAGAGTAGCAGTTCCCGCTGTACACCTGAAATATAACAAGCAGGAGAAGGAATAATGTGATTTTCATAGGTTTGCAATAATTGCTTAAAATCTAATTTTTTTAGATAAAAAAGCCTCATCAACAAAATTTTTCTCATATCTTTGTCACTGTGTTAAGTTAATAAATTGATTAAGGTCGA
>ENA-OYAD01000250-OYAD01000250.1-human-gut-metagenome-genome-assembly--contig:-NODE-250-length-12609-cov-6.399315_pt1 | contig 12609 bp, 8 predicted proteins | sample MGYA00243425_ERZ652814 | MGnify/ENA primary metagenome ERZ652814 (study PRJEB26926, sample SAMN06164694) | human gut metagenome | biome: ENVO:00009003; feature: ENVO:2100002; material: ENVO:00002003...
GGCAGCGTCAGATGTGTATAAGAGACAGTACTGCAATAGATAAATAATAGACAAATTATCAGACAATAGAACGAAAAAAATGATTTACAAGCGGCGGTTATAGGAGTAAAATGAGAATCAGTTAAGAAAAAGCAACTCATGAATGATTTACAACGAAAGGATAGTTCTATGAAAGAGCAATGGAATGAGAGCACAGCAACCGCCAAAGGATTATATGATCCGAGTTTCGAACATGATAACTGCGGAATTGGTGCTGTGGTAAACATCAAAGGTATCAAGACCCACCAGACCGTGGAAAATGCCTTGAAAATTGTTGAGAACTTAAAGCATAGAGCCGGAAAAGATGCCGACGGAAAGACCGGAGATGGTGTTGGTATTCTTCTTCAGATTTCCCATAAGTTCTTTAAGAAAGCGGTAGAGCCGCTTGGAATTAAGCTGGGAGAAGAGAGAGATTACGGCGTCGGAATGTTTTTCTTCCCACAGGATGAGTTAAAGACCAATCAGGCAAAGAAGATGTTTGAGGTAATTGTCGAGAAGGAAGGAATGGAATTCCTCGGATGGAGACAGGTACCGATTCATCCGGACAAGCTTTCCGACAAGGCCAGAGGATGTATGCCATGCATCATGCAGGCGTTCATCAAAAGACCGGAAGATGTGGAGAAGGGACTTGATTTTGACCGCAAGCTGTATGTGGCACGCCGTGTATTCGAGCAGTCCAACGATGACAGCTACGTTGCTTCCCTTTCGAGCAGAACGATTGTATATAAAGGAATGTTCCTTGTAGAGCAGCTGCGTCAGTTCTTCTCCGATCTGCAGGATAAGGATTATGAGTCTGCAATTGCAACCGTACATTCCCGTTTCTCTACCAACACAAATCCAAGCTGGGAGAGAGCACATCCAAACCGTTTTATTGTACATAACGGTGAGATCAACACCATCCGTGGTAATGCAGACAAGATGCTTGCCCGGGAAGAGACGATGGCATCCGGCAAGCTGCGCGGGGAATTCCAGAAGGTACTTCCGGTCGTCAACACCGAAGGATCTGACTCCGCAATGCTGGACAATACGCTGGAGTTTCTGGTGATGAGTGGCATGGATCTGCCATTGGCAGTCATGATCATGATTCCGGAGCCATGGGCAAACAATGCTGTGATGACACAGAAAAAGAAAGATTTCTATCAGTATTATGCAACCATGATGGAGCCTTGGGACGGACCTGCATCCATCCTGTTTTCCGATGGAGATATGATGGGAGCGGTTCTTGACCGTAACGGTCTGCGTCCATCCCGTTATTACATTACAGACGATGACTATCTGATTCTTTCTTCCGAGGTCGGAGTTCTTGATATTGATCCGACCCATATCGTGACAAAAGACCGTCTGCGTCCTGGTAAAATGCTTCTTGTAGATACCGTGCAGGGTCGTGTGATTGATGACGATGAGTTAAAAGAAAGATATGCGGATAAGCGTCCATATGGTGAGTGGCTTGACAGCAACATCGTCATGTTAAAGGATTTAAAAATCCCGAATGAGCGTGTGCCGGAATATACACAGGAAGAACGTCAGAGAATGCAAAGGGCATTCGGTTACACGTATGAGTCCTTAAAGGATTCCATCCTGCCGATGGCAAAGAACGGCATTGAGGGTACCGCTGCGATGGGTACGGATACACCGCTTGCGGCACTGTCCGGAAACCGTGAGCCGCTGTTTAACTATTTCAAGCAGCTGTTTGCACAGGTAACCAACCCGCCAATCGATTCCATCCGTGAGGAGGTTGTTACTTCTACGACGGTATATATCGGATCTGCCGGAAACCTCTTAGAGGAAAAGCCGGAGAACTGTAAAGTACTTCGGATCAACAATCCGATTCTGACCAACACAGACCTGATGAAAATCCGCAATATGAAAGTAGACGGATTTAAGGTAGAAACCATTCCGATTATTTATTATAAGAATACCAGTCTTGAGAAAGCCGTAGATCGTCTCTTTATTGAGGCGGATCGTGCATACAGAGACGGAGCCAATATCCTGATCCTTTCCGACAGAGGCGTGGATGATAACCATGTGGCAATTCCTTCCCTGCTTGCCGTATCTGCATTGCAGCAGTATCTGGTAAAGACAAAGAAACGTACTTCCCTTTCCCTGATTCTCGAATCCGGAGAGCCGCGTGAGGTACATCATTTTGCAACACTGCTTGGTTTTGGTGCGAGTGCAATTAACCCATACCTGGCACTGGATACCGTAAAACAGCTGATCGACGAGCACATGTTAGACAAAGATTATTATGCCGCAGTTGATGATTATAACCATGCAATTATCACCGGTATTGTAAAGATTGCAGCCAAGATGGGTATTTCTACGATCCAGTCGTATCAGGGTTCCAAGATTTTTGAGGCACTTGGTATTGATAAAGATGTCATTGATAAGTATTTCACCAATACGGTCAGCCGCATCGGCGGAATTTCCATCAAGGATATCGAGAATGATGTCAATACGCTTCATTCCGCAGCCTATGATCCGCTGGGACTTGAAACCGATGTAACCCTTGACAGCAAGGGGCGCCACAAGATGAGAAGCGGAGCCGATGCGCATCTGTACAATCCGGCTACCATCCATCTGCTGCAGCAGTCTACCAAACGTGGGGACTATGAGATGTTCAAGCAGTATACGAGTCTGGTAGATGAAGAAGAAAAGCATACGAACCTGCGTGGACTGATGGATTTTGAGTACCCGAAGAAGGGTGTGAAGCTTGAGGAAGTGGAAAGCGTAGATTCTATTGTGACACGTTTTAAGACCGGAGCGATGTCTTACGGTTCTATTTCGAAGGAAGCACATGAGACACTTGCCATTGCCATGAATCACTTACACGGTAAGTCAAACACCGGTGAAGGTGGTGAGGACAAGGATCGTCTGACCGTCGGACCGGACGGAAAGAACCGTTGTTCCGCAATCAAACAGGTTGCATCCGGACGTTTTGGTGTTACCAGCCGTTATCTGACCAGTGCGCAGGAGATCCAGATCAAAATGGCACAGGGAGCAAAGCCTGGTGAAGGTGGACATCTTCCGGGTAAGAAAGTATATCCATGGATTGCCAAGACCCGTCATTCTACACCGGGAGTCAGTCTGATCTCACCACCGCCTCACCATGATATCTACTCCATCGAAGACCTGGCACAGCTCATCTTCGACCTAAAGAACGTGAACCCACGGGCAAAAATCAGCGTGAAGCTGGTGGCAGAAAGCGGTGTGGGCACCATTGCCGCCGGTGTGGCAAAGGCAAAGGCCGATTTGATAGTCATCTCGGGTGCAGAGGGCGGTACGGGAGCCTCTCCTGCATCATCCATCCGCTATGCCGGCATCTCGCCCGAACTCGGTTTGAGCGAAACGCAACAGACACTGGTGCTGAACGGCCTGCGCGGACAAGTGATGCTGCAAGTGGACGGACAGCTCAAAACAGGCCGTGACATCATACTGATGGCAATGCTCGGAGCCGAAGAATTCGGTTTCGCCACCAGTGCCCTGATTGTACTGGGTTGCGTAATGATGCGCAAATGTCACCAGAACACCTGCCCCGTAGGGGTGGCGACACAGAACGAAGAACTGCGCAAACGCTTCCGCGGACGCAGCGAGTATCTGGTGAACTTCTTCACGTTCCTGGCGCAGGAAGTACGCGAATACCTGGCGGAAATCGGTGTGGAACGCCTGGATGACATCATTGGACGCACAGACCTTATCGTCCGCAAGCCGGATGACGGAATCAGGAAACATCAGTTGATAAGCTTCGACAAACTACTGGCACGCGTAGACAATGAAGCCGCCATCCGCCACGTCACCGACCAACAGCATGGCATCGACCATGTGAAAGATGTAGAGATGCTACATGCCGCCGCCGAAGCCGTAGAAAACCAGAAGGAAATCTCGCTGGAGTACACCATCGCCAATACCGACCGTGCCTGCGGCGCCATGCTCTCTGGTGTCATTGCCGCAAAATACGGAGAAAAAGGGCTGCCCGAACATACGCTGAACGTGAAGTTCAAAGGCTCCGCCGGGCAGAGTTTCGGGGCATTCCTTGTCCCGGGTGTCAACTTCAAGCTGGAAGGCGAGGCCAACGATTATCTGGGCAAAGGTCTGAGTGGCGGACGCATCGCCGTCCTGCCCCCGGTACGGAGCAACTTCGAGGCGGAGAAAAACACGATTGCAGGCAACACCCTGCTTTATGGCGCCACAAGCGGTGAAGTTTACATCAACGGCCGTGCAGGCGAGCGCTTTGCCGTCCGCAACTCCGGTGCCACAGCCGTAGTGGAGGGTGTAGGCGACCACTGCTGCGAGTATATGACCGGCGGGCGCGTGGTAGTACTCGGACAGACGGGACGCAACTTTGCCGCAGGCATGTCCGGCGGTGTGGCCTACGTATGGAACCGGGACGGCAACTTCGACTATTTCTGCAACATGGAAATGGTAGAACTGAGCCTCATCGAAGAGGCCTCCTACCGCAAGGAACTGCACGAGCTCATCCGCCAGCACTACCTGTACACCGGTTCCAAACTGGCACGCACCATGCTCGATGACTGGCCACGCTATGCCGACCAGTTCATCCAGGTAGTCCCTATCGAATACAAAAAAGTGCTGCAAGAGGAGCAGATGCAGAAATTGCAACAGAAGATTGCAGAAATGCAACGCGATTATTGAATCGCGAATTAATAATGAAAGAATGAAAGACTGAGGAAATTCCCCTTTCATTCTTTAATTCTTTAACTTTTTAATTTGTTCATCATGGGAGATCCAAAAGCATTCCTCAATATCCCCCGCCAAGAGGCGGGTTACCGTCCGATACACGAACGTATCACAGACTTCAGCCAAGTGGAACAGACACTGAACAGCCACGACCGCAAACTCCAGGCCTCGCGCTGTATGGACTGCGGCGTACCCTTCTGCCACTGGGCATGTCCGCTGGGCAATAAAGACCCGGAATTCCAAGACGCGCTCTACCGGGGCAAATGGCGCGAAGCCTATCAAATACTGAACAGTACGAATGATTTTCCGGAATTTACGGGACGCATCTGCCCTGCCCTTTGCGAGAAGTCGTGCGTACTGAAACTCTCGTGCAACGAACCGGTCACTATCCGCGAGAACGAAGCCGCCATCGCCGAGGCTGCTTTTCGCGAGGGCTACATCACCCCCCTCCAGCCCGAACGCAACGGAAAGAAAGTAGCCGTCATCGGCGCCGGCCCTGCCGGATTGAGCGTTGCCGTACGGCTGAACGCCAAAGGTTACGAAGTTACCCTATTCGATAGCAAACCGATGCCGGGAGGACTGCTGCGCTATGGCATCCCCAACTTCAAGCTGGACAAAGCCGTCATCGACCGCCGCATGAAAATCCTCGAGGCCGAAGGAATCTTGTTCAAGATGGGAGTCCATGTCGATGTACAGAAACTGCCTGCCGGATTTGATGCCTACGCCATTTGTACCGGTACGCCCACCGCCCGCGACCTCTCCATTCCGGGCAGGGAGCTGAAAGGCATCTACTTTGCCCTCGACATGCTGGCACAGCAGAACCATATTCTGGATGGAGATACCTTCCCGAAAGACCAACTCGTCAACGCCCGCGGCAAACGGGTACTCGTCATCGGCGGCGGCGATACCGGGTCTGACTGTATAGGCACCAGCATTCGCCAGGGAGCCGTCAGCGTAACCCAGATTGAAATCATGCCCCAACCGCCCATAGGACACAACCCGGATACTCCCTGGCCGCAATGGCCCGTCGTACTGAAAACCACCAGCAGCCACGAAGAAGGCTGTACCCGTCGATGGTCCCTCGCCTCTACCCGGTTCATCGGGAAGAATGGCAAGGTATGCGGTGTGGAAGTGGAAGAAGTGGAGTGGCTTCCGGCAACAGACGGTAACCGCCCTACCATGAAATCTACGGGTAAGAAAGAGGTCATCGAAGCCGATATGGTGCTTCTTGCCATGGGTTTCCTCAAGCCCGAGCAACCGAAGTTTGCAGAGAACGTATTCGTGGCAGGCGATGCCGCCCACGGCGCCAGCCTCGTAGTACGTGCCTTGGCCGACGGACGACGAGTGGCAACAGAAATAGACCGTTACCTCGAACCTCTAAAAGAAAACAAGAAATGATTTCCCTTTCTTTAATTTTTAACCTTTAATTTTTAATTCTCATGTGTGGAATAGCAGGAATCTTCAACATACAGTCTCAAACTCCTGAGTTGAGAAACAAAGTGCTACGGATGGCGCAGAAAATCCGTCATCGCGGACCGGACTGGAGTGGTATCTACGTAGGCGGCTCCGCCATCCTCGCCCACGAACGCCTCTCCATTGTCGACCCGGAATCCGGTGGACAACCCTTATATTCACCCGACCGCAAACAGGTGCTTGCCGTCAATGGCGAGATTTACAACCATCGCGACATCCGTGCCCGCTATGCCGGAAAATACGCCTTCCAGACAGGTTCCGACTGCGAAGTCATCCTTGCCCTTTACAAAGACAAAGGCATCCGCTTCCTCGAAGAGCTGAACGGCATCTTCGCCTTCGCCCTCTATGATGAAGAAACGGACGATTACCTCATCGCCCGCGACCCCATCGGCGTAATCCCCCTTTATATAGGACGCGACAAAGACGGACACATCTACTTCGGCAGTGAGCTGAAAGCCCTTGAGGGTTTCTGCGACGAGTACGAGCCTTTCCTTCCCGGCCACTACTACCGTGGGCGCGAGGGCAAGATGCACCGCTGGTACACCCGCGACTGGATGGACTATGCCGCTGTGAAGGACAACTACACTCCTGCCGCCGAACGTAATGCCGCGCCGGCTTCGATAGGCCGGACAGCCTACAGCACACAAGTCACGGCTGTGCACGACGCACTTGAAGCCGCCGTACAGCGCCAGTTGATGTCCGACGTCCCCTACGGTGTCCTGCTCAGTGGCGGACTCGATTCTTCCGTCATCTCTGCCATCGCCAAGAAATATGCCGCCAAACGCATCGAGACAGACAACAAGGCAGATGCCTGGTGGCCGCAGCTCCATTCCTTCGCCGTCGGCTTGAAGGGTGCTCCCGACTTGATTAAAGCCCGCGAAGTGGCCCGTCATATCGGTACCGTGCATCACGAGATAAACTATACCGTTCAGGAAGGCCTCGATGCTGTCCGCGACGTCATCTATTTCATTGAGACTTACGACATAACCACTGTCCGCGCCTCCACCCCCATGTATCTGCTGGCACGTGTCATCAAAAGCATGGGCATCAAGATGGTACTCAGCGGCGAAGGTGCAGACGAGGTGTTCGGCGGTTACCTTTACTTCCACAAGGCGCCCACCCCGCAAGCCTTTCACGAAGAAACCGTGCGCAAGCTCTCCAAACTGCATCTGTACGACTGCCTCCGTGCCAACAAAAGCCTTGCAGCCTGGGGAGTAGAAGGACGTGTCCCCTTCCTCGACAAAGAATTCCTGGATGTTGCCATGCGCATCAATCCGGCAGTCAAGATGTGCCCCGGCAAGGAGATAGAAAAGAAAGTAGTCCGCGAAGCCTTTGCCGACATACTCCCCCAGAGCGTTGCCTGGCGGCAGAAAGAACAGTTCTCCGACGGTGTGGGCTACAGTTGGATTGATACGCTGAAAGCCGTCACTGCCGCTGCCGTCAGCGACGAACAGATGGCACATGCCGCCGAACGCTTCCCGATACATACCCCGCAAAATAAGGAAGAGTATTACTATCGCACCATCTTCGAAGAGCATTTCCCCAGTGAAAGCGCAGCCCGGAGTGTTCCCAGCGTACCCAGTGTGGCATGCTCCACCGCCGAAGCGCTGGCATGGGACGCCTCTTTCCAAGGAAAGAACGACCCCAGCGGACGGGCAGTAGCGGGGGTACACGAAGAAGCATACAAGGATTAAAAAAAGAGCTGCCGACAGATTTCCTGCCAGCAGCTCTTCTCATTTTTTATTTATCAAATCCTATCGGACTAAAACATCATTGTCTGTCCGCCAATCACACCTGCCACAGCACTCGCTACGGCAATAATAAGTTTCAAAATCACATTCCACGTTTTCTTCATAAAGATTATCCATTATCTGATTAATAATTCATAGCTACTGTTATCCCAGTGGATTCTCACCTTGGTCTCCATCCGAATCCGAACCTCCTCCTTCCGAACCGGAGCCGCCATCTGTAGAAGTCTTCCCCTTAAGATAATCATCCAAACTCACCAAATCCAGCCTCTCTCCAGCGCGGGTAGCAGCCTTCGATATCTTCAGTTCCCTATTCGCCTGAAAACAGATACGGACGCTCTCCACACTCTTGGCTGTCACGTCATCAGCCTTTTCCTCACCTTTCGATTTGGCTGCCAGTATAAAGACACCCAGCCCGGCTATATTAACCGTCTTTCCTTCCAGCAACTGCTCTTTCAGCTTTTCCACAAAGTTCTGCATCGTACTCTTGATGTCACCGATAGACAGAGAAGAGCGGTCCTGCATCTTCTGTGCAATAAACGCCAAATCCACGCTTTGCCCCAATGTTACCAACTGCGGATAATACTTCTTGGGAGAGTTTTCAACCCTGGGGTCCGACGGTCTCTCCACCGTCCTGAAAATTACACTCATACTTTTTTTCTTTAGAGATTTAAATTCGTTTTCCTATTCACACGTTTCGTTGATCAACGATGCAAAGGTGAGGATTAAAAACTATGTAACCAAAGAAAAAAGGTGCTTGGGAGTAGTTTTTCTGAGAAAAGTGATAAAGTATTAATTATAAGATAATTGATGCAGAACAAAGAATCTCTTCATGAAACAGATATAAATAAGATACCTTATTTAATCACGTTTAAAAATATCTCTCGTATAGACTTTGTCAGCCACATCATCCAAACATGCATCATAGCGGTTGGCAATAATGGCCTGCGAGATACGTTTAAATTCCTCCAAGTCATTCACGATAAGCGAGCCGAAGAAAGTACTGCCATCTTCCAATGTAGGTTCATAAATCACCAGTTTGGCACCTTTAGCCTTGATACGTTTCATCACCCCTTGAATGGAACTCTGGCGGAAATTATCCGAATTTGACTTCATGGTCAACCGGAATACACCAATGGTCACCTCCTTTTCTTTCTCCGCATCATATACACTGTTACTTCCGTATGCACCGGCAATGTGCAGCACCCTATCGGCTATAAAGTCCTTACGCGTACGATTACTCTCCACAATTGCCGACATCATATTCTGAGGCACATCGTTATAGTTGGCAAGCAACTGTTTGGTATCCTTGGGAAGACAATACCCACCATAACCGAAAGAGGGATTATTATAATGTGTACCGATACGGGGATCCAGACCTACACCATTGATTATGGCTTGCGCATCCAGCCCCTTCATCTCGGCATATGTATCCAGTTCATTAAAATACGACACACGCAGTGCCAGATAAGTATTGGCAAAAAGCTTCACTGCCTCTGCCTCTTTCATGCCCATGAAGAGCGTGTCGATGTTCTCTTTCAATGCACCCTCATGCAGCAGCCGGGCAAATATACGTGCAAGTTCTTCTGCTTCAGGATTTCCGATGGCACGAACTGCCGCATTCTCTTCCGCTGACACCCGGCCTTCCAAATCAATCATCTTCGGATAGCCAACGATAATACGCGAAGGATACAAGTTATCATAAAGAGCTTTACTCTCTCTTAGAAACTCCGGAGAGAAAAGCAGGTTAAATTTCTTTCCTTTCAATTCCGATTTATACTGGAACATTGGGGCATACTTCACATAAAGCGAACGGCAATACCCCACAGGAATGGTTGATTTAATCACCATCACGGCATCCGGATTAACCTCAAGAACAAGGTCTATCACATCTTCTATATGATGCGTATCGAAAAAGTTTTTCTGAGGATCATAATTGGTAGGTGCTGCTATTACTACAAAGTCAGCCTCCTTGTAGGCAGACCTGCCATCCAGCGTAGCTGTCAGATTGAGTTCCTTTTCCGAAAGATACTTCTCGATATATTCATCTTGAATAGGCGACTTCTTATTATTAATCAGTTCCACCTTTTCAGGTACCACATCCACAGCAGTCACTTTATGATGTTGTGCCAGCAGTGTCGCAATAGACAGTCCTACATATCCGGTACCGGCTACAGCAATCCGCAGTTTCTCAAAATCTTTCATGTCAGTTCAATTGGGTTATATAAATCAATGATGGATTATTTCATATAAAAGTCCTTATACCATTCAGCAAAATTTCTGAGGCCTTCCCGAAGCGAAGTATTCGGTTTGAAACCGAAATCCCGTCCCAAAGCAGAGGTATCCGCATAAGTCACCGGCACATCACCCGGTTGCATCGGTACTAATTCCTTATGTGCCTCGAAGTCATAGTCGGCAGGCAATACACCTGCCCTTATCAGTTCCTCCTGCAATATTTGGACAAAATCCAGTAAGTTCTCAGGATGATTATTGCCTATATTATAAACTTTATAAGGCGGTATAGGCAGACCATCTTCACCCATCCTACGTTCAGGAGCTTTTGCCATCACACGCATCACGCCTTCTACGATGTCATCCACATACGTAAAGTCGCGCTTACAGTTCCCATAATTAAATATCTTGATTTTCTCACCTTTCAGCAACTTATCGGTAAAACCAAAGTAAGCCATATCCGGACGACCTGCAGGACCATATACCGTAAAGAAACGGAGACCTGTGGACGGAATGTCATAAAGTTTAGAGTAAGCATGTGCCATCAGTTCATTACTTTTTTTTGTAGCAGCATAGAGGCTCACGGGATTATCCACCTTGTCATCGGTAGAATAAGGCACCTTTTTGTTCGAGCCATACACGCTCGACGAAGAAGCATAGACCAAGTGTTTTACCCCCTCCCTGCCCTCATCATACGAATGGCGGCAAGCTTCCAATATATTATAAAAGCCTATCAGATTACTTTCAATATAAGCATCTGGATTGGTGATACTATAACGCACACCCGCCTGTGCTGCCAAATTCACAACAATTTGCGGCTGATATTCATCAAATATCTTATCGACAAGTGATTTATCGGCAATACTTCCCTTGATAAAAACAATTCGTTCTCCAAACCCGGTCAATTGCTCTAACCGCCATTTCTTGATGTTCACATCATAATAGGTATTAAGGTTGTCCAAACCTACCACAAGGGTATCAGATTGCTCCCCCAGCAGGCGCATGCAGAGGTTGCTACCGATAAAACCGGCAGCTCCAGTTACTAATACGTTCATGTTTATGATTGATGGGTTAATGTGCTTCGCACAATTACATTTAAAGAATAGCTTCCTTTATTTTTTCAACGATGTATTCCACATCCGCATCCGTCACCCACGGACCTGCCGGCAGACAGAAACCAACTTTGAAGATCTCCTCCTCCACTCCGTTAGTGTAAACCGAAGCATCCGCATACACTGGCTGCTTGTGCATAGGCTTCCACACCGGACGGGTTTCAATCCGGTTTGTTGCCATAAACACACGCAATGCCTCCACGTTGTCATTGGGTTGACAATCTGTCGTAGCAGTCTCCACAGCCTTTATCACACCTGCAGCACCGCCTACGGCTGTTTTTATCACCTCCTTATAGGCATTTTCCTGACCTTGCACCTTCACATCAGCATCCAACGTAACCGTACAAAGCCAGAAATTGGAATCATAACGCGGATCGGCAGGTTGCCGATGGATATGCACGCCTTTCACTTCTCTCAACAGTTCCTCATAAAGAGCCTGCACATGCTTGTGATGGTCGATATGCGCCTGTGCCACCATCATCTGTCCGCGACCGATACCTGCACAGATATTACTCATACGATAGTTGTAGCCGATGGCCGTATGCTGATAGTAAGGATAAGCATCACGCGCCTGCGTGGCATACCACATGACGGTATTCTTATCTTCTGCACTCTGACAAACCAAGGCACCGCCCCCCGAAGTCGTAATCATCTTGTTCCCGTTGAAACTCAGCACACCGAATTTCCCGAAAGTACCCAATACTCGTCCGTCAAACTTAGAGCCAAATCCCTCGGCAGCATCCTCTACAACAGGAATATCATAACGGTCAGCGATCTCCATTATCCGTTCGCAATCATAAGGCATACCGTAGAGAGCTACCGGAACAATCGCTTTCGGTTTCTTTCCCGTCTTGGCGATGCGGTCTTTTATCGCCTCCTCCAGCAGCACAGGGTCCATATTCCAAGTTTCCGGCTCAGAACCCACAAACACAGGCTTGGCACCCAGATAAGTGATAGGATGCGAAGAGGCACAGAAAGTAAAGCTCTGTACCAGCACTTCATCTCCCGGACCGACACCGCAAGCTATCAATGCCAAATGTACTGCTGCCGTACCCGCACTCAGTGCCACCACTTCATGTGTGCCGCCCGTAAACTGTTTCAAATCCTCCTCAAAAGCATTTACATTAGGTCCCAAAGGTACTACCCAATTGGTATCAAATGCCTCCTTTACATATTTCTGTTCCAATCCGGATTCGCTCATGTGGGCGAGGCAGAGATAAATTTGCTTGTCCATAAGATATATATATATGATTTACAAAACCTGTCTCTTATACACATCTCCGAGCCCACGAGACCGTACTAGATCTCGT
>ENA-OYAD01000253-OYAD01000253.1-human-gut-metagenome-genome-assembly--contig:-NODE-253-length-12529-cov-5.887767_pt1 | contig 12529 bp, 8 predicted proteins | sample MGYA00243425_ERZ652814 | MGnify/ENA primary metagenome ERZ652814 (study PRJEB26926, sample SAMN06164694) | human gut metagenome | biome: ENVO:00009003; feature: ENVO:2100002; material: ENVO:00002003...
CTAAGCCTTCGTCGGCAGCGTCAGATGTGTATAAGAGACAGCTGTAAGTTCGATGCCATCCATGTCATCAACGGCGTTGCCGTTGTCGACAAGGAGAAGTGCACCAACTGCGGTGCCTGCCGCGCTGCCTGCCCGCACCACCTGATCGTGGAGGTGCCCTACAAGCAGAAGGTGTTTGTCAACTGCTCCAACAAGGACAAGGGCCCCGCCGTCACCAAGGTCTGCGCCAACAGCTGCATCGCCTGCGGTATGTGTGAGCGTACCTGTAAGTTCGACGCCATCCACGTTGTGGACAACGTGGCCGTTATCGACTACAGCAAGTGCAAGAACTGCACTATGTGCGCCAAGGCCTGCCCGCGCAACGCCATTGAGCCTATCCCCACGCCTGAGGAGAAGGAGAAGTTCAAGGCCGCGCAGAAGGCCGCTGCCGAGAAGAAGGCTGCCGCTGCCAAGGCTGCTGCCGAGGCCGCTGCCGCTGAGGCTCCCAAGGCGGAGTAACTCCCTGCAATACGCATCCCCCCGGCGTCAGCCGGGGGGATATTTCTTGCAAAAAAGCAGGCACACTATGTGTGCCTGCTTTTTTTGCGTCTGAGCATTATCCCGCCATAATCTCAAATTTGAGCACGCCCTCCGCCGCGGCGGCACGGGTCATCAGATCATCCAGCTCCTCGGACATATCGCCCGTCTCCGCGGAGATGGTCACGCCGGCGCAGCCGTTGGTGGGGATGGTCTGGTTGATGGTCAGGATGTTGGCGCCGGAATTGGCGAAGATGGCCAGGTAGTTGGACAGCACGCCGGGGTTGTCCTTCAGCAGGGCATAAAAGGTGATGATATGCCCCGCGTGCATATTCTGGAAGGGCTGTACGGCATCCTTGTATTTATAGAAGGCGCTGCGGCTGATGCCCACCTGGCGGGCAGCGTCGCCCACGGTGGCGGCCTCGCCTACCTGCAGCATCCGTTTGGCCTCGGCTACCCGGAGAAAGACCTCCGGCAGAGCGTCGGCGGCGACTAAGTAAAATTTCTGTTTCTCCATATTGCTCCTCCTCGTGTCCGCCGCTTGCGAACAACTGTACTCATATCATAGCACACCTGCCGGCAGAGCGCAAGAGTCTTTTTTGCGCCGTGACGGAAAAGTTGCGCCGCGCCGCGGTTATCCCGTTGTGCAGTTTGTCGGGGGCGTGGGCGAAAAGCCCTGGGGGACAGGTGGTTTCACGGTTATTCAACAGCGTGTCGTCCGATAGGCGCACACAGCAAATGAATATGCACGCAAGTATACACGCATAAGAGTAAAAGCCGCCTGATTATGTCTATTAACTGTGTTTTTGCAACTTTTTACGAGAATTATCAGGTAACATAACGCTGGTGGAAAAAGGTGTGGAAACTGTGCAAAACCCTATACACAAAGGGCTGCGCCCGGTTGCGGCCGGGTTATTTTTTGTGTAAACCAGTCAATATTTCAGGGGACCTAACATTTCTTGCGGAAGCGGCGGGGAATGGGGCGTGTGAGCGCTTGCAAAACGCCTGCCGATACTATATAATGTATAATGAATTGTGATCGGTATACACCGGAGGATAGATATGGCAAAGAAAGCGACTTATGATAATGAAAGTATCTCCAGTCTGAAAGGGGCGGACCGGGTACGGAAGCGGCCCGGCGTCATTTTTGGCTCCGATGGGTTGGAGGGCTGCGAGCACGCGGTATTCGAGATACTGTCCAACGCCATTGACGAGGCCCGGGGCGGCCATGGCAAGCTCATCACCGTGACCCGGTTCGCCGACAGGTCCATCCAGGTGGATGACCAGGGCCGGGGCTGCCCGGTGGACTGGAACGAAAAAGAGGGACGCTACAACTGGGAGCTGGTGTTCTGCGAGCTGTACGCCGGCGGCAAGTACGACAACGAGAACAGCGAGAACTACGAGTTCTCCCTGGGCCTGAATGGCCTGGGCTCCTGCGCTACCCAGTATGCCTCCCGCTATATGGACGTGACCGTCTGGCGCGACGGGAAGGAGTACCGGCTGCACTTTGAGCGCGGCGAGATCGCGGGAAAGCTGGAGGTCAGCGAACAGACCGGCAATAAAAAGCGTACAGGCACCACCATCCGCTGGCTGCCGGATCTGGATGTGTTTACCGACATCGATATCCCCGTGGATTACTACCGGGACGTGATGCGGCGGCAGGCGGTGGTCAACGCCGGCGTGACCTTCCGGCTGAAAAACGAGACAGCCGCCGGAAAGTACGAGACGGAGGAGTTCGTCTACGAGCACGGCATCGAGGATTACATCCGGGAGCTGGCGGGTCTGGATGCCCTGACGGAGCCGGTGTACTGGGAGGCGGAGCGCCGGGGCCGGGATCGGCCGGACAAGCCGGAGTACAAGGTGAAGCTCAGCGTGGCGCTGTGCTTCTCCAACAAGACCGCCCTGTGCGAATACTACCACAACTCCAGCTTCCTGGAACACGGCGGCAGCCCGGAGAAGGCCACCCGCTCGGCCATGGTGTCGGCCATCGACAAATACCTGCGGGACAACAACAAGTACGTCAAGGGCGAGGCCAAGATCACCTTCCCGGACGTGCAGGACTGCCTGATCCTGGTCAGCAGCAGCTTTTCCACCCAGACCAGCTACGAAAACCAGACCAAGAAGGCCATCACCAACAAGTTCATCCAGGAGGCCATGACGGAGTTCCTTCGCAGCCGGCTGGAGATATACTTCATCGAGAACCGTGACGCGGCGGAGAAGATCGCCGCTCAGGTGCTCATCAACAAGCGCAGCCGCGAGACGGCGGAGCGCACCCGCATCAACCAGAAGAAAAAGCTCACCGAAAAGATCGATATTGCCAACCGGGTGCAGAAGTTCGTGGACTGCCGCACCAAGGACGTGGAGCGCCGCGAGATATACATCGTGGAGGGCGACTCCGCCCTGGGCGCCTGCAAGCAGTCCCGCGACGCGGAATTTCAGGGCCTCATGCCCGTCCGCGGCAAGATCCTCAACTGCCTGAAGGCGGACTATCCCCGTATCTTCAAAAGCGACGTCATCACCGACCTGATGAAGGTGCTGGGCTGCGGCGTGGAGGTCAGCGGCAAGGCTGTCAAGGACCTGAACCAGTTTGACCTGAGCAACCTCCGCTGGAGCAAGGTGGTCATCTGCACCGATGGCGACGTGGACGGCTTCCAGATCCGCACGCTGATCCTGACCATGCTCTACCGCCTGTGCCCCACCCTGATCCGGGAGGGCTACGTCTATATCGCCGAGACGCCCCTGTTCGAGATCACCTGCAAAGAGAAGTCCGGCGAGAAGACCTGGTTTGCCTACTCTGAGAAGGAGAAGGCGGATATCCTGAAAAAGCTGGAGGGCAAGAAGGTCAATGTCCAGCGCTCCAAAGGACTGGGCGAGAACGACCCGGAGATGATGTGGATGACCACCATGTCGCCGGAGACGCGGCGGCTCATCCGGGTGCTGCCGGAGGACGCCGAGGAGACGGCCCGGGTATTTGACCTGCTGCTGGGCGATAACCTGTCCGGCAGAAAGGACTATATCGCTGAAAATGGTTATAAGTACCTTGATATGATCGATGTAAGCTGACAAAGGCGTATCTCTTGCGCCAATACTTTGTTGCAGCGGCTTGCCATACACAAAGTATGGCTGCGCCCCTGCGCCTTGTCTTGGCGGAAGATCTGACGCCTTTGCCGGTGCTCCGGACATCTGCTCCGTGCAAAGCTATAAAGAAAAGGCCTGCGGCAGCAGGCTTTAGACAGTGAAAGGACACCGTTCCTATGGCAAAAAAGAAAACCGAGGAAAAAGAAATACGGCACGCGGGCGATCCCAACGTGATGGGCCTGCGGGGCGCTGTGGTGGAACAGCCCATCACCGCCACGCTGGACGAGAACTATATGCCCTACGCCATGTCGGTCATCGTCAGCCGCGCCATCCCGGAGATCGACGGCTTCAAGCCCTCCCACCGAAAGCTGCTGTACACCATGTACAAAATGGGCCTGCTGACCGGCAGCCGCACCAAGAGCGCCAATATCGTGGGCCAGACCATGCGCCTGAACCCCCACGGCGACCAGGCCATCTACGAGACCATGGTCCGCCTGGCCAAGGGCAACGAGTCCCTGCTGCATCCCTTTGTGGACAGCAAGGGCAACTTCGGCAAGGTGTACTCCCGGGACATGGCCTATGCCGCCAGCCGGTACACCGAGGCCAAGCTGGCCCCCATCTGCGCCGAGCTGTTCCGTGATCTGGACTGCGATGCCGTGGACTTTGTGGACAACTACGACAACACCACCAAGGAGCCGGCGCTGCTGCCCACCACCTATCCCAATGTGCTGGTGTCCGCCAACCAGGGCATCGCCGTGGGCATGGCCAGCCAGATCTGCGGCTTTAATCTGGGTGAGGTGTGCGATACCACCATCGCCTATCTGAAAAACCCCGCCCACGATATCGCCTCCACGCTGCTGGCACCGGATTTTCCCACCGGCGGCCAGATCATCTGTGACGGCGACGATCTGCGGGCCATTTACAGCACCGGCCGCGGCGGCCTGAAGGTCCGCGCCCGATGGCGGTACGATAAGAAGGAAAACGTCGTCGAGGTGTACGAGATCCCCTACTCCACCACCATCGAGGCCATTCTGGACAAGGTGGCGGAGCTGGTGAAGGCCGGCAAGGTCAAGGAGATCGCCGATATGCGCGACGAGACGGACCTCAGCGGCCTGAAGCTGGCCATCGACCTGAAGCGTGGCGTGGACCCGGACAAGCTTATGGCCAAGCTGTACCGGCTGACGCCTCTGCAGGATACCGTCAGCTGCAACTTCAACATCCTCATCGCCGGTATGCCCCGCGTGCTGGGCGTGGGCGGAATCCTGGAGGAGTGGACCGCCTGGCGCACTGACTGCGTCAAGCGCCGGGTGTACTTCATCCTGAATAAGAAAAAGGAAAAGCTTCACCTTTTGCAGGGCCTGAAGCGCATCCTGCTGGATATCGACCGGGCCATCCGGATCATCCGTGAGACGGAGGAGGAAGCCGAGGTCATCCCCAACCTGATGATCGGCTTCGGCATCGATCAGGTGCAGGCGGAGTACGTGGCGGAGATCAAGCTGCGGAACATCAACAAGGAGTACATCCTCAAGCGGGTGGCGGAGACCAGCGCCCTGCAGGACGAGATCGAGGACCTGGAGGATACTCTGGCCAAGCCGGGCCGCATCCGCAAGATCATCATCAACGAGCTGGAGGACGTGAAGAAGAAGTACGCCGTGCCACGGCGGACGGAGATCGTATACAGTCATGAGATGCCGGAGGAGCCGGAGGAGGAGCCTGCGGAGGACTATCCGGTGCACCTGTTCCTGAGCCGGGAGGGCTATTTCAAGAAGATCACGCCCCAGTCCCTGCGGATGTCCGGCGAGCAGAAGTTCAAGGAGGGCGACAGCCTGCGCCAGTACTTCGAGGCCGCCAACAGCACGGAGCTGCTGCTGTTCACGGATAAGTGCCAGGTGTACAAGAGCCGCGCCAGCGAGTTCGGGGAGACGAAGGCCTCGGCGCTGGGCGACTACCTGCCCGCCAAGCTGGGCATGGATGCCGGCGAGAATGTGATCTGGCTGTGCCTGCCGGGAGATTACAGCGGCAGCGTGGTGTTTTTCTTTGAGAACGGCCGTGCCGCCCGTGTGGCGCTGAGCGCCTACGCCACGGTGTCCAATCGGCGGAAGCTCACCGGCGCCTACTGCGACAAGTTCCCGTTGGTGTGCGCCGTACACCTGACGGAGGATACGGAGCTGGCGCTGGAGACCAACGAGCCCCGGGCTCTGCTGGTGCACACGGCGCTGCTCTCGCCCAAGACCACCCGTTCTACCCAGGGCGTGCAGGTGATGAACATCAAGCCCAAGTACCGGCTGGAAAAGGTGCTTCCCGCGGTGGAATGCGGCATCGTCAACGGTGCCCGCTACCGGACGCGGACCATCCCCGCGGCGGGTGCGCTCCTGAAGCCGGAGGACAGCGAGGAGAAGCAGCTGGAGCTGTTGTAACGAGACGGAAAGGAGGGCACGGACATGGTAAAGAGATGGTGCGCGGCGCTGCTGTGCGCGCTGCTGGCGGCGTCGCTGACCGGCTGCGGCAGCCTGCTGAATCGGGAGTGGTACGAGGTCAAGGATCACAGCCCTACCTATTACGAGGGCGAGGGCCGGGACGTGCTGCGGGCAGATACCTATCAGGATCTGGTGAACAATATCCTCATCTTCGTGGGCAACCACGCGGAGGAGGGGACCATCTGGCTCTATTACGCCCAGGAGGGCCTGGATGCCGGTGACGCGGCGGAGAAGGCCTGCCGCGAGGTGGAGAAGGACACGCCCATGGGTTCCTATGCGGTGTCCTATATCCAGTACACCGTGGACGATTCCGCCCGGAATTACAGCGAGATCACCGTGACCATCGGCTATAAGAAGACCGAGCAGCAGCTCATCGACATCGTCCATGCCACCAATGTCTCCGCCCTGCACGATCTGCTGACCGAGGCGGCCCAGGCAGGCAAAACGGAGCTGGTGGTGCAGCTGAGCGCCTTTGAAGGGCAGTCCTATCAGGTGCAGCAGACGGTGTACCAGGTGCAGAGCGCCATGGGCGGCAGCGGCTGGGTGACGAATTTCTATCCCAACGCCGCCAATGCCGGCGTGGTGGAGATCCTCATGCGGTAGCCCGTGCCGCGACGGCAGCGTTTTTACAAAAAATAAAAATGCAGGGTTGACAAGCAGCGTGTTTTCTGCTACAATTCACCTTGCGTTTGCGGGCGTAGCTCATCTGGTAGAGCGCGACCTTGCCAAGGTCGAGGTAGCGAGTTCGAGCCTCGTCGCCCGCTCCAAAAAGAAACACCATCCGTCAGGATGGTGTTTTCTTTTTGGAATGCCGCGGGCAGGCTTGAACTTGCTGCCTCGACCGGTGCGAAGTGCGTTAAATCCAGCGCTATGAGAGCTCCCCGTGCGGGGATCTGTTCATAGAGGAATACAAAACAAGGGCCGCCCTTTTGGGCGGCCCTTGTTTTCTTACAGCTTTGTCACCATGGGGATGATCATGGGGCTGCGCTTGGTGTGCTTATAGAGATAGCTGCTCACGGCGGAGCGCACAGTGCGGCATACGTCGCCCTCGTCCCGGCGCTTCTTGGCGGACATTCCATCCACAGCCTCCGTGGCCACCCGGCGCATATCCTCCAGTAGCTCCTCGGACTCCTTCACGTACACGAAGCCTCGGGTGACGATCTCCGGCGGGCACAGCAGCTGGTGGTCGTGGCTGGACATGGGTAGCACGATGACCGCCATGCCGTCCTCCGCCAGCAGCTTCCGGTCGTTCAGCACCACCGCGCCCACTTCGCCCACGCCGCCGCCGTCCACGAACACCTCGCCGGCGGGCACGGTGGTCTCGCACTTGATGTGCTTGGTGGTCAGCTCGATGACGCTGCCGTTGTCGGCCACCACGATGCTGGTAGGAGCCATGCCCATGCTCTCCGCCACACGCTTGTGGATCTGCAGCATCCGCTGCTCGCCGTGCAGGGGGATAAAGAACCTGGGCTTCGTCAGCGCGTGGATGATCTTCAGCTCCTCCTGACAGGCGTGGCCGGACACGTGCAGCATATCCGCCTTGTCATACACCACGTCCGCGCCCTTTCGGAACAGCTCATTGATGACCCGCCCCACCGTCACTTCGTTGCCGGGTATGGCGCTGGCGGAGATGATGACCTTGTCGCCGGGGCCGATGTCCACCTGCTTGTGGGTGGAGAACGCCATGCGGTACAGGGCGCTCATTTCCTCACCCTGGGAGCCGGTGGTCACGATGACCTGCTGGTTCAGGGGCAGTCCCTTGATGCGGTTGATGTCCATCAGCGTGTTTTTGGGCACCTTCATGTACCCCAGCTCCGTGGAGACCTTCATGATGTTCTCCATGCTCCGGCCGGTAACGGCCACCTTCCGCCCGCAGGCCGCCGCGGCGTCCAGCACCTGCTGGATGCGGTGCACATTGCTGGCGAAGGTGGTCACGATGATCCGCTTGTCGCACCCGGTGAACTGCCGCTTGAACGTGGCGCCCACGGCGCGCTCACTCATGGTATAGCCCGGGCGCTCCACATTAGTGGAGTCCGCCAGCAGCGCCAGCACACCCTGCTTGCCCAGTTCACCGAAGCGCGCCAGGTCGATGACCTCCCCGTCGATGGGCGTGGAGTCGATCTTGAAGTCGCCGGTGTGTACGACCGCGCCCATCCGCGTGTGGATGGCGAAGGCCACCGAGTCGGCGATGGAGTGGTTCACGTGGATGAACTCCACCTGGAACTTGCCTGCCCGCACCGTCTGACCCGGCTCCACGGTGATCAGCTTCGTAGAGCTGGCCAGCCCGTGCTCCTGCAGCTTCAGCTTGATCAGCCCCGCGGTGAACCGCGTGCAGTAGATGGGTATATTGATCTGCTTGAGCACATAAGGGATGGCCCCGATGTGGTCCTCGTGCCCGTGGGTGATGAACAGACCCCGCAGCCGGCTGCGGTTTTTCACCAGATAGCTGACGTCGGGAATGACGCAGTCGATGCCGTACATATCGTCGCCGGGGAAGGCCATGCCACAGTCCACCACGATGATGTCGCCGCCGTACTCATAGACGGTCATGTTCTTGCCGATCTCATTCAGACCGCCAAGGGGAATGATCTTGAATTTTTCTGCCATAAAAGAATAAATGCTCCTTTTCAGATAAGATAGAGCGCGTCGCGGCGGGTAAAAATGACCGCACGGAAACAAAGGCGTTCTGCCCCGCCCGCCTGCCCTGCATCGCAGGGGGAGGGAACAGTCTGTCGCCCGTCGTCAGCACTCGATATAGAGGGGAACGCCCTCGTTTGCTATATTGACCGCGGCATCCACGCACCGCGAAACAACCAAAAAATACGTGCCGTATTCAGCACTTTTCACAAAGTATACCACAGTTTTTCCCATTTGTACACCCCCAACTTGCCGACGGCATTTGATGGTATTTGACACCCGCCGCCCCGCCGGGAAAATTCCCCGCTGATTTCCCGAAAAGCGTATTGTCCCCGCCCGGCTTTCGTGCTATAATAAACTACTCTCAGTATGGAGTAGTATCCCCGGCGGGAAGGAGGCGCGTTCCCTTGAGCAAGAAGATCATACGCGGATTTCGTACCAATATGACGCTGTACAGCCTGTGCCTCATCGCCTTTGTGGCGGTGACGGTGCCCTTCCAGCCGCTGCTGGCGGCGGCGGAGGGCCTGGTGGCGCTTCTGGTCATCCTGGTGGGCCGCCGCCGCAACAAGATGGCCCAGGCCTCTGTCCGCCAGTACATGGACCGCGTCTCCGGCGGTATGGATACCGCCCGGTCCAGCAATATGCTCTACGCGCCTCTGCCCATGCTGGTGTTCGATGTAGCCACCGGCGAGATCCTGTGGTGCAACGATATGTTCACGGACCTGACCGGCCTGAAGGATAAGATCTTTGAAACGGCGGTAGACGCCGTGATCCCCGACTTCACCTACCGCTGGCTGCTGGACGGCAAGCGTGAATATCCCGAGCAGTTCCGCTGGAACGACCGTATCTACCGCGTCTTCGGCGCCCTGAGCCGCCCGGAGCCGGAGGGCGGCGACCAGCCCACCCTGGCCACTACCTACTGGATGGACATCACTGAGGCTGAGCAGATGCGCCAGACCCTGGAGCTGACCAAGCCCCTTATGGCCATCCTCATGGTGGATAACTATGAGGAGCTGATGAAGGCCTGCCCCGAGAATAAGCGCTCGGCGCTGCTGGCCGCGCTGGAGGAACAGCTGAATAACTGGGCCGCCGGCTCCGGCGGGCTGCTGCTGGGCTACGACCGCGACCGTTACCTCTACCTCTTCGAGGAGAAGGACTACACCGGCTACACCGAAAGCAAGTTCGACGTGCTGGAAAAGGTCCGCCAGGTCCAGGCCGGCGAGGGTGTGTCCGCCACGCTGTCCATCGGCGTGGGCCGGGACGAGGACAGCTTCGAGCAGCTGTTCAAGAACGCCTCCCTGGCGTTGGAGATGGCCCTCTCCCGCGGCGGCGATCAAGCTGTGGTCAAGGACCGTGTGAACTTCGAGTTCTACGGCGGCCGCAGCAAGTCCACCGAAAAACGTACCAAGGTCAAGTCCCGCGTCATGGCCAACGCTCTGGGTGAGCTGATCGACGATGCCAAGCAGGTGTACGTCATGGGTCACAAATACGCGGATATGGACTCCCTGGGCGCCGCCGTGGGCATCTGCTGTATCGCCCGCAAGCGCGGCAAGCCCTGCCAGATCATCATCGACACCGAGAACAACGCCGCCCACCCCATCCTGCGGCGTCTCTCCGAGCAGCCTGAATACGCCAATACCGCCATTTCCGGCCAGGATGCCTTTATCAAGTGCCAGCCCGGCTCCCTGCTGGTGGTGGTAGACACCAACCGCCCCGAGAGCGTGGAGTCCGAGGAAATGCTGGAGACGTGCAACCGTGTGGCCGTCATCGACCACCACCGCCGCGGCAGCAGCTACATTGAGAAGATGGCCCTGAACTACCATGAGCCCTACGCCTCCTCCGCCAGCGAGTTGGTGGCGGAGCTGATGCAGTATCTGGTGGAGCCGTCTGACGTGCTGAAATGCGAGGCCGAGGCCCTGCTCTCCGGAATCGTGCTGGATACCAAGAATTTTACCAACCGCACCGGCGGCCGTACTTTCGAGGCGGCGGCCTACCTCCGCCGTCTGGGGGCCGACACCCAGGATGTCCAGCGGATGTTCCAGGGGGACCTGAACTCCATGATCGCCCGCTATGACATTATCCGTCAGGCAGAGCTGTACCGCGACGATATCGCCGTGGTGGCCCTGGATGAGGAGTGCGACCGCGTCACCGCCGCCAAGGCGGCCGATGAGCTGCTGACCCTCAAGGGCATCCGTGCCAGCTTTGTGCTGTATAAAAAAGGTGACGGCGTGTATATGTCTGCCCGTTCTTTGGGCGAGGTCAACGTCCAGGTGATCCTGGAGGCCTTGGGCGGTGGCGGCAACTCCACCACCGCCGGCGGCCAGGCGGACAACATCACCGTGGCCGAGGCCAAGGCAAAGCTGCTGGAGGCCATCGACAAGTACTTTGAAAATTAAGGTAAAGGAGATACAGATATGAAAGTCATTCTCAAGCAGGACATCAAAGGCAAGGGCAAGAAGGGCCAGATGATCGAGGCCGCCGAGGGCTATGCCCGCAACTTTCTGATCCCCAAGGGCATGGCTGTGGAGGCCACTGCCGACGCCGTCAACACCATGAATCTCCAGGCCAAGGCCAAGGCCAAAGCCGACGCCGAGGCCAAGGCCGAGGCACTGGCCATCGCCGAAAAGCTGAAGGCCTGCCAGGTGAAGATCGCCGCCAAGGGCGGCGAGGGCGGCAAGCTGTTTGGCGCCATCACCGGCGCCGCCATCGCCGATGCCCTTCAGGCCCAGCACGGCCTGACCATCGACGGCAAGAAGCTGGTGCTGGACCAGCCCATCAAGAGCTTCGGCAGCTATGAGGTCAAGGCCAGGCTGGGCTACGAGGTCTCCGGCACCGTGTACGTCCACGTCATCGAAGAGAAATAAGCGGGGAAAGCACCGCGCCGCAGGCGCGGCTATTACCGTAATTTTGAAAGGAGGTCTTCCCATGGCCAACAACACCGACGCCCTGCTGACGCCGTCCATGCCCCATTCCCCTCAGGCGGAGCAGGCGGTGCTGGGCTCCATGCTCATCGACGCCGACTGCGTCAAGGACGTGATGGACAAGCTGCAGGCCCAGGATTTCTATCTGCGGACCAACCGGGAGATCTTCGAGACGATCTACCATATGTTCGTCTACTCCCAGCCCATCGACGGCGTCACCGTGGCCGGCGAGCTGGAGAAGAACGGACTGTATAACGACAATACCCGTTCCTATCTGCTGCAGCTGATGGAGGTCACTCCCACCAGCGCTAACGTCATGGAGTACGTCCGCATCGTGCAGGACAAGTCGCTCATGCGCCAGGTGGCCCAGGCCGCCGGCAACATCACCGCCATGGTGCAGGAGGGCGGCGCCGCCGGCGATATGCTGGAAGCCGCCGAGCAGCAGATCTACGCCATCCGCCGTGGCCGCAGCGCCCAGGGCATGGTGACGGTGGGCATGGTGCTGGGCGACGTGATGAGCCAGTTGGCCGAGCTGTCCGCTAACGGAGGCCGGACCGTGCCGGGCCTGTCCACAGGACTCTCCGCTGTGGATGCCAAGATCAACGGCATGAACAAGTCCGACCTGCTCTTGCTGGCCGCCCGTCCCGGTATGGGCAAGACCAGTATGGCCCTGAATGTGGCCCTGTCCGCCGCCCGCGAGTCCGGCAAGACCGTGGCCATCTTTTCCCTGGAAATGTCCAAGGAGCAGCTGGTCACCCGCCTCATCGCCAGCGAGGGCCTGGTGGAGAACCAGCGCCTGATCACCGGCAACCTGCGGGAGAGCGACTGGCAGCGCATCGCCGAGGCAGCCTCCGCCCTCAGCCGCATGGACATCCGTATCGATGATAACCCACTGCTGAC
>ENA-OYAD01000264-OYAD01000264.1-human-gut-metagenome-genome-assembly--contig:-NODE-264-length-12304-cov-3.527961_pt1 | contig 12304 bp, 19 predicted proteins | sample MGYA00243425_ERZ652814 | MGnify/ENA primary metagenome ERZ652814 (study PRJEB26926, sample SAMN06164694) | human gut metagenome | biome: ENVO:00009003; feature: ENVO:2100002; material: ENVO:00002003...
TCTAGTACGGTCTCGTGGGCTCGGAGATGTGTATAAGAGACAGCTCGTAGTGCGTCAAATCAAGTTCCTCCTTTTGGCGATCTTTCGCTCTAATTCATTGACAAGTTTCCAGATGGTGTCCTGTTTGATGTTCTTATCTACAGAAGCTCTGTAGACATTATCAGGAACAGTATCGCCCTCTCGGTAAATAAACAACAGAATGTCTTTTTCGCTGTCAGAGAAGCCTTTTAGAGCGTTCTCACACGCATACCAGTTCTGCTTGTCTGCGTCAGAGTGGAACTTGGGGTGGGGGTGGCGAGCGTAAAATCTCATGCAATGCTGGATATACTCAGAATAATAAGTTCTCATTCCTTGTCCTCCGCTTTGACATCACTTTTGTTTGAAACCGTCCGCTTGGAGAGTTCTCCCTCGAAATACCACCTGTTGTCAATATTGATGGGATAACCGTCAACATCGGATTTTAGCAGTTTTCCGTTGTCGATAATATATTGTGCGGACGCAATCGCCATCTGATTTTTTACCAAATCCTTGCCTGTACGAAGTAGAAAAGTCACTTTCCCGTTCGTATTTTTCAGCTTATAGTTCATTTTTCGCCCTCCTTGTTCCATTCGGCAATGTCAATACCGTATTGTTTCAGCTTGTAGGTGCAAAGCCATGCTTTGTCCTCGTCACCCATTTCGTACCACTTTGCCAGAGCGTCTATCTCAGTCAAAAAGTAGTCGTAAAAAGCTCTCAGCCGTTTCTTACCAAATCCAAATTTTTCGTGAAGTAGCCATAAAACCAGAGCGTCTATCTCATTGGCGTTCTTTTTGTCGAACTCGGCGCATTGGCGCAATATTTCAGCGTCTATGGCTTTCTGTTCTTTTGTACTGAACTGTACGCCAAAGATATGACCTCGGTTTCTTTTGAAAACCGGCATATCAAACACCTACCACATGAGAAGCGATCATATCTGCGTGATGTGTCCAAAGCACATTGGGGAACTGGTGTACAGCGTTAGTGTAGCTCCTCCATTGATCTTGCTCGGTGAAAGCACCCATGTGAAAGAGAATACACAGAGATTCCTCCTCGGTCATAGTCATGTGCTGAGATAAAAGAATAACCGATTTATCCCCATGGCCTTTCAGAATTGTGTCGGGGTTGTATTCCCACGCTTGCTCGTCATAAACTGGACATTCCTTGCTCCCATCGTAAATCGTTCCTGAGATAGGGTGACGGTACTGGTCTATTTTGCACAGGTCGTGGAACATACCCACAATGAAAGGGCTTTCGGCTCTCTGCCATTTCAGGCCGTTTTTCGCAGACAGGTCTACAAGAGTGTTCATCACCATCAGCGAATGATCGAATAAGCCACCTTCGTATGCGCCGTGAAACTTTGTGCTTGCCGGTGAACGGAAGAAACCGTTTGCAATCAGATAAGCCTTAAAATCTTTTGAAATGATTTTGTCAAGACCAGCGGCTTCAAATAATTGGACTCGCTCTAATTCAGTCATTGGTCTTCCTCCTTCATCAGTTCACAGATAAACGCCATATTACAGGCCATGTGTTTGTAGTGCTCTATACCACTCTCCATGTCTTTTGAATGGTTATCCTCAATGAAAGAGAGCCAGTGCCGGTAAAAAGCGTCTATATATCGTTGCAATTCTACCTTTTTCCAGTTATCAGGGTCATGGTATTTCTCAGTGCCATACTCCCTGACAAGTGCAATATCACGAATGATCTGAACGGGAACAAGAGAAAGTTTTGCTTTCCCTTTATCGTCTTTTGCGATCTCCATTTCATTTCCTCCTGCTCCGCAAAGCTCTGTAGACACCCTTGGTTCTTTGAACATATAAACCATTTTCGGCTTCACGCCACTTGCGCTCTTTTTCCTTGAGTTCGTCATAGGCTTTCTTTTCGGATAAATATTCGGCGCAAGTAGCGTGACAACCGACATGGCGTTTAGGTGCTACACAGTCTTTGCAACATTTTATACTCACCGCCGCACCTGCTCAACGCTTACAGATCGCCAAGCAGAGCGTCAAGGTCGAGACCCTTTGCAGGTTGCGCCGCAGGGGTAGGAGCAGGGGCAGGTGCGGCGGCTTTCGGTGCGACAGAAGCGTCCTTCTCTTTTCCAAGGGTTAAAGCACGAGCTACAGGCTCGGTGTCAAAATACTCTGCCGGGGATTTATCGCCGAGATTTGCGAAGGTAACGGTCTTGTTCGGGTCTTTATCGGAGGGGAGCTTGGTGTGAACGACCTCTGCGCAAACAAAATGGTCGATAAGCTCAGATGGGTCAATATCCTCCAAGGTGTAATCACCCATTACCGTCTTGGCAAAATAAGAGAAAGCGTTCAAAGCCTTTTCATTCAGCTCGTCATTCTTATCTTTAATTGAAAAGCGTTCGGTATGGGTCATACCAGCGGCATTTACCAGCTTTACTTTAATCTTGCCAAACTCCTCGTCATAGGTAGCGTCATATACCCGGAACACATAGGTTCCTTCTGGAATGAGAGTGAAACCACTCGTCATAGGGATTCTTGCCATTGTTTTTGTCCTCCTTATTTCTTCTTAGTGCTCACATACATGGCATAGCCGACAATCAGTACGAGTTCCACCAAAATAGTAGAAATTACACCGGCAACGAACGGGTCAATATACATGGTGCCCTCCTCATTTCTCGTAATCTGTCGGGAAAATCAGGCCAATCACTTCTTCGTCAGAGGACAAATTTGCAGGACGCTTAATTACCAGAGCTTTGCCCTCACTGATTTCTTCCTCGGCGTTGTATTTGACAAACATTTCTACAATGTCTTTTCGCTCAATAAGAGCATAAGAGCTGTTGTCAATGGCAACCTTGTTCTGTTCTCCCTCGGTAGCATAAATACGAACGCAGTCTTTGATAACGCCATCGGCGTAGGGCATGACAGCCGCATGGAGTTCGCAAGGGTCGGTGAAGCTGTCGTAATTGATGATGTTCTCCGCAAAATCGGGCATATCTGTAATATCAGCACAGGTAACACTGTGAATGTCTTCCGGGATTTTCATAAACACTCGGTCAGAAGCAAGCCAGCGTTCACCATTTTTGCGGTTGTAAACGATACCGTCAGAGCCAAGAGCTTTTACAAATTTCTGGAATTTCATGGTAAATCCTCCTTATTTTACAGTCATACGATACTGCTCAGATTTCTTCTGATATTTTTCAAGCAGACCGTCAGCTTCCAGTGCTTTTTTGTCAATGGTGGAGGTTTCAGAACGAGAAACCGTCCAAGTGTAAGTGGAGCCTTTGATCTCCACTTTTTTATCACCGTCCCGGAACTGCTTCATAGCGTGTTCCTTAATGATGTCATTGATCTCTTTCAGCCGCTTCTCTTTATCAGCGATAGCGGTAGCGGCCTTGTCCACCTCTGTTTTGAGACTTTCGGCTTCCTTGATAAGAGCGTCAATGTCTGTATCGGGGGTGAAATTGTGAGTGCGTAAAGCCGCCAAAATCTCAGCGTCTTTCTTCTCGTCATAGACAGGGGAGATACCGCCAGCCACATACTCTCCCCACCAAGACTTCACCTCAGAGACCATGCGCTCGAAGTCCGGGTAACGCTCACTCACCTTGAACTCTACCGTGATGGTGTTCTTGATATTGGGAACATACTTGGAGGGGTCTGTGTAGTCCTTCTCGTCAAGGAAGGAAGCGACCATGATAACATTGTCCACTCCAAGCAGGTATGCGTAGAGAGCCGCCTGTAGAGCGTAGTATTCGGGAGCGTCATTCTGCCAGTCCTCAATACGCTTGGTGGTCTTCATTTCAAGTACGGTGTCCACTTCGCCGTTTTCATTCACTCCGAGGTAGTCCCACATACCGCCAAAGTGCGGATTCTCAGGGAAGAAATCTCCCCAAGTCTTATTGAAGTAATCCTCTCCGTAACGGTCTGTAGGGGTAATCAAATCCATACCATAAGATTTTTTCATATACTCAGCCTGTTTCGGCTCAATGGTCTTACCGGCAATGGTGTAGATCGTGTCCTCAAAGGGCTTCTCGTAGGTCTTGGTGATAGCGCACCACATTTCAAACGGGGTAGACCAAGGGTTCAGCCCAAGGATAGTAGCAAAGCGGGTGCCGGTCACTTTTTTAGTGCGTTTCGGAGGTGTAATCTGAATCTGGTTAGAATCGAGCCATTTCATCATTCGTTACTCCCTTTCAACATAGTGGTGATTCTGGTAATCAGAGCTTCACAGTCAGACTTGCTGATCTCAGTGAACCCCTTTGTCTGCACCGCAATCTGTGCGATCATTTCTTCCTTGGTGGGGTCGGCGTCCTTGAGCTTTTTCAAGACGCTCTTGAGACCCTTAATCTGCAAGGTAGTGGCATTGTCAGCAGGGGCAGTCAGCTCTTCTTTAACCTCCTGACGCTGTTGCGGGGTGGCAGGTGCTTTGGGTGCGGCTTCCGCAGGAGCGGGAGTAGACACTGGCTTGCCAGCGTTTGCGTCAATGGAATCACTCTCGCAAATGTCCAGTGCCATCATGTAGAGGTAGCGGCGCATATATGTGATAGATGAACCAAGGGCTTGCATTTCGTTGGTAGCCTGTTTACCAGTGTTGCTCACAATGGGAGCGATCTGGTTAAACGGAGCCACAAATGCCACAGTGTCCTCCGGGTTGTCGGTGTTCACAATCGTCATGGTGGCGGTATCAGTGGTGAAGTTCACGACAGGAACAAGCCCTACAGTTGCGAAAATACGGATTGCGGTGGGAACAATATCGTCCAGCTCGAAATACTTGAACGACAGGTGCATATTCTTACCCGTCTTCTGCACATCGGCATTGAGGAACTGTTCTCTCGCCTTAATGAGCTTCTGGTAGACATTCTTCGTATTGGTGGTCGTTGCCATTGTTTTTGTCCTCCTCGTTGATTTTTTCTTTTCGGGCTTAATCCCTAAAAAGTCATTGACTCTCTTTTTTGCCATGTCGATGTAGAACTGCTTGCCCACCTCGGCAATGGTTAAGTGATTATCGTTGTCGATGATACAATGCTCCGGGAGCATTTCGATTTTGGCGGTGGAGTCATTCTCTGCCTTAACCTTAAACAGTTTCCCATACCGCTCGTCTGCCGTGGCATATACACGATTCACTCGCTGTACCGGGACTTGCTCACCATCGACAAGGTGATATGCTTCACGATATTTCACACCAGCTTTTGCGATAATCTGGAACTGGAAAATATCGTCACAGCCGTTGATCGTGTCTTCCACAGGTGTACCGTGAACGAAGTACTCTCGGAGGGCGGTCGCAACGATACAGCAGGAATTGTTGATTTTCCAAGCCCCCACGCTGGAAATGCCCCTGACGAGATAGCCGCCCTTTTCCTTGACCTCACCGCTCGGTTGCACCTCGATGTAGTTGTTCACATCTTTCTGCGCAATCTTCTTCACGGAATCTTCTTCCAGTTCAAAGCCGGTGCGCTTCTGCCACTCGTTACAGATTTCGTCCAGTCTCCCAAGGTCAGCCCGGTTGCACTCGACCATGATACCGTCCGTGTTGAGCTGGACTATTTTCAGCCCCGGAATATCGGCGTACAGATGTTCTGCCAGCTCAAGGAGGAATAACTGTCCTGTGATACACACTGAGCGTCCCATGAGAGGGTCAAACAGGTCGTTGTACTTGTTCAGCAATGCCCCATAGGTTGTGTTCACTACCAGTTTGAGTGCATTTGCTGTAGCCTTATCACCACTTGCTTTGGCTTTCATTCGAGTTTCCAATACATCTTCAAAAACCTGTGCTGATGGAATATTTCTCGAAGTATAGCCGCATAATGTCATTAGGTGCGGATAGTAACTCGCTACATCTTTGTTTCGGATAACTCTGTCCTCTGATTCTGTAAAAAAGTAGTTTGGGATAGCGGCATGAATACCGCCATAACCTACCACGCCGGGACAGTCACCGATAGAAAATGTTTGCTTGTCGCTGAACAGGTCTTTGTCTGAAATCCCCGGGTCATACATTCGGTCAAAGAAATCGAAAATCTCTTGTGGAATGTATTCACGCTTTAGGTTTTCCGGGTAGACATATTTGCGTTCATCATCGTGTGGCTGTTTCGTTGCTCTCAACAGAGCCGCAGTCAGTTTGGCGTTTGTCATACTCATTGCCTTTACATCTGATAACCCGGCGAGCCTACCAATGTGGATTTTGTTTTTCAGATAGTCCTTACGAATATCAAGGACTCTCTCAGTGGTATCAACATCATGGTCGCAGTAAAACTCAACCTCTCTGCGTTCTTCCTCAGTGAGAGGACGGTCAATGTCGAACGGAACTGTACTTTCCTGCACTGACATTCCAAGGTGTCCTTCAATAGCTTTGAGAGAAAGTCCCATCTGCATATCATCTTTAATATCTACATTGTTAAAGCGAAAGTAGAAATCTTTGAGTAGCGGACATTCCCAACCTTGACCGCCGCCGATAATGAAATCGTTGACCTGTTTTACTTCTTGTGTTGTAAATCCTGCGGCAATAGCCTTGATGATAAATTGGTCGTAATGTTTCGAGTTGAAACCGACATACACACCTTCTTCGGAGAGTGCCATTTTTAGAACTTCGTTGTCGTTCCATATTCGTGTGCGCTGACCTGTTTCTTTGTCCTTGAATGTTACAAGCCAGTCATAAGCAAACACCTCACAGTCATACGAAATTAGTCGCAATTCTGCTCCTCCTCTCCGATGAAGTAGCACCCATTCTTGCGATAGGTCGTACATCGTTTCTTGTAGGACTTCACGAGGTATGCGATATTGTCCACGAAATCGTAGGCAATCGGTTCTGCCTTTCCCTCAAAAACACGAGCGATTCTGCCAATACTCTGTGTCACCACAGCGTAATCTTTCTGAGGGGTCGTAAGGAACAACCGCTCCAAACGAGGTATGTCCAACCCTTCCTTTGCCAGAGAATAGGTCGCAAACAGGTATTTCTTCTTGCCCGACCGCATATCCTCAATGGCTTTCTCTCGTTCTGCCTTGCCTTTTTTCGTTGTCATTTTGCCGCTCACCATCACAGCGTCCCGTCTCATGTGAGCCGGTAGCCAGCTCATAAGGTGCTCCAAGTGACCGAGCCTATCTGACAATATCAGACAGCTCTTGCCCTCGTTCAGCTTGATGGTGTTTACGATTACTTCCTCCCGGCAAAGATTTTCGGTGAGATAGGTAATCAATTTCGAGTAGTTCAGCGTTCCGTCAGTGTTCATACACTCTCGGCTGATTTCCACCCCTGTTCCGACAGGGAGAATACCAACCTTCATGATTTTGTCACCGACCGCTTTATCAGGGACGGTGTAGACCACATGACCGAGAAGTGCATAGGTGGCTTCAATCATTCCGTCAGACCTGTGTACGGTAGCTGAGAGACCAATTTTGTGTCGAGCCGCCAAAGAGTTCAGAACCTTGTAAAACTGCGTCATAGCAGTAGGTGTCCCGGAACAGCGGTGGCACTCGTCTACGATAATGGTGTCCCACAAGTTTTTGTATTGCGATAGATCGAGCTTACACATGGTCTGAATAGTAGCGAAGGTGATACCGCTTCCGATATTGACCTTTCCCTCGGTGATTGTTCCAATAACCCGTTTGTCCATGTACAGCTCTGCTCGTTCCTTACTCTGCTTGAGCAAATCGAGCGTGTGGGTGAGCCAAAGAGCTTTCTTCCCAAACCGTTTCACAAGAGCAATTCCCATCTGTGTTTTTCCGCTACCTGCTGGACTTTGCAGAATACCGTACTGCTGTGCCGCCACAGCGTCCACAGCGGCCTTTTGATAGTCATAGAGGGGAATATCTACCCCTCCGTAGGGAACCTCCTCAGCGGCCTTGAAATCGCTTATGAAGACAGCGTTCTTTTTTACAAAGTCAGGAAGTGTCCTCAGCGTACCGAATGGGAGCACAAGGGTGTTTCCTCTCTGCTCGTATAGGCTCAAGGTTTTCGGAGTATTGCCGAGCCACAAATTCATGCGAACTTTCTTCTGGTACTCAGGGTTTGCAATTCTCATATGCTTACTGCACCATACGAGCATTTCTGCCGTTGGATTTTCGATGGTGAGTGTGCTGGAAACTGTGATAATCATGCGAACACCACCCACGCTTCCAATGAGCACCCATAGAAGCACATTTCAGAATAGCTGATACCTGATTGCGTCTTTGCCAGCCGTGCCAGCGTCTCATAATCCACCATGAAAATATGGCCTGAGCACAAAAGAGCAAACCAGCCTTTTCCGTTCCCGCTTTCCTGCCACGCACTCATAGCGCAATGCTGATTTTCCTCAATTCTGGAAAAAGGGAATCTCCCTCTTGAACACACCTTGCAGTCAATCAGATAGGATTTACCATTTCTGACAGCAATCACATCAGCCGGTTGCCCCGCCTGATTCTGAGCAAGATTGTGACACCAGAAGCCTTGCTGAAAGAGGATTTCACAGAAAGTGGACTCAAAGCTGTTTCCGAGCTTCTTGTTTGTCATGCTTCTCGTCCTCCTTTCACGATTGCTTTTTCATATCCTGACTGCGTAAACGAATGATATAAATGCAGTTGCCCACCCGGTAAGCGTCATACATTTTGGAGCTTTTTTCGTTCCACTTGCGCCGGTGGGAAGAAACCGTGGAAAGTTTAGTTTTGGCTTCCTTATCAGTGCCATACTCAAAGCACATATTCTTGACATTTCCGCTTGTCAGAAAATCTTCAATGGCCTTGACTTCTTCACTTTTAGCTCCACCATTAAATGATTTCTTAGGTGGGACTTGGACATTGTATTTGATTTCCATTTCATTACCCCCTCAAAAAATCTGAGAAGCCGCTATCGTGTCGATATACAGCAAGCCCTCTGTTCCGGGTATAGGTTCGTACAGGCTTACGGTTTTGGGTTCCCTGTTCTGCTTTTTTCTTTCATTTCCAATAGCAGATTTCATAGCATTACAGGCCACAGTTACGAACCGACTTTTCCGCACATCAGGAACGGCAAACCATCTTTTCACACTAATCAGATAGCGGAAGATCACCATATCAAACCATTCTGCTCGGTCAAGTCTCTGCTGATCTAAGTACCACCAGACAATATAAAGATTGTCTTCGGCAAATTGGGCTTCTTTTGGAGTCAGAGGGCGTTCGTAAAACAATTTTGGCAATCGTACTCTTTTGCCTGATTCCACTTGTCCCCCCCCCCTGATAGCTGTAGAACGATTTTTAGGCTCCATCGTGTTCGGCATTGTGTAACACCTCCTCATACTTCTGCATGAGATCAAGAATGGTGGTAGAGTAGGAACTGCTTGTTACCCCGTTCTCCCATGACTTTTGCGCACCGTAATCTCCCATGTTGTACGCCATCAGAGCCTTGCCGTAATCACCGTACTTCTCGATGTAACTACCGATAATGGTGATACCGCAAAATGCGTTTTGGTATGGGTTAAGGAAATCAGCGACTCGGTACTTTTCCTCAAGCCATTCATGGTTTATGGCATTGATCTGCATAAGACCATAATCATCAGTGGAGCTTATCACCTCCGGGTTAAACCCGCTCTCATGCTCAATCATGGCAAGAGCCAGTGTTACGGGAACACCCTCGTCAGCGCAAATTTCGTAGATGTATCTCTGTAGGGAATCGGACAAAGGAATGTCAAATAAAAACACTTCTGTGTCCTGCGGCAGATTTTCAGACTCATGCACAGGTACTTCTATGGTCTCCGTAACTGTCACTGTCTTTTGCGGCGTGTAAACTGCTCCGATGGCATAACCAATCAATCCTCCCAAGAGAGCAATCACGAGGAAAGCGGTGTACAGTCTTGCAAAATTGCGCTTTGGTTTCTTTTTACTTTCTCTACATTGCGTAGCCATTTTTGAAAATCCTCCTCATTCTTCGGGTCTTCGTAGAACTTCTGCAAAATACCCATCAATGGTCGTGCGAGGTCTGATACTTGCGAGTCAGTGAGACTCGTATTCAGTGAGGATTTTGTCACATTCATTTAGAACAACCGTTGCCTTGGGGTAAGTGTAGACCCCTCGAATTATGCTCGACATTTCGGGCGGCTGAACTGTGATACCTCGCTTACGCAGTTCAAGAATCAAATCCACCTGCTTGACACCGAGCTTTTTCATTCGTTCTTGAATATGACTCATGCTTTTACCTCCTTTCACAGTTCAGAAATCAGGAATTATCTTGACAACAAAGCGAATTGATGTTATTATTCTTATAGGACTACTCAATCCTTGTCCCTCCTTGAAATTGGCACTTTCGAGGGGGCTGGTTTCTTATTGTCAATTCGTAATTCCCGAACTTCTTGGTCTTATTATAATTCTTCTTTAACGAATTGTCAATAGGCAAATTCAAAAAATCAGAATTAAAATTTGTGTAAGGAGAATTTCAATGTCTTTCAAAGAGAATATCAACCGTATTTGCCTTGAGCGTGGCACAAACCTAACGGCAGTCGTTAAACAAGTCAAAGGCTCGTCTTCATTTACAAGCTCCATCAACAAAGGGTCACTTCCAAAAGAAGATGAAATGGTGCAAATGGCAAAGATTTTGAATTGCTCCGTCATTGATTTCTTCATGGACGAAGAAGACCTCGCTCCGCAAAATGAATCACAGAATGAGGACGAAGCAGATATTCTTAGGATTTACCGTTCGCTTTCCAGACGGGCAAAGCATGAGTTCATGTCAATGGCGTATGAATTTGAACACAGGGAAGAATTAGAGGGGGATAAAGAATCTTCTACACACAGCGAAGGTAATCCCCATAGAACTGCTCAGGCGTAAAAAGCGATTGGAGGTGATACTACGAAAGCGGTAATATATGCTCGATACTCAAGCCACAATCAAAGAGAGGAGTCAATCGAGGGACAGCTTCGTGAGTGTCACGACTTCGCCTTAAAAAACGGAATGACGATTATCGGCGAGTATTGCGACAGAGCAATCTCTGGAAAAACCGATAACCGTCCGAACTTTCAGCGGCTTATAAAAGACAGCGAAAAAGGTCAGTTTGAGGCAGTGATAATGTACACCCTTGATCGTTTTGCTCGAAACAGATACGACTCTGCAATCTATAAAGCAAAGCTGAAAAAGAACGGTGTGCGGGTCTATTATGCCAAACAACCCATGCCAGACACCCCGGAGGGCATTATTCTTGAATCCGTGTTGGAGGGATATGCTGAATACTACTCGGAGAATCTATCTCGCAACATCAAGCGTGGTATGAAAGAAAATGCCCTACAATGTCTTGCCAACGGTGGAGCTGGTATGCCATTGGGTTACATTGTAGGGGAAGATAGAAAGTATAAAATTGACCCTGTAGGAGCTAAAATAGTTCAAGAGATTTTTCAGATGTACGCTGATGGTATGTCAGCAACTCAGATCATCAACGAATGTAACAAACGAGGGTACAAAACCTCACGGGGAAACGCCTTTAATAAAAACAGTCTCAGAACGATGTTGAAGAATGACAGATATATCGGAATCTATCGTTTCGCAGATGTCATTGTGGAAGACGGAATACCACCAATCATAAGCCGGGAATTGTTCGATAAGGTACAGGCTATGCTTAAACACAATTACTCAGCTCGTGCAAGAAAGAAAGCCAAAGACGATTATCTTCTCACCACCAAACTGTTTTGCGGTCATTGTGGCTCTGCTATGGTAGGTGAGAGTGGTACTTCAAAATCAGGCAAGCTCCATCATTACTACAAGTGCATTGATCGCAAACGAAACCGTAAATGTAAAAAAGCTGTGGAGAAGAAAGATTGGATAGAAGAACTGGTAGTGCGTTTCACCGTCCAAAAAGTTCTTACCGATGAAAACATCGAGCGCATTGCGGAAAAGGCAATGGAGATCATCGAAAAGGAATCGGCAGATACCACATATATTGATGGGCTTCAAAGCGAATTGAAAGACATTAAAAAGAAAATCAAAAACCTTATGAACGCTATTGAGCAAGGAATTATCACTTCCACCATCAAGGAAAGAATGAATGAGTTGGAACTTGAAAAGAACGAGGTGGAGGGGAAAATAGCTCGTGAAGAAATGAAAAAACCACTCCTGACGAAAGAGCGCATAATGTATTGGCTCTACTCGTTCAAGAGTGGTGATATAGATGATATTGAGTATCGGCGCAGAGTGATAGATACTCTGGTAAACTCGGTGTATGTTTACGATGATGGAAAAAAGGGACGGAGAATCGTTTTCACTTTCAATATTTCCGGGCAAAACACAGCCACGCTTTCGTGTTCGGATATAGCGTGTGCCGCTCCACCAAAAAAATAAGAGACACGCTTTCGCGTGTCTCTTATTTTTTTGGTTCACTCATTTCATTCGTTCA
>ENA-OYAD01000272-OYAD01000272.1-human-gut-metagenome-genome-assembly--contig:-NODE-272-length-12160-cov-9.864023_pt1 | contig 12160 bp, 9 predicted proteins | sample MGYA00243425_ERZ652814 | MGnify/ENA primary metagenome ERZ652814 (study PRJEB26926, sample SAMN06164694) | human gut metagenome | biome: ENVO:00009003; feature: ENVO:2100002; material: ENVO:00002003...
ATTCCAAGGAATAGAAATTTTATTTTTAAGAATAAAGGCTTTGTTTGTAGAAACAGAATCCTTGTTCTATTTTTGTATAGGCACAAAGGTAAGTTTCCGTGGCGAGAAAAGCAAGTTTTGGTGGGGAGAATCTTCATATTTATCTGCAAATGCCTTTACTGAGATATAGTCTTTCTTTTTTATATGGAATCGCATTTTTCGGAAAAAGATTTCGGTTGTGGGCGACGGCCGCTCTTCTATTATGGAGGATGACGTTTCTTTTATGCAAAAAAATATGCCACAATTTGCTCTTTTCGTAAATAAGTCGTTACTTTGCACAAATTTTAAAGAGACTATGCAATCGCAGGAAATGAGAAGCAAATATAACCTCCGTTCGAATGAATTTCATTCGGGAGCCGTCAGTTTCTCTTTTTTCGAGAAAGATATTTTTAGTTCTTTGGTAATGCGTTAATCCTTTATTGGGTGACGCATTTTTTTTGTGAAATAGCTACAACTCGTAGTTCGTAGCTTGTAACTCGTAACTTAATAGACAACAAGAGAATATGGAAAAGAATTTAAAGAAAGTGCTTGTCTTGGGTTCTGGTGCGCTCAAGATTGGTCAGGCCGGAGAGTTTGACTATTCCGGTTCGCAGGCGCTGAAGGCGTTGCGCGAAGAAGGTATCGGTTCTGTTTTGGTAAACCCGAACATTGCTACTATCCAGACATCGGAAGGTATCGCCGATCAAGTTTATTTCTTGCCGGTGACTCTCTATTTTGTGGAAGAAATCATCAAGAAAGAACGTCCCGACGGCATTTTGCTGGCATTCGGCGGACAGACGGCGCTGAACTGCGGTACGGAACTCTACCAGAACGGAATTCTTCAGAAATATGGCGTGCGCGTGCTGGGTACTTCCGTTGAGGCGATTATGTACACCGAAGACCGTGACCTCTTTGTGAAGAAGCTGGACGAGATTCCGATGAAGACTCCGAAGAGCCACGCTGTGGAGAGCATGGAAGACGCACTGAAGGCAGCCCGCGAGATTGGCTACCCCGTGATGGTGCGCTCGGCTTATGCTCTGGGTGGACTGGGAAGCGGTATTTGTCCGGACGAGGAAGCCTTCATTAAATTGGCCGAAAGCTCTTTCACTTTCTCCAAGCAGATTCTGGTAGAAGAGTCTCTGAAGGGTTGGAAGGAAATTGAATTCGAGGTAATCCGCGATGCCAACGACCACTGCTTCACGGTGGCAAGCATGGAAAACTTCGACCCGCTGGGCATCCATACGGGTGAGTCCATCGTAGTGGCTCCCACTTGCTCATTGACCGACGAGCAGGTGAAAATGTTGCAGGAGCTTTCCACCAAATGTATCCGCCACCTGGGCATCGTGGGCGAATGTAACATCCAGTATGCGTTCAACGCCGAGACAAACGACTATCGTGTCATCGAGGTGAACGCCCGTCTGTCCCGTTCTTCCGCATTGGCTTCCAAGGCTACCGGTTATCCGCTGGCATTCGTGGCTGCCAAGATTGCGTTGGGCTATACGCTCGACCAAATCGGCGAGATGGGAACTCCCAACTCGGCATATGCAGCTCCGCAGCTTGACTACCTGATTTGCAAGATTCCGCGTTGGGACTTGACAAAGTTCGTAGGTGTCAGCCGCGAAATTGGCTCCAGCATGAAGTCGGTAGGCGAAATCATGTCTATCGGACGTTCCTTTGAAGAAATTATCCAGAAGGGCTTGCGTATGATTGGTCAGGGAATGCACGGATTCGTGGGCAATGAGGGAGTGGAGTTCGATGACTTGGATTACGAACTGTCACATCCCACCGACCTGCGCGTCTTTGCCATTGCCGAGGCTCTGGAAAAGGGATATGCCATCGACCGCATCTTTGAGCTGACCAAGATTGACCCCTGGTTCTTGGGCAAGCTGAAGAACATCGTAGACTACAAGCAGAAACTTTCTCAATATAATAAGGTAGAAGATATCCCCGCCGACGTGCTGCGCGAAGCAAAAGTGCTTGGCTTCTCCGACTTCCAGATTGCCCGTTTCGTACTGAATCCGCAAGGCAATATGGAGAAGGAAAACCTCGCCGTACGTGCCCGTCGTAAGGAGCTGGGCATCCTGCCTGCCGTGAAGCGCATTAATACGGTGGCTTCCGAACATCCGGAACTGACGAACTACCTCTACATGACGTACGCCGTTCAAGGTTACGATGTGAACTATTACAAGAATGAAAAATCAGTGGTTGTACTTGGTTCGGGCGCTTACCGCATCGGTTCGTCCGTAGAGTTTGACTGGTGCTCGGTGAACGCCATCCAGACGGCTCGCAAGCTGGGCTACAAGTCCATCATGATTAACTATAATCCCGAAACTGTTTCTACGGACTACGACATGTGCGACCGTCTGTACTTCGACGAACTCTCTTTCGAGCGCGTACTCGACGTTATCGACTTGGAGCAGCCGCGCGGTGTCATCGTCTCAGTGGGTGGACAGATTCCGAACAACCTGGCTATGAAGCTTCACCGCCAGTCAGTTCCCGTGTTGGGTACTTCCCCCATCTCCATCGACCGTGCCGAAAACCGTAACAAGTTCTCTGCCATGCTCGACCAGCTGGGCATCGACCAACCGGCTTGGCAGGAACTCACCAGCCTGGAAGATGTGAAAGGCTTTGTAGAGAAGGTGGGCTATCCGGTACTGGTGCGTCCGTCTTACGTACTCTCCGGTGCTGCGATGAATGTATGCTACGATGAAGAAGAACTGGAAAACTTCTTGAAGATGGCTGCTGAGGTATCTAAGGAATATCCGGTGGTGGTATCCCAGTTCTTGCAGAACACCAAGGAAATCGAGTTCGACGCTGTTGCCCAAAACGGTGAAGTGGTGGAATACGCCATCTCCGAGCACGTAGAGTTTGCCGGTGTACACTCCGGTGACGCTACGCTGGTATTCCCGGCACAGAAGATTTACTTTGCAACGGCACGCCGCATCAAGAAAATCAGCCGCCAGATTGCGAAGGAACTCAATATTTCCGGTCCTTTCAATATCCAGTTCCTGGCACGCAACAACGAGGTGAAGGTTATCGAGTGTAACCTCCGTGCATCGCGCAGCTTCCCGTTCGTATCCAAGGTGCTGAAGCGTAACTTCATCGAGACTGCTACCCGTATCATGCTGGACGCTCCCTATACACAACCGGACAAGTCGGCATTCGACATCGACCGTATCGGTGTGAAGGCAAGCCAGTTCTCCTTCTCCCGTCTGCACAAGGCAGACCCGGTATTGGGTGTGGACATGTCGTCTACGGGCGAGGTAGGCTGTATTGGCGACGACTTCTCCGAAGCATTGCTGAATGCCATGATTGCTACCGGATTCAGAATCCCCCGTCCCGAGAAGGGCGTGATGTTCTCCTCCGGAGCCATGAAGTCCAAGGTGGATTTGCTGGATGCCAGCCGCATGCTCTTTGCCAAAGGCTATAAGATTTATGCTACGGCAGGTACAGCCGCTTTCCTCAACGCCCATGGCGTGACGACGGAAGCCGTTTACTGGCCGGATGAACGCCCGGATGCGGAAAACAACGTGATGACGATGATTGCCGACCATGCCTTCGACCTGATTGTCAACATTCCGAAGAACCATACGAAACGCGAGCTGACCAATGGCTACAAGATTCGTCGCGGTGCCATCGACCACAACATTCCGTTGATTACCAATGCCCGCCTGGCAAGTGCCTTTATCGAGGCATTCTGCGAAATGAAGCTGGAAGATATCCAGATTAAGAGCTGGCAGGAGTACAAATAAATTGTTTGCTCTATAAACGATTGCAGGAGCGGAAAGCCGAAAGGTTTTCCGCTCTTTTGGTATACTGCGTTTATTTCCGTATTTTTGTTCGGGGCTGAGTCTCTGTATGAATCAAAAGAAGAAATAATATGAATGAAGTGGAAAAAATGCGTAGCTCCCAGTTGGCGGATATGTCCGTTCCGGAGATACAGGTGAAGTTCGAGCATGCCAAGCGCTTGCTGGCAAAAATGCGTGTGATGAGTACTTACGATGAGGATTACCGGAGTTTGCTGGAGGAACTGGTGCCAGGTATTCCCGCTACTTCCATCATCTGCCCGCCCTTCCATTGCGACCACGGGGATGGTATCCGGCTGGGTGAGCATGTCTTTGTCAATGCCAATTGCACTTTCCTGGACGGGGGATATATCACGATTGGTGCCCATACGTTGGTCGGTCCATGCGTACAGATATACACTCCCCATCATCCGATGGATTATATCGAGCGTCGTACGGAAAAGGAATATGCCTATCCGGTGACGATAGGAGAGGATTGCTGGATTGGCGGCGGTGCCATTTTGTGTCCAGGCGTCACCATCGGCGACCGTTGTATCATCGGTGCGGGTAGTGTGGTGACGAAAGATATTCCATCCGATAGCATAGCCGTTGGCAATCCGGCAAAGGTTATCCGGAAAAATGAGGCAAAAAAGTGAACGTACTAAATGCTTGAAAAACAGAGTGTGTCGCTAAATGACTAAAAAAATATCGAAAAATATTATGCAAAAGTTTTGGTAATGTCAAAATAAGCTGTACCTTTGCATCGCTTTTGAAACGGAAGTGTACGGGCGTTTAGCTCAGCTGGTTCAGAGCATCTGCCTTACAAGCAGAGGGTCGGCGGTTCGAATCCGTCAACGCCCACTGGAAATTTTCATTCGAAGGTGGTCTTGCAAGTGATTGTAAGGCCATTTTTTTATCCGTTAACTTCCTTTTCTTAAAATCTTTATCCTTTATGTCTTGTTACTCAGAAAAAAGCAGTAATTTTGCAGTCCGATAATTATCATCATAAATACGACGTATGAAACTTGATTTACTTACCGCAATCTCTCCGATTGACGGTCGATACAGAGGCAAAACGGATGTTTTGGCTGCCTATTTTTCAGAATTTGCACTGATTAAATACCGTGTACAAGTTGAAGTAGAATACTTTATCACGCTGTGTGAGCTGCCTTTGCCGCAGCTGAAAGGGGTGGATAAGGGTGTTTTCGAAACCTTGAGAAACATTTACCGTAACTTTTCCGAAGCCGACGCGCAACGCATTAAGGACATTGAGAGCGTGACGAACCATGATGTGAAGGCTGTGGAGTATTTCTTGAAAGAAGAGTTTGACAAGTTGGGTGGTATGGACGACTATAAGGAGTTCATCCATTTTGGCCTGACTTCACAAGATATCAACAATACGTCTGTTCCTTTGTCTGTAAAGGAGGCGTTGGAGCAGGTGTACTATCCTCAAATAGAGGAACTGATAGCGCAGCTCCGTGCTTATGCGGAAGAGTGGGCCGCTATCCCCATGCTTGCCAAGACACACGGACAACCGGCTTCGCCTACCCGTTTGGGCAAGGAGGTAATGGTGTTTGTCTACCGTCTGGAACGCCAGTTGGCAACGCTGAAGGCTTGTCCGGTGACAGCAAAGTTCGGTGGCGCTACGGGTAATTACAATGCCCATCATGTGGCTTATCCGGAATATGACTGGAAGGCATTCGGCAATAAGTTCGTTTCCGAAAAGCTTGGCTTGGAACGCGAGGAGTATACTACCCAGATATCCAATTACGATAATCTGTCTGCCATCTTTGATGCCATGAAGCGCATCAATACGGTGATGATTGATATGAACCGTGACTTCTGGCAATATATCTCTATGGAATATTTCAAGCAGAAGATTAAAGCCGGTGAGGTGGGCTCCAGCGCGATGCCGCACAAGGTGAACCCGATTGACTTTGAAAATGCGGAAGGAAACCTGGGCATGGCGAATGCTATTCTTGAGCACTTGGCGGTAAAACTGCCGGTTTCCCGTTTGCAGCGTGACTTGACGGACTCTACCGTGCTCCGCAATGTGGGTATGCCGTTCGGGCATATCATTATTGCCATACAAAGTTCTTTGAAGGGTTTGCGTAAGTTGCTGTTGAACGAACCGGCCATCTACCGTGACCTGGACAATTGCTGGAGCGTGGTGGCCGAGGCTATCCAGACCATTCTGCGCCGCGAGGCCTATCCGCATCCTTATGAAGCGTTGAAAGCGTTGACCCGTACCAATCAGGCCATTACGGAAGCGTCTATCAAGGAATTTATAGAGGGACTGAATGTAAGTGAAGAGATAAAGAAAGAATTGCAGGTGATTACCCCCCATACTTATACGGGAATTTAAGCAACCACAGAAGTGTACCGGAGGAATTTCAACTTTTTACTCCGGCAATTGTTATAGAAACATATAAAATTCAAGGTATAATAGAGACAATGAATGGCCGTGAGGCCAAGGTTTAATTTTATTCGAATAAAAAACAATGAGTACAGAAAACGAAACTTGGCGTGATGCTTCTTCCGCAGAGGAGAACTCAGGTGCCGGCCGCGATGGTAACCAATTTAACAAGGAAGGTGGCTACAGCCGTCCGTCTTACAACCGTGATAATGGCGACCGTCCTTATCGCCCTAGATTTAACAGTGAAAACGGGGACCGCCCGCAGCGTCCTTATAACAGTGACCGCCCTTATCGCCCGCGCTTTAATCCTGGTGCGGACAATGGCGACCGTCCGCAGCGTCCTCGTTACAATAACGATAATGGCGACCGTCCCTATCGTCCGCGCTATAACAGCGAAGGCGGCGACCGTCCGCAACGCCCTTATGGAAACAATTCGGGTGACCGTCCTTACCGTTCGCGCTATAACAGCGAAGGTGGCGACCGTCCGCAACGCCCTTATAATAGTGACCGTCCGCAGCGCCCGCGTTATGGCAATGAGGGTGGTGACCGTCCGCAACGTCCTTATAACGGCGACCGCTCCTACAACAGCGACCGTTCTTATAATACGGACCGTCCCTATCGTCCGCGCTACAACAGCGAAGATGGCGACCGTCCGCAGCGTCCTCGCTACAATAATGAGGGTGGTGACCGTCCTTATCGTCCACGCTTCAATTCGGGTGGTGGAAGACCTGGCGGATACGGCAACAGAGACAGCTATAGCCGTCCAGTCCGTCGTTCGGCCGATTATGACCCCAATGCTAAGTACAGCAAGAAGAAACAGATAGAATATAAGGAGCAGTTTGTGGACCCGAACGAGCCTATCCGCTTGAACAAATTCCTGGCCAATGCCGGTGTTTGCTCCCGTCGCGAGGCTGATGAATTCATCACTGCCGGAGTCGTTTCTGTAAACGGAGAGGTGGTGACGGAATTGGGAACCAAGATTAAGCGCGGTGATGAAGTGAAGTTCCACGACCAGACGGTCAGCATAGAACGTAAGATTTACGTACTGCTGAACAAGCCGAAGGATACTGTGACTACTTCGGATGACCCCCAAGCACGTCGCACGGTGATGGATTTGGTGAAGGGCGCATGCGACGAACGTATTTATCCGGTAGGTCGTCTGGACCGCAATACTACAGGTGTATTGCTGCTGACAAACGATGGTGACCTGGCTTCCAAGCTGACGCATCCCAAGTATCTGAAGAAGAAGATATATCATGTGCATTTGGACAAGAACCTGACAAAAGCCGATATGGAGCAGATTGCAGCCGGTATTCAACTGGATGACGGGGAAATCCATGCAGATGCCATCAGCTATACGGATGACTTCAAGAAAGATGATGTCGGTATTGAAATCCACTCCGGCAAGAATCGTATCGTGCGTCGTATCTTCGAATCGCTGGGATACAAGGTGATGAAACTGGACCGTGTGTATTTTGCCGGTTTAACCAAGAAAGGCCTGCGCCGCGGCGAATGGCGTTACCTCACGGAACAAGAGGTGAACTTCCTGCGCATGGGTTCTTTTGAGTAATATATAATAAGGTATAATAACTGTTTTATGGAAAAGATTAGTAGAACAAAGATTGTTGACCTGCTGAAGCGTGAAGATTTTGGCGCTATGGTCAACGTGAAGGGCTGGGTTCGTACCCGCAGAGGTAGTAAGCAAGTAAACTTTATCGCGCTGAATGACGGTTCTACAATAAATAATGTGCAGATTGTAGTAGACTTGGGTAACTTCGATGAGGAGATGCTGAAAGAGATTACTACCGGTGCTTGTTTGAGCGTGAACGGTGTGCTGACGGAATCTGTCGGTTCCGGTCAGAAGGCCGAAGTGCAGGCCCGCGAAATCGAAGTGCTGGGAACTTGCGATAACACGTATCCGTTGCAGAAGAAAGGTCATTCCATGGAGTTCCTCCGTGAGATAGCCCATCTGCGTCCCCGTACCAATACGTTCGGGGCTGTGTTCCGTATTCGTCATAATATGGCGATTGCCATCCACAAGTTCTTCCATGACAGAGGATTCTTCTATTTTCATACTCCGATTATCACGGCTTCCGACTGCGAAGGCGCAGGCCAGATGTTCCAGGTGACTACGAAGAACCTTTACGACTTAAAGAAAGATGAGAACGGTTCCATTATTTACGATGATGACTTTTTCGGAAAGCAGGCCAGCCTGACTGTTTCCGGACAGTTGGAAGGCGAACTTGCCGCTACTGCATTGGGAGCCATCTATACATTCGGTCCTACGTTCCGTGCCGAGAATTCCAATACTCCCCGCCACTTGGCAGAGTTCTGGATGATTGAGCCGGAAGTGGCGTTCAATGATATTACGGACAATATGGACCTGGCGGAAGATTTCATCAAATATTGTGTACAGTGGGCTTTGGACAACTGTGCCGACGATGTGAAGTTCCTCAATGACATGTTTGATAAGGGCTTGATTGAACGTCTGCAAGGTGTCTTGAAAGAAAGCTTCGTGCGCCTGCCTTATACGGAAGGTATCAAGATATTGGAAGAGGCTGTTGCCAAAGGGCATAAGTTTGAATTCCCGGTGTACTGGGGAGTTGACTTGGCTTCCGAACACGAGCGCTATCTGGTGGAAGACCACTTCAAGCGTCCGGTTATCCTGACTGACTATCCGAAGGAAATCAAAGCGTTCTATATGAAGCAGAACGAAGACGGCAAGACCGTGCGTGCCATGGATGTACTCTTCCCGAAGATTGGAGAAATCATTGGCGGTTCCGAACGTGAATCGGATTACAACAAGCTGATGACGCGCATTGACGAACTTCACATCCCGATGAAGGATATGTGGTGGTATCTCGATACCCGTAAGTTCGGTACATGTCCCCACTCCGGGTTCGGTTTAGGCTTTGAGCGCTTGCTGCTGTTCGTTACGGGCATGACGAATATCCGTGATGTCATACCGTTTCCGCGTACGCCGCGCAACGCCGAGTTCTAAGTTTCGGAATATACAAACTGGATAAAATCATCCGCACAAACATTCTGTTGTTTGTGCGGTTTTTTTATACCCAAAAATGTTATAATCTCAAAATAAATCTTTATATTTGTGTCTAGCGGAACGACATAACGTTAACCAACATCATACGAATATGAAACGGAACTATTTCTTTACCATGCTGGCAGCGGTGCTGCTTGCGGTAGCGGGAGCCAATGCGCAGGAGAGCGCAGAGTTTAGGCCTGCGGAACTGGCAGGAATTTGGCAGTTATGTCATTATGTGTCCGAAATCCCGGATGTTCCCGGGATATTGAAACCGAGTAATACCTTTAAAGTGCTGAGTGATGACGGCCGCATTGTCAACTTTACAATTATTCCAGGCAAGGATGCCATCATCACGGGGTATGGGACTTATCAGCAGCTGACGGATAGTTCCTATAAGGAAAGTATTGAGAAAAACATCCATCTGCCCATGTTGGACCACAAAGACAATATACTGGAGTTTGAAATAGGGGACGACGGGGTAATGTACCTGAAGTATTTTATAGCTAAGGACTTGAATGGGAATGAACTGAATACATGGTTCCATGAAACATGGAAGCGGGTGGGCATGCCCGCGAAATTCCCCGAGGACCTTGTTCGTTGATATTTCTTTCTCTTTCCCGTTTCTTTCTCAATGCAGCTTTGAAGGTCTTCTATGACGGCATTGGCCGATGAAGGCCGCATCATAAAGAGTTGTTCTAGCGGAGATTCTTTCGTTTCTCCGCAGGATAACTTTGTCTGTTGTATATCAGCCAAGTGGCTCTCTAAAAAAAAGTGGAAAACTTTTGCCAGTTCTAAGAAAAACCGTACCTTTGCAAGCCGATTATTATCTCAAAAGGATAAGCATTTAATTCATAGCGAGTTAATCTTCCATTGTCCGGGATGACTGGCTTGCGGTGAAGAAAAACATTTTAGTAGTAACATTTTAAAAAACAATTAAGAGTGGATACTTTAAGTTACAAGACCATTTCTGCAAACAAAGCTACAGTGACTAAAGAATGGGTCATTGTTGACGCTACAGACCAGGTATTGGGTCGTCTGGGCGCAAAAGTTGCGAAACTGTTGAGAGGAAAGTATAAACCTAACTTTACCCCTCACGTAGATTGTGGCGATAATGTAATCATTATCAACGCCGACAAAGTAAAATTAACCGGTAACAAGTGGAATGACAAGGTATATCTGTCATATACAGGTTATCCCGGCGGCCAGAGAGAAATCACTCCTGCCCGTTTGCAGGCAAAACCGAACGGTGATGACAAGTTACTGAGAAAAGTAGTAAAGGGTATGTTGCCTAAGAACAAGTTGGGCGCAAAATTGCTGGGCAATATGTATGTATATGCCGGCAGCGAGCACAAACACGATGCTCAGAACCCGAAAATGATTGATATTAACGTACTTAAATAAGAGATAATGGAAGTAGTAAATGCATTAGGCAGACGTAAAAGTGCAATTGCACGTATTTTCGTAAGCGAAGGTACTGGAAAGATTACTATTAATAAGAGAGACCTCGCAGAGTACTTTCCATCAAGCATTCTTCAGTATGTAGTTAAACAGCCGTTGAATAAGCTGGGTGTTGCTGAAAAGTACGACATCAAAGTTAATCTCTGCGGTGGCGGTTTCACCGGCCAGTCTCAGGCTTTGCGTTTGGCAATTGCCCGCGCACTGGTGAAAATCAATGCTGAGGACAAGGCTGCTCTCCGTTCTGAAGGTTTCATGACTCGTGATCCTCGTTCTGTTGAACGTAAGAAACCGGGACAACCGAAAGCACGTCGTAGATTCCAGTTCAGTAAACGTTAAGAGTTGGAGAACGGTTGGGGCGGACAAGTTGCTTAATTCTCGACTTTCACCTCTCAACTCTCAACTGAAAAAGCGTTTAGTATCTAAACTACCGGGACTCTTCAGATTCAGACTACCCGGCGGTTGGTTTAGAAGAAACAAAAAAGAAAGTAAACGATTAATTTAAAAGAAAATGTCTAGAACAAATTTTGATACATTATTGGAAGCCGGTTGCCACTTCGGTCACTTGAAAAGAAAGTGGAACCCTGCAATGGCTCCTTACATCTTCATGGAGCGCAATGGTATTCACATCATTGACCTCAACAAGACGGTTGCTAAAATTGACGAAGCTGCTGAAGCTTTGAAGCAAATCGCTAAATCAGGAAAGAAAGTCCTGTTTGTTGCTACTAAAAAACAAGCTAAGCAGGTGGTTGCCGATAAGGCTGCATCTGTAAATATGCCTTATGTAATCGAGCGTTGGCCGGGTGGTATGTTGACTAACTTCCCGACTATCCGTAAGGCTGTCAAGAAGATGGCTACCATCGACAAGTTGACAAGCGACGGTACCTATTCAAACCTCTCCAAGAGAGAAATTCTTCAGATTTCACGTCAACGTGCAAAGTTGGACAAGACTTTGGGCTCTATCGCTGACCTGACTCGTCTGCCGTCTGCTCTGTTCGTTATCGACGTAATGAAGGAAAACATCGCAGTTCGTGAAGCTAACCGTCTGGGGATTCCCGTATTCGGTATCGTTGATACAAACTCCGATCCTACGAATATCGATTTCGTAATCCCGGCAAATGATGACGCTACTAAGTCAGTAGAAGTTATTCTTGATGCTTGCTGCGCTGCTATGCAGGAAGGTCTGGAAGAACGTAAGGCCGAAAAGGTAGACATGGAAGCTGCCGGTGAAGCTCCTGCCAACAAAGGTAAGAAGAAAGCTACAAAAGCAAGACTCGACAAGTCCGACGAGGAAGCAATCAATGCCGCTAAGGCTGCTGCTTTCATGAAGGAAGAAGAGGCTTAATCATACTGTTGAGAGTTGAGAATTGAAAGTTGAGAGTTACTTTACGGCAATTCTCAATTCTCTATTCTCAACTCTCAATTACTTTATAAGGATATTAT
>ENA-OYAD01000285-OYAD01000285.1-human-gut-metagenome-genome-assembly--contig:-NODE-285-length-11753-cov-7.423235_pt1 | contig 11753 bp, 9 predicted proteins | sample MGYA00243425_ERZ652814 | MGnify/ENA primary metagenome ERZ652814 (study PRJEB26926, sample SAMN06164694) | human gut metagenome | biome: ENVO:00009003; feature: ENVO:2100002; material: ENVO:00002003...
TTGAGCGTATTCAGCCCGAAAACCTTGCCACTGCCTGCCACACGCTTAAAAAGGCATCCGGCAACGGAAACAAGCGACTGACGGGGAATCAGAAGATATAAAGGAACGGCTTACAGACGAAGCAGGATATTGGTGCTTCATCCGTAAGCCGTTCCTTTTTCTTTTTGCCGTAAGTCCATTGCTGCCGCAACTATATGGCAGACGGCAAACTGCGCTCCTTCAAGAAAATCAGATTGCCGTTTGTCGGTAGGCGGAGCGATAGCTGTCATTCAACATCCTTTCGATGTCAGATTCACGGTAAAGGATTTTGCCGCCCAACTGGATATAGGCTATACGCCCTTCATTGCGGTAGTCCTGAAGTGTTCTTCGGCTTACCTTCAGCCGAACTGATACCTCCTTGTCGGTGAAGAATCGCTCGCCGCCCAATGTCGGGCGGTAATTGGCGGTCAAACGCTCGTAGTTGTCCAACAAGCAGTCAAGACTGCCCATGAAGTGGATTATCCACTCGTTGTCTTTGTTAATCAATTCGTTCATGTTACTTTGAATTTAGTGGGTATTGTTATTATACTTTATTTATTGCACTGAGATTATATTGTCCGTCCTTTGAATCTCGCGTCTTTTCGTCTATCCTCCACAACGGAAACGATACGCTGCACATCTTCGGGACGGTAATACGTCTTGTGGTTTATCTGCGAGTAGGCAAGCGTGCCGTTGTCCCGCAGGGTCTGTAACGTGCGGGGACTGATGTTTAGCATCCGACACACGTCCTGATTGTCCATCCACTCACTTATTTTCTTTTCGCCGTGCCGCTGGCAGATGGCTTCCATACGGTGAACGAAGCGGTCGAACTTGGCGACCATCGCCTCAAATGTTTTTCTTTCGATAGATACGATTTCCATATACGTTATTCTTTGCTGTTATTGTTTCTTTTGCCGCAAAGGAATATATAATCCGTTATCCGACAATGGATTTTCTAAAAGTGGAAGCATGTGGCACCGGTATGGCATAGGTTGTCCGGGGTACTATTTATCGTTATCATCTTAATTGGGGATTTTAGCAAGAATGCCAAGAACAAAATAAGGGCTTAATTCAAATTTACCCGTAAATACATCTTTGTTCTTCCTGTGATTCATATCCGGCAAATCGAAGAAGTCTGCACCATTGTTCATACCGCCATAAGGCAAAACTACACAAAATTGCCTAACAGAATCCAAGTCCTTGACTGCCTGAACTAAAGCCTCTTACTTTGCTCCCGACAAACGGTCAACTATGCGCATACAGACCAACAAGTATTCACTTTAACAAGAAACAACAATGAGCAAGAAATTCAAAAACATTGAGAACGATGAAGCGTTCAAGAACTTCAAGTTGGAAGACTATATGCCTTCCATGCCCAAACACGAACCGGAAGAGAGTTCTTCCGTAACAGAACAAGAACCTGTTGTGGAAGCGGGCAATCTCTTTCCTGTATTGGACGAGCCGGAAACAAGCGAGGGATCAGACAACGAGACAAAGAGAATAGAGGCGGATAACGTTAGCGTGGAACGGACAATCGCCAGACGTATCAGCAGCAAACAGCGCAGACTGTCATTGGACGAATACCGTGCCACCTTTCTGCGGGTACCCAAGATTGCCGACCGCAAGCCCGTGTTCGTCAGTGGGGAGGTCCGTGATAGGCTGGACGAAATCGTGCGCCGCCTCGGTGGACGTGGCATGAGTGTATCAGGGCTTATCGAGAACCTCGCCCGTCAGCACATGGAAGCCTACAGAGAATACATCGAGCAATGGCGTAAATTGTAGGAATTAAGACGAGACTAACCGGGTATTTTAGGGCATCTTTCAGAGTTGCTCTAAATCACTTGTAACGATGTTTGGAGGGGCAAGTTTATGTTTCGGGCAGACCGAAACCACTTGCCCCGCTCCAAACATCGCAGGGAAGGCACATCCCGTTGGTCTATCTACTGTATAACTACTATAATCAGTAATCAAATCAAGAAACAGAAAATCATGGACAACGAAAAAAGGAAGAATAATGTAAAAGGCAACAGACGGGAGCGAGCCAACAAGGGAGGCCGTCCCGTCAAAGGAGCCACCGAGAAACTGAAATACCGTGTTACGGTGAAAATGGCAACAGAGGACTACTACCTATTGAAATCCAAAGCAAAGTCGGCAGGTGTTTCTGCCAGTGAATTCATTCGTGGTTGCATTACAGAAGGCGGTGTGAAAGAACGGATATCGAAAGAGCATGGCGAACTTATCCGCAAACTCTGCGGTATGGCGAACAATCTGAATCAACTGGCACGAAAGGCGAATGCCGAGGGGTATGCTTCCGTATTTGTTACTTGCCGCGCACTGATGATAGAGATAGACAATCTTGTAAACCGGATACGCCTATGATAGCAAAAATCATGAAAGGTTCGGACTTCAAGGGTGTGGTTTATTACATTCTGAACGATGAGAAAGATACTCAAATCATAGATTCTGACGGCTTGTTTCTGGAAAATAACGACACGATAGTACAAGGATTTATCGGGCAAGCACAGATGAATCCGAGGGTAACAAAGGTTGTCGGGCATATCGCATTGAGTTTTTCTAAGGAAGATGCGCCACGACTGAATAATGTGGTCATGACGCAGATTGCCCGGGAATATATGGCACGCATGGGTATCAAGAACACACAGTATATCATCGGGCGGCACTTTGACAAGGAGCATCCGCATGTGCATATTGCGTTCAACCGCATCGACAATAATGGCAAGACCATATCCGACAGGAACGACCGCTTCCGCAGCGAGCGTATCTGTAAGGAACTTACCAAGATGTACGGGCTTCATTTTGCCAATGGCAAGGAGCAAGTGAAGACAGACCGATTGCGTGAGCCGGATAAGACGAGGTATGAGTTGTACCAAATCTTGAAGACGGAGGTCAGCAGATGCAAGGTTTGGAATACCCTGCTTGAAAGATTAGAACGGCAAGGTGTAGATGTGCAGTTCAAATATAAGGGACAGACGGATGAGATTCAAGGTATAGTCTTTACGATGAACGGCTATCGTTTCAATGGTTCAAAGGTGGACAGGCAATTCAGTTACTCCAAGATTGATGCGGTATTGAACCGTAACAATTACGAGGAACGGCAGATACAACCGCAACCGCAGACTAATCAAGAAGAAATAAGCCCGATTTCAAGTGTCGGCGGCGAACTTATCAATGGCTCATTAGGCTTGTTTTCTCCAAGCAATATGCCGGAGGAGCAACAACCTTACGACCCGTATCTGAAAAACAAGAAAAAGAAGAAACAACGTAAAATCAACTGGTAATCATGGCAGACAACAATGTATTCATCCTCTTTGAGGAAATCAAGACCGCCTTAAAAGGCATAAATGGCAAGCTGGAAGCATTGCCCAAGGTGGCAGGACAACAACCACAAATAGAAAATAATGAACCGGATTTATCTCCAATTAAGGAGGCTATTGTGGAAACGGCAAAAGCTCAGTCTGGAGAAATTAAGGGCTTGTTGGATAAGCACTGGAAGGCTTACGCACAGATTTCCACCCTGATACTGCATCACCTTGATACAATCAAGAAGTCGCAGGATGAACAAGGTGTGCAACAAGAGCCACAACCGCAGGAGCATATCCATCGGCATAGTTTTGACATCAAGTCAAGCAAGGTTTTTTCTATCGTTGTGGGATTGGGTGTGGCATGTGCCTTATCCCTGTGGGGCAATATCTCGCAATGGCAGTCCAATAGGAAGTATACCGATGATGCGTTGAGGTTCCGTGCTATCCGCTCTTGGGGTGGATGTGATGCCAATGATTTGCTTTGGTTGAACAAGGTGTTTGACATCCGCCGAGACGAGAAGGCCATTGAGTGGATACGGAAGCAGGCGGACGGATATGACACATCCTTGAAAGCGGTTTCCGACAGTCTGATGCAGGAGAGTATCAAATCAAAATCCGATTGATATGGCATCGGTAAAGGTCAAGTTTCGTCCCTCCACCGTGAACGGCAGGGAGGGTACACTCTACTATCAGGTCATCCACAACCGTGTGGTAAGACAGATAAACACCGAGTATAAACTTTTCGTTTCGGAATGGGATTGCCATTCCGAAACCATTGTCTTGCATCATCTATCTACTGAACAAGAGCGGAACAACTATTTGCTTTCAATCGGTTCACGCATCACGTGGGACAAGGACAGGCTGAACAAGATTATACATGCGTTATCCCAATCCGGCATATTTGTAACGGATGATATAGTCATACACTTTCATGACAACAGGCAGGAACAGTCGTTTAACGCTTACATCTGCCAGCAGATAGCGAGACTGAAACGCTTGGGGAAGATACGTACTTCGGAAACCTATACAGCCGCCCTCAGAAGTTTCAGTAGTTTTATGAATGACAAGGAGGTCTTGTTTGACCAGCTTAACGCAGATTTGTTTGCAGAGTACGAGGCTTATCTAAAAAGCAGGGGAAATACGCCCAATACCATATCCTTTTATATGCGTATTCTGAAAGCAGTCTATAACCGAGCGGTGGAGGACGGATTGACCGAGCAACGGCATCTGTTCAAGTCCGTTTATACGGGAGTGGAGAAAACCATGAAGCGAGCCTTGTCGCTCAATGACATTAAACGCATAAAAGGATTGGACTTGTCATTGAAACCCAACCTAGATTTTGCCCGTGATATGTTCCTGCTCTGTTTCTACACAAGGGGGATGTCGTTCATTGATATGGCTTATCTGAGAAAGAAAGACTTGGAGAATGGCACTCTTTCTTATCGCAGACGTAAAACGGGGCAACAGCTATTCATCAAATGGGAAAAGTGTATGCAAGAGATTCTTGACAAATATCCGATAAACGAAACAGAGTACCTGCTACCAATTATCACAAAACGGAATGAAGATTATCGGAAGCAATATGCCAACGAACTTCACCGGGTGAACCATTTGCTGAAGAAAATCGGGAAGAATCTGAATCTGCTGATACCCTTGACAATGTATGTCGGTCGGCATTCGTGGGCAAGTGTCGCCAAGAGCCGGAACGTGCCTATCTCCGTCATCAGCGAGGGCATGGGGCATGATTCTGAGAACACCACACAGATTTATCTTGCATCATTAGATACTACAGTGGTGGATAAAGCCAATAAGAAGATACTGGATTTGCTGTAAAGTCGTGAATGTTTTGCGAATCAGTCCAACGCTTACCAAGAGACGGATATTACAATGCAAAATTACGCAAAATAATGATTTTTAGGATATAAAACGCTGAAAATCTTACTTATTGCCATGCTTTTGTTTTGCGAGGAATATCGGATGTTTTGCGAAATTATCCATAAAGAGGGAAAATACAACTCAATATCAATGGAATAAGGCAACTCATCCGTCTCTTGGTAAGAGAAGAACCTTTTTCCCTTATTTCTATAAGAGACGGGCGTAAACTTGAAATAAAATGCCCGTTGAAGTTGACATATTGGAAGATAGTATCTTTCGGCTCTCGCCCGAACTGTTGAATATCCTGCTCAAAGACCATACAACGAGCAAGGAGGATATTCAGCGCAATATCTTTTGGGCTACTTCCGATTATGAATATCTGGGCGAAGGGTATCAATATAATTCGCCAATTCTTCCCTGTCTTATTACCGGAGATAACGGGCATGTCATCATGCCGCGTATCCTCAAAAGTCGTGACACCCAAACCGCACGTTCACGAGAAATGGCAGAGGTGTTCACTCCGTCATGGATATGCAATGCGCAGAACAACCTGATCGATGAAGCATGGTTTGGAAGAAAGGATGTGTTCAATACGGAGTACACCGATGAACAGGGTTGTCATCGGTGGAGACCCAACTCAGAGAAAATTCAATTCCCGGAAGGTAAGACTTGGAAAGATTATGTACGTGACAACCGACTGGAGATAACCTGCGGTGAAGCCCCGTATATTGTCAGCCGCTATGATACCACAACAGGAAAGGCCATTCCTATTGAGGAACGCATCGGTTTGCTTGACCGTAAGTTGCGGGTAGTTGGCGAAAACACGGAAACTTCCGCCGAATGGCTGGAATGGACGCAGGAAGCGTACAAAAGCATCTATGCCTACGAATGGCAGGGAGACAACTTGCTGATTGCCCGCGAATCCATGCTCATCACCTTTATCGAATACTACCAACAGAAGTTCGGCAAACGGCCATTGCTGAAGTCCATCAACTACATCGCCTACATCATTTCTTGGAACGTTTGGCAGATGGACGGGCTGAAAGGTGTTGTGCCGAACAGTTGCGGTGAACGGCGTACACTTGTGTATGAATTGTTCGGGACAAGAGAAGAAATCAGTCAATGCGAAGGTTGTGCGAAAGATGACATCCGCAGGCATAACGGCACCTATTGCCTGATTAAGGACTGGCGGGCAAAAGACCCCAAGACGGGAAAGATGGGAAAACGAATCCGATTTATCGACCTCATAAAATAGTGCAGTATGAAATTCACATCTTCACTAAAACTGAAACTGATATATGTGTTCCGCATCAACGATGCAGCACACAAAGGCTGTCTGAAGGTGGGCGAGGCCACTTGTGACAATGACAATGTGTTCGGTCTTGCGCCCAATAGCAAAGCTCTCAACGAATCCGCCAAGAAGCGCATCAACCAATACACACAGACGGCAGGTATTGCCTACGACCTGCTCTATACGGAACTGACAATATACAACAGCAAGAAAGGCTTATGCTCTTTCAATGATAAGGAGGTGCATAGCGTTCTGGAGCGTTCCGGCATTAAGAAGAAGGTCTTTGATACTGAGAACAAGGCCAACGAATGGTTCATCACAGACCTTGAAACGGTCAAACGGGCGATAGCGGCAGTAAAGGAAGGTCGAGAATCACTTACATCTGTGGAAATCTCGCACGACAGAACACCGATTGTGTTCCGTCCCGAACAACGGGAAGCCATTGAAAAGACCAAGAAGCAATTCAAGAAAAGTAACCAGATGCTTTGGAACGCCAAGATGCGTTTCGGCAAGACGCTGTCAGCCTTGCAGGTGGTGAAAGACATGGATTTCAGCCGTACTTTGATTCTTACCCATCGCCCCGTAGTGGATAGCGGCTGGTTCGAGGATTTCGGCAAGATATTCTATGATAGTCCCGACTTTGCGTATGGCTCAAAGAACAACGGTGACAGCCATGCCTCACTTGAAGTGAGAGCCAAACAGGGAAAATGCCGGTATGTGTATTTCGCTTCCATGCAGGATTTGCGCGGTTCTGAACTTGTGGGCGGCAACTTCGACAAGAACAACGAAGTGTTTGCCACCGCTTGGGATTGCATCATCGTGGACGAGGCGCACGAAGGGACACAGACGGAACTCGGCAAGGCTGTCATGCAGGAACTGACAAAAGCAAATACCAAGATATTGCGACTTTCCGGCACACCGTTTAATCTGTTGGATGACTTCAAGGAAGATGAGATTTACACCTGGGATTATGTGATGGAGCAACGGGCAAAAACTTCATGGGATTTGACCCATTTCGGTGATCCGAATCCATACGCCTCCCTGCCTACGATGAACATCTATACCTACGACCTTGGACGGTTACTCCATGAGTTCGTGGATGAAGATGTGGCTTTCAACTTCCGCGAGTTCTTCCGTGTAGATGATAACGGAACATTTGTTCATGAAAAAGATGTTCGTGCTTTTCTGAATCTTCTGACCGAAGAAGACAAGGACAGTTGCTATCCGTTTGCCAACGAGGAATATCGCAACATCTTCCGTCATACGCTATGGATGTTGCCGGGTGTGAAGGAGGCTCGTGCCATGAGTGCTTTACTACAATCACATCCTGTATTCCAGCATTTCAAGGTGGTGAATGTGGCAGGAAACGGTGATGAGGACGAAGAGAGCAAGGATGCGCTTGCAGCGGTGGAAGAAGCCATCGGCAAAGATCCTGATGCCACCCGTACCATTACCTTGTCCTGCGGACGATTGACCACGGGTGTCAGTGTCAAGGCGTGGACGGGCGTATTCATGTTGTCCGGCTCTTATAATACCGCCGCATCAAGTTATATGCAGACCATCTTCCGTGTGCAGACACCTGCCACCATCAACGGACGCGTCAAGGAACAGTGTTATGTGTTTGACTTTGCGCCGGACAGGACACTGAAAGTCATTGCCGAGACAGCTAAGATTTCTTCCAAGGCAGGAAAAACCAGCGGCAACGACCGCAAGATTATGGGTGAGTTCCTGAACTTCTGTCCGATTATCTCCATCGAAGGCTCGAAGATGAAGCAGTTCGATGTACCGCGTATGCTGGAGCAGCTCAAAAAGGTGTATGTGGAACGGGTGGTTCGTAACGGTTTCGAGGATAAGAGCCTGTATAATGACGAGTTGATGAAACTCAACGATTTGGAATTGCAGGAGTTTGACGACCTAAAGAAAATTATCGGTCAGACGAAGGCCATGCCCAAGACCAATCAGGTGGACATCAACAATCAGGGACTGACGGACGAGCAATACGAGGAACTGGAAGACCTTGAAAAGAAATCCAAGAAACGCGGCAAGGACAAGCAGCCCTTGACAGAGGAAGAGAAGCAACGTCTGGCGGAACTGAAGAAGAAAAAGGAGAACCGTGAGGCTGCCATATCCATCCTTCGCGGTATCTCTATCCGTATGCCCTTGCTCATCTATGGAGCAGAACTGCAAGACGAGAGCCAGGAGATTACGATTGACAACTTCGCCTCACTCATCGATCCGCAGTCATGGGAAGAATTTATGCCCAAGGGCGTGACCAAGCAGAAGTTCAGCAGCTTCAAACGGTACTACGACCCGGAGATATTCTGTGCGGCAGGCAAGCGTATCCGTGCTATGGCCCGTGCTGCGGACAAACTTAGTGTGGAGGAACGCATCGAACGTATAACGGATATATTCAGCACGTTCCGCAACCCGGACAAGGAAACGGTACTAACTCCGTGGCGTGTGGTGAATATGCACCTTGGCGATTGTTTGGGTGGCTACAACTTCTTTGAAAAGGACTACGAAACCGCCTTGTCCGAGCCTCGCTTCATTGACCACGGCGAGGTGACAGCCAATGTGTTTGCTGAGGATTCGCGAATTCTTGAAATCAACTCCAAGTCCGGCTTGTATCCTCTTTACATGGCTTATAGCATTTACCGCACACGGGTAAAGAACTCTTTGTTTTCGGTGTCAAGCGTAGAGGATGAGCAGCGTATATGGGATAAAGTGGTGGCAGAAAACATCTTTGTCATCTGCAAGACTCCGATGGCAAAGAGCATCACCAAGCGCACCCTCATCGGCTTCCGCAATGCAAAGGTAAATACCCGATACTTCGAGGATTTAATCAATCAAATCAAGAACAAACCAGAGAACTTTGTGGCGAAAGTAGCCAAGGGAAAATCTTACTGGAAGGCAATAGATAACGACAACATGAAATTTAACGCAATAGTAGGTAATCCACCGTATCAAGTCATGGATGGGGGTGGTGCCGGAACAAGTGCCATAACTATATATAATTTCTTTATAGAAATCGCTAAAAAGATAGATTCTCGGTATATTTCAATGATTATGCCTGCGAGATGGTATGCTGGAGGTAAAGGTTTGGACGATTTCAGAACAAAAATGTTGAATGATCGGAATTTGTGTTCCATTGTTGATTATCCAAATCCAAAGGACTGCTTTCCAACTGCAAATATTAGTGGTGGCGTGTGTTATTTCCTTAGAGATAAGGAATACTCAGGAAATTGTTTGTTTTCAAATGTCATAAATGGGAAAACGATTTCGGCTATGCGAGTTCTTAATGAATTTGATGTTTTTGTCAGATATAACAAAGCTCTCCCGATTATAAAGAAAATACATACAGATAATGTCCTTTCCAATTTAGTCTTCGCAAGAAATCCTTTTAACTTAGATTCTTCAGTAAGAGGAAACTCAAAACAGAATAATGATACTGATATAAAAGTTTATTCCAGTAGAGGTGTTGGATATCTTCAGTATAATGATATTACCGCAAATCGTGACCTCATTGGCAAATACAAAGTGTTAATGGGAAAAGTATTAAGTGGGCATCTTGGTGAAACGAATGAAGAAGGTCAAGTTAAAGTAATAGCCACACTGCAAATTGCTACCCCTCAAGAGGTATCAACCGATTCTTATCTTGTCATTGGCGGATTTGATTCAAAAGGTCAAGCCCAAAATTTAATGATGTATCTCAAAAGCAAGTTCTTAAGATTTTTGTTGTTACAATCATTGGTGTCAATGAATATCTCACGTAATAACTTCCGTTTTGTTCCAATGCAAAATTTTTCTGATGAGTCAGACATTGATTGGAGTAAGAGTGCTACCGAAATTGACCAACAACTCTATGCAAAATACCATCTGACAAACGAAGAAATCTTATTCATAGAATCAATGATAAAATCAATGTGATAATTTTGTCCTCTGAAGTCTGACCTGTTAAGTTAGAGAAAGATGTCAAAGCAATTTAGTCGTTTTGTTCTCTACAGATGGATAAATACGTGATATTTATACTTATAAAAGCAATTATTCTTCATTTCTAATGAAGCTAATGAGAAAAAGCAGTATCTTTGCAATATAGAATTTGAAATCACATATATGGTTAATATTGAGAATAGAGATATAGAGGCTGAGATTATTAATGACAATCAGTCTGATAGCGAGGATATTCAAACCGTGGATGTCTCTGATGTTGTTGTATATGCTAGAGATTGGACGATTGAAACTATATTCAATCAAATCAATATCGAAAACATAGACTTAAATCCCAAATTTCAAAGAAGAAATGCTTGGAATGACGACAAACGAAGTAAACTTATTGAGTCAATCATAATGGGTTATCCTGTCCCAGAAATTGTTTTAGCAGAAAATCCCCAAAAAAAACGATCATTTATCGTCATAGATGGTAAGCAGAGACTACTTACCCTTGCTGGATTTATAGACAATAATAAATATAAATATTGGGATAAACCCGTATTAAAAGGATTGAAAGTGTTGAAAGAGCTTAACAAATCGAAATATACTGATTTGGATGAGAAATCTAAACGCGAATTTGATAACTCCTCATTACGCTGTACTGTTATTACAAATTTTAAGGATATTCAAATTTTGTATGATATTTTCTATAGACTTAATTCTGGATCTGAATCTTTATCTACACAAGAATTGCGGCAGGCTCTTAATAAGGGAGAGTTTGCAGATTATTTAGTTGAAACTACGAACACTATACAACCAATTCATTCTGTTATGAATTTGTCAGAACCAGATAAAAGACTTCGAGATATTGAAAATCTACTAAGATTATTTGCTTTTACCATGTATCCCAAAGAATACAAAGGTAATTTAAAGAAATTTTTAGATGACAAAATGGGGGACATTACGAGGGATTGGGGAAATTTACATCTCGAAATAAAACAACAATACGAGAAAATAAATTCTGCAATAGATTTGCTTAAAGCAACATTTGGAGAGTACAAATTTATTGGTAGAAAATATGATGAAGATACTTTCTCTAATAGATTTAATAAAGTATTATTTGAGGTGGAGATTTTTTATTTTCTTCATTTAGATAATAGCATTCTTTCAAAGAAAGAAGTATTCATTACCTCTTTTAAGAAACTCTGTACCAAAGATAGTGATTTTAGAGCCTCTATTGAGAGTTCAACAAAAAATATTGAATATTACAAGATAAGATATGTCACTGTCTCTTATACACATCTCCGAGCCCACGA
>ENA-OYAD01000289-OYAD01000289.1-human-gut-metagenome-genome-assembly--contig:-NODE-289-length-11682-cov-5.021330_pt1 | contig 11682 bp, 6 predicted proteins | sample MGYA00243425_ERZ652814 | MGnify/ENA primary metagenome ERZ652814 (study PRJEB26926, sample SAMN06164694) | human gut metagenome | biome: ENVO:00009003; feature: ENVO:2100002; material: ENVO:00002003...
TACGGTCTCGTGGGCTCGGAGATGTGTATAAGAGACAGTCCGTAAGGGTGATGCGGCGCTGGCCCTTGCCGCGGTGGAACAGGGGCGCGCCCACCTGGTCCTCCAGCGACTTCAGCCGGGCGGACAGGGACGGCTGGGTGATGTACAGCGCCTCGGCGGCGGCGGTCATGGTGCCGTGGTCCAGCACGGCGAAAAAGGTCTCGATGTCCTGGTTGGTCATAGGCGGCTCTCCAAATTATAGTTTATGTCTATATTATACCGTAGAATAATCAATTTTACAAGCACCAACCTTTGTGGTATGATTTGGCCACAATACAGAAAGGAGTTGTTCCCTATGACAAACACGAAAACCAAGACTTCCCCGGCAAAGGCGATCGCCGCTGTTGTGATCGCGGTCATTCTGGCGTTCACGCTGGTGTGCCTGCTGACGGGGAACATCAACCCCGTGTGCCGTGTCACCGCCATACTGATGCCGGTGTGGCTGGCCGCCGAGCTGCGCCTGCTGTGCACGCTGCTGTAACGGGGCACCGGCTGATTTTGCTGTTTTCTTCCCTTTTCTCTTTCTTATTTGCGAAAAACGCGGACGCAGGTGCGTCCGCGTTTTTCATCGTCCGGACGCGTAAAGACGGCGCAAAGAATACTACGAACGCCGAACTATTTTTCTGAAAAAACCCTGTATTTGTAACGCTTTCGTGAATTCTGCGCCGTCCCGCTTGCAAGTCGGCGGCGGGGATGGTACACTTACACATTATTACAGTTTTACCCTGGGTGCGTGGGCGCTGCAGGCGGAAAAAGGAGGGACGGATATGGCCGGCTTCAGCGTGAAAAAACCGCTGACGATCTTTGTGACGGTGCTGGGCATTATCGTGCTGGGCGTGGTGGCGTATCTGAAAATGACACCGGATCTGCTGCCCAACATGGACTTTCCCTATGTCATCATCGTCACTTCTGATCCCGGCGCCAGCCCGGAGTCCATTGAGCAGTCCATCACCAGGCCGGTGGAGCAGTCCATGGCTACGCTGGATAAGATCAAGACCGTCACCTCCACCAGCCAGGACAGCGTATCCATGGTCACGCTGGAGTTTGAGGACGGCGCCAATATGGATACCATCAGTGTGGACATCCAGCAGAAGATCTCCGTATTGCAGGGCAGCTGGGACGACACCGTCTCCGCCCCCTATGTGCTGAAGATCAATCCATCCATGCTGCCGGTGATGGTGGCCGCCGTGTCCCGGGAGGACATGGACGTGTACGCGCTCAGCGATTTCGTCACCGGAGAGCTGTCCCCCAAGCTGGAGGGCGTGTCCGGTGTGGCCAGCATTTCGGTCAGCGGCGCCGTGACCCGGGAGGCCCATGTGATCCTGGACGAGGCCAAGCTGGACGCCCTGTCGGAGAAGCTGGCGGATGCGGTGCGTACCGAACTGAACAAGACGAAGCTGGATCTGCAGAAGGCCAAGGACCAGGTGGAAAAGGGGCAGGCACAGCTGGATGAGGCCAAGGAGGCCATTGCCGCCGGCGCGGCGGCCAAGGCGGGCGCGGCGGTGGATAAGCTGTACGAATATCTGAAGGAGGCCCGGGGCCAGATCCCGGGGCCAGACCCGGATCCGGATCCCGGTAAGCCGCCCATCACCGTGCCCGGGCAGAAGGAGCTGGAGCAGCTGAAAAAGACGCTGGAACGGCTGAACGCGACGCTGGATAAGCTGATGCAGGATCTGGAAAGCGGCGAGCTGAAGCGGGAGGTCACCAGTGAGGTCTATGACCTGACGCTCTCCCTGATCGACGGCATTACCCAGCTGACGGAGGCGCAGATACAGCTGGATGAGGCCATGACCCAGATCGAGGCCGGCATGGACCAGATCAACGAGGCGTACAAGTCCATCGCCGACCAGACGGACGTGGGCGGTATGCTGTCCATCTCCGCCGTCAGCCAGCTGCTGACGGCACAGAATTTCGCCATGCCTGCCGGGTACATTGAGGACGACAGCGGCGTGAAATACATGGTATCCGTGGGCGAGAACGTGTCCTCCCGCCAGGAGCTGGAGGATATGGTGCTGCTGGACCTGGGCATGGACGGCATCGAGCCGGTGACACTGGGCGACATCGCCACCGTGGTGGTCACGGACAACGCCGGGGAGCTGTACACCAAGGTCAACGGCGACAACGGCATTCTCATCACCTTTACCAAGCAGTCCAACTACGCCACGGCGGAGGTGTCCAATAACATCAGCGCACGGTTCGAGGAGCTGGAGGGCCAGTACGAGGGATTGTCCTTCGCGCCGCTGATGGACCAGGGCGACTATATCTACCTGATCGTGGAGACCATCACCTCGTCGCTGCTGTGGGGCGCGCTGTTCTCCGTGGTCATTCTGTACCTGTTCCTGCGGGATTGGCGGCCAACGGTCATCACGCTGGTATCTATCCCCGTCAGCGTGATCTTTGCCATCGTACTTATGTACTTCACCGGCGTGACCATCAACATGATCTCCCTGAGCGGTCTGGCCGTGGCGGTGGGTATGCTGGTGGATAACTCCGTGGTGGTCATTGAGAATATCTACCGCCTGCGGGCCAAGGGCGCCACCATCATTCAGGCGGCGGTGTCCGGCGCGGGCCAGGTGCTGGGCGCGGTGACGGCCTCTACCCTGACCACCGTGTGCGTGTTCGCGCCCATCGTGTTCGTAGAGGGCCTGACCCGCCAGCTGTTCACCGACCTGGCGCTGACCATCACCTACTCGCTGCTGGCCAGCCTGCTGGTGGCGCTGACACTGGTGCCGGCGATGGCCAGCGGTATGCTGCGCCGGCCCATGGTGCAGAAGCCGGGCCTGCTGGACAAGGTCTATCCCGCCTATCGGAAGGCCATCGCTTTTTCGCTGGACCACAAGGCCGGCGTGCTGCTGCTGTCGCTGGTGCTGCTGGTGACCAGTGCCGGCGCGTGCCTGCGCCGCGGCTTTACCTTTATGCCGGAGATGGATATGAACAACCTGTCCCTGACCATCACCATGCCGGAGGACACCTCTCGCGAGGAGGCGGTACGGCTGGCCGACGAGGTGCTGGAGCGGGTGATGACTGTGGACGACGTGCAGGATGCCGGCTTTATGATGGGCGGCGGCACCATGGGCGGCCTGAACATGGGCGGTGCCATGGGCGGCGCCTCCGGCGGCAGCTATGACGTGGAGGGCTACATCACCATGCCGGAGGGGACCTTCGGCTCTGTGGCGGGGAAGGAGATCGAGACGCTGTGTGCCGACCTGCCCTGTGAGGTGACGGCCAGCGGCGTGATGAGCGGTATGATGAGCTATATGACCGGCAGCGGCGTGTCACTACAGGTGTTCGGCAGCGATATGACGGATCTGCAGAGCAGTGCCCGGACCATCGCCCGGCGGCTGGAGCAGGTGGAGGGCGTCAGCGAGGTCAGCGACGGGCTGGACGCCTCGGCCCCGGCATTGCAGGTGACCATCGACCGGAAGGCGGCGGCGGAGAAGGGGCTGACCGTGGCCCAGGTGTATATGCAGATCGCCGCGGCGCTGCAGAGCAGCGCCAGCGTCTCTGATGTGACGCTGGACAGCGAGGACATGGACCTGACCGTGGACGCGGCGGAGGGCAGCGTCCTCAAGCGGGAGAACCTGCTGGAGCTGGAGTTGTCGGCGGAGAGCAGCGCGTCCTCCGCCATGACCGGGAGCACCTCGGGCAGCGGCGCCATGGGCCAGCTGACCGGGGACAGCGAGGAGGACAAGACCTTCAAGCTGGGCGATGTGGCCACCGTGACGGAGACGGTGTCCATGAACACCATCTCCCGTGACCAGCAGCGCCGGTGCGTTACCGTGACCGCCGCCATCGCCGATGGCTACAACGTCACCCACGTGACCTCCGCGGCGCAGCAGGCCGTCAGCGGTCTGACGCTGCCGGAGGGCGTCACCGCGGAATTCAACGGAGAGAACGAGCAGATCATGGAGGCCATGAGCCAGCTGCTGCTGATGCTGCTGCTGGGCGTGGTGCTGGTGTACTTCATCATGGTGGCACAGTTCCAGTCGCTGAAATCCCCGTTCATCGTCATGTTTACCATCCCGCTGGCCTTTACCGGCGGCTTCCTGGCCCTGCTGATCGCGGGGATCGAGGTATCTGTCATCAGCCTGATCGGCTTTGTGATGCTGGTGGGCATCATCGTCAACAACGGTATCGTGCTGGTGGATTACATCAACCAGCAGCGGCTGTCCGGCATGGAGCGCCGGGAGGCGATCATCGACGCGGGCGTGACCCGCCTGCGGCCGATCCTGATGACCAGTCTGACCACGATTTTGGGCCTGATCGTCACCGCCACGGCGAAAAACGCCGGCACGGCGCTGATGCAGCCCATCGCCGTGGTCTGTATCGGTGGACTGCTGTACGCCACGCTGATGACGCTGTTCGTGGTGCCCTGTATGTACGACATGATGAACAAGAAGGACATGCATAAGGTGGACGAGAGCGAATTGCAGATCGTGGATATGTGAGCAAAAAAAGAAAGCCCCGCAGGGCTTTCTTTTTTTACGCTTAATAGGCCAGCTTCTCGGCCAGATAGGCCTTCAGCTCACTGATGGGGATACGCACCTGCTCCATGGTGTCGCGCTCGCGGACGGTGACGCAGTTGTCGCCGGCGTGCTCGGCATCGCCCACGGTGTCGAAGTCCACGGTGATGCAGAAGGGAGTGCCCACCTCGTCCTCGCGGCGGTAGCGCTTGCCGATGGAGCCGGTCTCGTCGAAGTCCAGCATCCACTCCTTGGACAGGTCCTCGTAGATCTTGCGGGCGGGCTCGGAGAGCTTCTTGCTCAGGGGCAGGATGGCGGCCTTGTAGGGGGCCAGGGCCGGGTGCAGGTGCAGCACCAGGCGGACGTCGTTCTTCTCCGCGTCCACGACCTCCTCGTCGTAGGCGTCCACCAGCACGGCCAGGACGCTGCGCTCCACGCCCAGAGAGGGCTCGACCACGTAGGGGATGTAGCGCTCGTTGGTCTCGGGGTCGAAGTAGGTCAGGTCCTTGCCGGACACGGTCTGGTGCTGGGTCAGGTCGTAGTCGGTACGGTCCGCCACGCCCCACAGCTCACCCCAGCCGAAGGGGAACAGGAACTCGAAGTCCGTGGTGGCCTTGGAGTAGAAGCACAGCTCCTCGGGGTCGTGGTCACGCAGGCGCAGGTTCTCGTCCTTCAATCCGATGCCCAGCAGCCAGTTGTGGCAGAAGGTGCGCCAGTAGTTGAACCACTCCAGGTCGGTGCCGGGCTTGCAGAAGAACTCCAGCTCCATCTGCTCGAACTCGCGGACGCGGAAGATGAAGTTGCCCGGGGTGATCTCGTTGCGGAAGGACTTGCCGATCTGGCAGACGCCGAAGGGCAGCTTGCGGCGGGTGGTGCGCTGGGTGTTCACAAAGTTGGTGAAGATGCCCTGGGCCGTCTCGGGACGGAGATAGACGGTGTTCTTGGCGTCCTCGGTGACGCCCTGGAACGTCTTGAACATCAGGTTGAACTGGCGGATATCGGTGAAGTTGTGCTTGCCGCAGCTGGGGCAGGGGAGGTTGTGCTCCTCCACAAAGTCCTTCATCTCCTGCTGGGAGAAGGCGTCGATGGGCTTGCTGAGCTCAAAGCCGTTCTCGTGGCACCAGTCCTCGATGAGTTTGTCGGCGCGGAAGCGCTCCTTGCACTCCTTGCAGTCCATCAGGGGATCGGAGAAGCCGGCCAGATGGCCGCTGGCCACCCAGGTCTGGGGGTTCATGAGGATGGCGGCGTCCTGCCCCACATTGTAGGGGTTCTCCTGGACAAATTTCTTCCACCAGGCCTTCTTGATGTTGTTCTTCAGCTCCACGCCCAGGGGGCCGTAGTCCCAGGTGTTGGCCAGGCCGCCGTAGATCTCGCTGCCGGCAAAGATGATGCCGCGGTTTTTGCAGAGGGCGACGATCTTGTCCATCGTCTTTTCGGTGTTTTTCATGGTGAGGTTCCTCCTATATGAAGTGTTTTGGCAACAAAAAAACGCCCTGAGCCGGTAAGGCTCAGGGCGAACTAAACATAGTCCGTGGTTCCACCTGAATTTGGATACTTCCACACTCTTCTGCCGGTAACGGGGCTTCCGGCGGGCATTTCCTCCCGCGGCTCAGGGCCGCCACGCCCGTCATCGCCTGTATCAGGAAAAGAATAGCACGTTTCGGGGTGGTTGTCAAGCACACAAAGCAAAAACCGCCGCAGCTGCGGCGGTTTTCGGCTGTTTTCGGTTACTTTCCGGCGGCCATGACCTTTCCGGCGGCGTCCACCACCAGACGGTCGGTCTTTGCGCCGGCGGCGCTCTTGCTGAAGCTCACTGTCCACGCGCCGGAGGTGACGTCATAGGTGGCGTACACCTGATCGTACGCGCCGGTGTACTGGGCCTTGGCCGCGTCGATGGCGGCCTGCTGGCTGACGCTCTTGCGGCCGATCTGGGCGGTGCCCAGAATGGACAGCAGCGCATCGCGGTTGGCGTTCCACACCTCGGTGGTCATGGTCTCGGAGGGGGAAGCCACATAGCTGCCCGGTACGTCCTCAAAAAAGATGTCCGCCATGACCATGGTGCCCTTTTCCGTGTTCTCCTCCGTGTGCTGCCAGACCTTCATGCCGTTGGCAAGGGTAATCTCCTCACTGGTGACGCCGGTGCCGCAGATGCCGTAGCCTCCCGTCCAGCACAGCAGCGTGTAGCTGACGGTGGGGTCATCGGTCTTGTAGAAGCGGATGCCCTCGGTCTTATCGGTGCCGTTGTCGGACACCTGCTCCCAGCTCCAGCCCTCCGGCAGCTCCAGCTTCATGTCTACATAGCCGTGGGTGAATTCGGCGGTGGTGACGGTGGGCTGGGGATTCGGCGCGGGATCGGGGTCGGGCTTGTCGTCGTTGTTCTTTTTGCCGCAGGCCATCAGCGACAGGGCGCAGGCCAGGGCCAGGATAAATGCCAAAAACTTCTTCATGGGGGTCGTGCCTCCTTTTCTGTCTCTATCTGTTTGTGTATATATACACCGCCCGGGGGCGGGGAGGGCGATGGGCCCGCCCTCTATCCACTAAGACGGAGCGCGGCGGGGTTTGGTTCCGCTTTTCTTATTCGCGGCCCTCGGGCAGCTGGGCGATGACGGTCTTGTACAGATGGCGGAAGAAGAACAGCGTCAGCGTCAGGGAGAATACCTCCGCGATGGGGTAGCTCCACCACACCAGGTCGCTGTTGCCCACGGAGGCGCCGTACCGGGCCAGCACGTAGGCGATGGGGATCAGGAACACCAGCTGGCGGACGATGGAGGTGATCATGGAGTACAGGGATCTGCCCAGCGCCTGGAAGGAGGCGCCCAGGGCGATGCACGCGCCGGCCATGCAGAAGCTGATGGAGATGATCCGCAGGGCGGGTATGCCCACGGAGAGCATGGTGTCGGTGGCGTCAAATATCTTCAGCAGAGGGCCGGGGATGACCCAGAAAAGGACGGTGCCGAAGACCATGATGATGGAGGCGTACAGCGCGCCGCGCTTGATGGTCTCCACCATGCGCTTGCGGTTCCGGGCGCCGTAGTTATAGGCCACGATGGGCACCACGCCGTTGTTCATGCCGAAGACGGGCATGAAGATAAAGGAGTTCAGCTTGAAGTATGCGCCGAAGGCGGTGGCCGCCGTTTCATGGGCGGCATGGTAGGTGATGAGTATCTTGTTCATCAGGAACGTCATCACCGAACCGATGGCGATCATAATGACGCTGGGCAGGCCGATGGCATAGATCTCGCCGATGAGCCGGAAGTCCGGGCGGAAGCCCTTGATGGACAGGGTGATGTCGGTATTCTTCTTGTGGTTGAAGTATATGGCCAGGGCGCAGCCGCAGAACTGGCCGATGATGGTGGCCACGGCAGCGCCGGTAACGCCCATGTTCAGGGTAAAGATGAAGATGGGGTCCAGAATGATGTTGATGATGGCGCCCAGACCCTGGGTGTACATACTGAGGATAGACCGCCCGGTGCCCTGGAGCAGCCGTTCATACATGATCTGGCAGAACATACCGAGGGAGCCGATGGTCACCACCCGCAGGTAGTCGTTGCCCATGCGGATGATGTTCTCGATCTGGGTCTGGGAACGGAAGAACAGGTCGGAGCAGGTGGCGCCCAGAGCGGCGGAGATGACGAAGCCCACCAGCGCCAGCAGTATGCCGTGGTTGGCGACCTTGTCGGCGCGTTCACGCTGTCCGGCACCCAGTGCCCGGCCCATCAGGGCGTTGACGCCTACGGCGGTGCCGGTGGCCAGACCGATCATCAGGTTCTGGGCGGGGAAGGCCAGGGAAACGGCGGTGAGCGCCTGCTCGCTGACACGGCTGACGAACACGCTGTCCACAATGTTGTACAGCGCCTGCACCAGCATGGACGCGATGATGGGCAGGGACATATTCCAGATCAGCTTGGAAATGGGCATGACGCCCAGCTTGTTTTCTTCGGGCAAGGTATCACTCTTTTCTGTGCGAAATATTCAGTATGCCTTATTGTATCATGTATATCCATAAAAGGAAATCCCCGAAATGCGCTTTTTCTGCACATTTCGGGGGTGTTTTTTGTTGAAATAACGCAAAATTATTTCGCGCAGCGAAGCAGTTTACCGGCGGGAGAAAAAGGCCCGGATCTCCTCCGCCGTGCAGGCGGCGCTGCCCTGGGCGAAGCCATCCCGGCCGCCGCCCCGGCCATGGAGCGTCTCGTTCATGTCCTTCACCAGCGGCCGGATATCCTGTCCGGCATGGATGAGCGCGTACCGGTACGTGCCGTCTGTTCCGGAGAACACGGCGCAGCGGCCGCCGCACGTCTGGGCCACGGCGTCGCACAGGCGGCGGACACCGTCGCCCTCCAGCGGTTCGGTGATGAGCACGGTGTCGCCCGCGCCGGCGTATTCCGCCGCCGTGTGGGCAAAGACCTGCGCCTCCAATCCGGCGGCGCGTTCCCTGGCGGCCAGCAGCTCGGACTGCATCCGCTCCACGGCGGCAAAGGACGCCTCCGGCTTTACCGACAGCGATTGCCCGATCTGGCGGGATTGTTCCCAGCAGGCGGAGAGATGGTCCAGCGCCCGCTGGCCGCACAGCAGCTCCAGCCGCACGCCATCGCGGAATTTCTGCCAGCCTATGAACTTCACCAGGCCCACCTGGCCGCTGGCGGCCACATGGGTGCCGCAGCAGGCGCACAGGTCCGCGCCGGGGAACTCCGTAAGGCGCACAGGCCCCTCCAGGGCTTTTTTGCTGCGGTAGGGCAGGGCGGCCAGCTCCTCCGGGGAGGGATACCAGATGTGGATGGGGTGGTTTTCCCAGATGTACCGGTTGGCGCGGCGCTCGATGTCCTGCACCTGCTCCCAGCTGATGTCGGCGTTGTAGTCGATGGTCACGGTATCCGCGCCCAGGTGGAAGCCCACGTTGTCGCAGTGGAAGGCGCTGCACAGCATACCGGAGACGATGTGCTCGCCGGAGTGCTGCTGCATATGGTCGAAGCGCCGCGCCCAGTCGATATGGCCGCTGACCTCCGCGCCCACAGGCAGCTCATGGTCGCACAGGTGGGTGACGACGCCGTCCTTCTCATGGACGTCCAGCACGCGGGCATCCCCCAGCGTGCCGTAGTCGGCGGGCTGTCCGCCGCCCTCAGGATAGAAGGCGGTGCGGTCCAGCACCACCGCAAAGCCGCCCTTCACAGCCCCGCAGGACTCCACCACGGCGGTGAAGTCCTGCAGAAAGGCGTTTTCGTAGTAGAGCTTGACGGTGGCCATCAGTCGTCCTTCTCCACCTCGCCCACGATGGCGATGTGCAGCTCATCCAGCTGCTTCTGCTCCACGGTGGACGGCGCGCCCATCATGATATCCTGGGCGTTCTTGTTCATGGGGAAGGGGATGATCTCGCGGATGGAGCTTTCGCCGGCCAGCAGCATGACCATGCGGTCCACGCCCGGGGCGATACCCGCGTGGGGAGGCGCACCGTAGCAGAAGGCGTTGTACATGGCGGGGAACTTCTTTTTCACGTCCTCCTCGCCCAGTCGCACCAGCTCAAAGGCCTTGATCATGATCTCGGGGTCGTGGTTACGGACGGCGCCGGAGCTGAGCTCCACGCCGTTGCACACCAGGTCGTACTGGTTGGCGTAGATGTCCAGGGGGTCGATCTCGCCGCGCTCGGCCTTCAGCAGGATATCCATGCCGCCGTTGGGCATGGAGAACGGGTTGTGGCAGAACTCCAGCTCGCCGGACTCGTCGCCGATCTCGTACATGGGGAAGTCCACGATCCAGCAGAACTCATAGCGCTCCTTGTCGAAGTGGTTTTCGCAGGCGGCGCCGAAGGTCTTGATGAGCACGCCCACGGACTTGGTGGCGTATTGGCCTGCGGTTGCCAGCACCAGGGTGCCCGGCTTCAGGTCGATGATCTTACCCAGCTCGGCCTCCACCGGGGCGACGAACTTGGCGATGCCGCCGGCCAGCTGGCCGTTTTCGTCCACCTTGAACCAGTAGGCCTTGCTGCCGGACTGGACCTCGCAGTCGGTCAGCAGCTTCTCCACCTGCTTGCGGGTCAGGGCGCAGTCGCTGATGGGCACCATCTTTACGGTCTGGCCCTTGAAGGCCTCGAACTCGCTGGCGACGAACAGCTCGCTGACGTTTTTGCAGGTCAGGTCGATACGCAGGTCGGGCTTATCGGAGCCGTAGGTCTCCATGGCGGTGTTGTAGGGGATGCGGCGGAAGGGGGCGGAGGAGGCCACGTTGTAGGTGCCGAACTTGGCGAAGATGGGGGGCAGCACGTCCTCGCAGATGGAACGCAGGCCGCGGGCGCCGGTCTTGCGGGCAAGCGCCATACGGGCGATCTCGTGCAGGGCGGCATCCTCAAACTCAAGCTCAACGTCCTCGAGCTGGAACATCTTACGGTACTGGCGCACCACGGCGTTCTTGGGCTCCGTCAGGATCGACACCAGGTCATCCTCGTCGAGCGCCTGCGTCTGGGTGACGACGGGCGTACGGCCCACGAACTCGGGGATCATGCCAAAGGCGTTGAGATCCTGCGGGAGCACCTGACGCAGCAGGTCGTTCTCGTCGACCGAGGTGGGGCCGGCGATCTCGGAGTTGAAGCCCACACCCTTGTTGCCAACGCGATCGGCAATGATCTTGTCCAGGCCTACAAAGGCACCGCCACAGATGAACAGGATGTTGGTCGTGTCGATCTGCAGCAGCTCCTGCTGGGGATGCTTGCGGCCGCCGGTGGGCGGAACGCTTGCCACCGTGCCCTCAAGGATCTTAAGCAGCGCCTGCTGAACGCCCTCGCCCGAGACATCGCGGGTAATGGAGAGGTTCTCGGCCTTGCGGGCGATCTTATCAATCTCGTCCACGTAGATAATGCCAACCTGCGCGCGCTCGATATCGCCATCGGCAGCATTGATGAGCTTAAGCAGGATGTTCTCCACGTCCTCGCCCACGTAACCGGCCTCGGTGAGTGCGGTGGCATCGGCGATGGCAAACGGCACCTCGAGGATGCGCGCGAGCGTCTGGGCCAACAGGGTCTTGCCGGTACCAGTGGGACCGAGCAGCAAGATGTTGGACTTGGCGAGCTCCACCTCGTCCATATCGTTGTCGAACTGCGAGCCCATGCCGCCGTCAAAAGCGGACACCGCAGCGCCGCCCTCGATCTGTCTCTTATACACATCTGACGCTGCCGACGAAGGCTTAGGTG
>ENA-OYAD01000291-OYAD01000291.1-human-gut-metagenome-genome-assembly--contig:-NODE-291-length-11616-cov-3.990226_pt1 | contig 11616 bp, 10 predicted proteins | sample MGYA00243425_ERZ652814 | MGnify/ENA primary metagenome ERZ652814 (study PRJEB26926, sample SAMN06164694) | human gut metagenome | biome: ENVO:00009003; feature: ENVO:2100002; material: ENVO:00002003...
CATGAGCGCCACCCCCATCCCCCGCACGCTGGGGCTGCTGATCTACGGCGACTTGGACATCTCCATTCTGGACGAGCTGCCCCCCGGGCGCACCCCGGTCAAGACCCGGTGCATCACCGGCAAGCGGCGGCAGGACCTGTACCGCTTTCTGGACAGCGAGATCGACAAAGGGCGGCAGGTGTATCTGGTCTGCCCCGCCATCGAGGACACACCGGATGGCGGGCTGAACGCCGTTAAGAGCTACTACGAGGACATTGCCAAAGCCCTGCTGCCGGAGCGCCGGGTAGGCCTGATGCACGGCAAGCTCAAACCCAAGGAGAAAGCTGCCGTGATGGAGGACTTCAAAGCCGGACGGCTGGACGCACTGGTGTCCACCACCGTCATTGAGGTGGGTGTGGATGTGCCCAATGCCAGCGTAATGGTGATCGAAAACGCAGAGCGCTACGGTCTGAGCGCCCTGCATCAGCTGCGCGGCCGCGTGGGACGCGGTGCAGCGGAGAGCTGGTGCTTCCTTGTCAGCGACAACCAAAGCGAAAACGTACAAAAGCGGCTGAAATTTTTGTGCAGCACCACGGACGGCTTTGCGGTGGCGCAGTACGATCTGGAGACCCGCGGCCCCGGCGACTTTTTCGGCAGCCGCCAGCACGGCCTGCCCACCCTGCAGATCGCCGACCTGATGAACGACACCCGCACCCTGCACGCTGCGCAGGCGGAAGCCGTTGCCATGCTGGCCGACGACCCGCTGCTGGAAGCGCCGGAGCACGCACTGCTGGAACAGCAGGTGCAGCAGATGTTCGAGAAAGCCGGAGCCATGAACTGAGCCGGAGATTTTTTGCGCACAAGCAACAGCAAATGCAAAAGCCGCTGCACGGCTGGTGCAGCGGCCCCTGTTATCGAACGGAACGCTTTGCGTGCCGTTCGCCCATGCTTATCACATCGCAGAACACGCAGCGGCTTTTGGTGGAAAGCTGGGTATCCTTATGGTAGCAGCCAAAAAACCACTTGTCGTAGGTCAGCTTCAACAAAATTTTATCCAGAAAGCTGTGCAGCTGGTTGGTCTCGCCGCTGGCAAGGGCGGTAAAATCCAAAAATCTGCTTGGCGCATCGTGGGTCAGCACATAATCCACTTTGTAATCGCACGCTGCAAGGTTCTCCTCACAAAAGGCGTATTCCTCCTCCGAAGGCATTTCTTCCCTCCACCAGTTCACACCGGGTTCCCGATCCTCCACATCCTGGCTTTCCGCACCGCCAAAGCACAGGTATTTTTTATTCTCCAATTCCAGCACACTGCCGCGGCACACATGGTACACATTGCCACCCAGTGCCTGCACCTTCCCGCCAAAGCGTTCCTCGGTGGGATACTGCTTTAAAAGGTCGTAGTTTTCGTGGCTGCCGTCCAGAAACAGCAGGGTATACGGGCGCTTGCGCAGCCAATCCAGCTTTTTCTGTTCCTCCTTCCTGTCGTCCCACACAAAGCCAAAGTCGCCCAGTACCACCACGGTATCCCGTTTGCCCAGCCAGCGCAGCTTGCCGTGCTTGAAGCGGTCGATGTCGCCGTGGGTGTCCCCTGTCAGATATACCATTTCTGTCCTCCCTAACCGGATGTGAAATCGGCACAATAAGCCTTGTCACACCCCGCCAAACCTGTTATTATAAAGAATACAGCCTTCCGCTGTGATCTCGTTCTTACCCGGCGCACGGCGCTTGTGCCGTGCTGCCTGTTGTTTTATATTATCGCTTTTTAAAGGAATTGTCCACATGAAACGTATTTTTGCGCTGGTTTTGTCGTTCGCTGTCCTGTTCAGCTGCCTTGTGCTGCCCACCGGGGCTATGTTCGACCCCACCCCGGTCTATCAGGTGCAGGCACAGAGTGCCTATATCGTCAACACCGATACCAATATCATCGTCTATGATAAGGACAGCACAAAGCAGGTATCCGCCGGTGGTCTGACAAAGTACATGACCATTGCCCTGCTGCTGACCAACTATGCCGACCATCTGGACGACACCTTCCAGATGCCCTTTGCCATCTCGGATTACGTTTATAACACCAACAACGCCGATATGCGCTCCAACGAGACCTTTACCTACCGCGAAGCCATGTACGCCATGCTGACCCGCAACGCCAACGAAGCCGCCATGGGCCTTGCCTATGCCCTTTCCGGCGGCGACCTCGCGGGCTGGGTGAGCCAGATGAACACCCTGTCCCAGCGCATCGGCACCACCGGCAGCACCTGGACGGATGCCTGCGGCATTGACAGCGGCAACGTGACCTGTGCCGTGGATATGTACCTGATCCTGCGCTATCTGATGAGCTTTGATGCCTTTGTGGAGGTTTCCGGTGCGCCCAGCTTTACCATGCCCGCCAAAGAAAAGCACCGTTCTTCGTCTGTTCTGGTCAGCCAGAATGCCGCGCTGAGCAAATCCAGCGGCGGCAAATACTACCGCAGCGCCATGCAGGGCGGCATGTGCGATGTGACCGCATTCAAAAGCGACAGTGGCAATCAGAGCTATGTTTCATGGGCCAATAAGGATGGTGCCACCTATATTTTCTGCGTGATGCAAAGCCCGGACACCTGCGACGATTTCGGCTACGCCAACCGTCGCCCGGCCCTGTGCGAGACCGTGAAGCTGATGGACTGGGTGTTCGACAGCTTTTCCATTCAGGCCGCGCTGGACACCGACCTTACGCTGGCCGAGATCCCGGTGAAGTATTCCTCCGATACCAGCTCCCTGCAGCTGTATCCCGCCGACAGCATGATGACCCTGCTGCCTTCCACCGGCGACGGCAGCGTGACCCAGAAATATTTCCACCTGCCGGATTCCGTGTGTGCCCCTGTCCAGCAGGGCGATGTGGTGGGTACCGTGGAGCTGAAGCTTGCCGGTGAGACCATTGGCGTGGTGGACCTGATCGCCGGGCAGGATGTCAGCCGCAACCCGCTGCTGTTCACTGTGGCGCGTTTTCAGGAGTTCTTAGGCAGTCTGTACCTCAAAGTTGTAATAACATTGAGTATTATTTCCATCATCATCTACTTTGCGTGGGTCCTTTTGAACAACTGGAACCGTCGCAAGCCCACCAGAAAGATCCGCCGCCGCTGAGCTTTGCACCGTTCAGCCGCATTTTGTGGAAAAGTGATGCAAAAAGCCCCGTCAGCCTTTTCAGGATGACGGGGCTTTTGGTTGCGCCAGCAGGAGTCGAACCTACGATGGGGGAGTCAAAGTCCCCTGCCTTACCGCTTGGCGATGGCGCATCGTGCAAGATATTATACCATATTCTTTGTTTTTCCACAAGGGGAAGGTTCCACTTTTCCGCTTTTGCGGCGGCTCTGTGCCGCCTTTTGCAGCCTGCAATTTGTGAAAAACCAATTTTTTCATCATAACAACAGAATACGCCCATTTTGTTGCGCTTTTGTTACACTATATGTGGTAAATATAGGATTGAATAAACCTCCTCTTCCCGGCTTTTTCGTCTACTGCCTCATGGCGGGGACATCGAGGTCTGTTCTGGTGTTTCCGTTCCCGGCAGGCACCACATCCCAATTCGTCAGGAAAGCGAGGAGTCATATGAAAAAGATCTTGAAAATACTGGTCCTCGGTCTGCTCAGCGCTGCACTGCTCTGCTGTGCACTGCCCTCTGCCTTTGCCGCAGAAGACAAGGATTCGCAGGTCTACACCATTGGTTTGGATGCCATGGGCGGCAGCAGCTCCGCTGTGGCAGTCACCACCAATCTGAGCGGCAAACTCAGTGCCCTGCCCGCGCAGCCTGCGCTGGAAGGCTACACCTTTGACGGCTGGTATACCGAGCCGGTGGGCGGCACAAAAATCAGCACCTCTACGGTGTTTACCGGTGATACCACTGTGTACGCACACTGGACCGTGAAAAATGCCACCACTTCCACCAGCACATCCACGCCCGCTCAGCCGGAACAGACCGCGCAGGAATACGATGACGGCCCTATTTTGAGCGTTCTGACGGTAGCCGGTGCTCTGATCACCACGCTGGCCGTGGCTGCCTTTATTTAAGTCTTTCCACACACTGTATCAATTTTATCAATAGAAAGGAAAATCTCCATGTCTACTATGAAACTGCCCGCAAACTATGCCTCCATCAGCGAAGAGGAAATGGTCTATCTGGACGGTGGTGCCCGCGACGCTTACAACAGCTTCCTGAATGTCGGTAAGGTGTTCAACGCCATTGCCCGCATCTTCTCCGGTGCAAGCTCCATCATCAACAATGTCAACGTGATCTACCAGTCCTTCCTGACTCTGGGCGATCTGCTGAAGAGCTTCTGATCCGGCTTCTGTTTTCATCTGTTTTTCAAGAACTGTCTCCGTTGTGGGGACAGTTCTTTTTGTTTTTAACGCATTTTAATCGTTTACATCAAAAGAAACAATTTTTCTTTGGCTTTGGCAAAAAAATGCACGGAAAAGGCATTTTTGTTACGCTTTTATTACGCATACTGTGCTAACATATAAGGTGGAAGGTCATTCATCAAACTGGCGCTTTCACGCCGAAAACTGATATATCAAATGTGGTTTTGTGGTGCGAAAATTTTCGTATTTGTCGAAAGTTTTCGTTCGCCCAATCCGACCACTTTTTGCGGGAGAAATCGATCATTATGCCAGACCGTGAACTGCGGCACATGCGCCGCACCGAATTAGTCGAGATCATTCTGGCGCTCAAGCAGAGCGAGGACCGGCTCCGGGCAGAAAACGCTGCCCTGTCTGCCCAGCTGCAGGAACGGCAGATCCATATTGAAAACGCAGGTTCCATTGCGCAGGCTGCACTGGAGCTGAACAAGGTGTTTGAAGCGGCGCAGGCTGCGGCTGATGAATACGTTGCATCGGTGCTCGCAGCAAACAAAAACACCGATGCCGCTGCCAGCGCTCTGCGCGCTCAGGCGGAAGCCGAAGCCCAGCAGATCCTTGCACAGGCACAGACCGAGGCTGCGAACCTGAAGGCCCGTACCCAGCAGCAGTGCGACGCGGAAACGGAAGCCGCCGCACGCAAGCGCGCCCAGACCGAAGCGGACTGCAAGGCAATGCTTGCCCGGACGCAGCAGGAGATCCAGCAGCGCCGGGCCGCTTTTGACCGCCGGGCCAGCGAACTGCTGGACGGCTATCACAGCACGGAATTCCTGCCGGAGGAGCGTGCCAAATGAAAGAGCAAAAGATCAGGTTCACGCCCATTCCATCCACAGCAGAGGTGGAAGCAGAGCGCGAACGTCTGGCCTACCGCAGCCGTTATATGCGGGTGCTGCGCAGCACGGTCTACACGCTGCTGGTAGTCGCGGCCATTGCCGTGCTGCTGGCCACTCTGTTTCTGCCGGTGCTGCAGGTCTCCGGCGACAGCATGAACCCCACTCTGCAGGACCGGGACATCATTCTGCTGGTCAAGGGCAGTGACATGAAGACCGGCGACCTTTGCGGATTTTACTGGCAGAACAAGCTTCTGCTCAAGCGCATCATCGGCCTGCCCGGTGATGTGATCGAACTGGACGAGGACGGTGTGGTCACTGTGAACGGCCAGACGCTGGATGAGCCCTATGTAGATGAACTGGCTCTGGGCGAATGCGACATCAAATTTCCCTATCAGGTGCCGGAAAACCGGTATTTCGTACTGGGTGACCATCGGGCCACCTCCATTGACAGCCGCAGCAGTGTGATCGGCTGTGTGGAAAAAAGTCAGATCGTAGGCAAGGTTTTTTTGCGGGTATGGCCCTTGTCCAACTTCTCGTTGATCCACTAAGGAGGTTTAGGAATCATGCGGGATATCGTGAAAGAATATCAGAAAAAGTTCCGTCGGAACCACCAGCGCGCCAGACGCTATACTGCGCTGCTGCTGGCACTGGCGCTTACCACCAGCCTGTTCGTGAACTGGCAGCTGCACGGCGTGGGCATTGCCAAAACGGCCGAATATCTGTGCGGCGAGTTGGAGCACGAGCACACTGCTGCCTGCTATGAAAAGCAGCTGGTGTGCGGCTATGAGGAAGGCGAACCGGAGGACTGGAACGCCACCATGACGGACGACGGCATGTCTTTTGATGATACATTCGACATGGATGATGATGCGTTGGGCGTGGATGCGGATGATCCCGGCATTGCAGCCCATTCCGCAGAGCCGGAGTACATCTTTGTGCCCCATGAGCACACCGACGACTGCTACCAGGAAGTGCGGGAGCTGACCTGCCTGGAAGAAGAGCACACCCACGACGACAGCTGTTTTGATGAGGATGGTGTCACCTTCATCTGCGATAAATTCGAGCACACCCACGACGACAGCTGCTACACCACCACCTATGAGCTGGTGTGCGGTCTGGAAGAGGGCGAGCTTGTAGAAGAAGTGAACCCCGATTATGACCCAGTGGCCCTGTTTGAGGAGCCGGTGGCCGCAAAGCCCGTGGTGGTCGATCCTGTGATCGAGACCCCGGTGCACCACCACACCGATGCCTGCTACGAGGAAGTGCTGGTCTGCGGCCTGCCGGAGCATCACCACACGGTGAACTGCCTGTCCGACCCGCTGGACGGCACGCAGGACGAGGACGAATGGCTGGCACAGACCGGCACCACGCTGAGCGGCAACTGGGCCGACGACCTGCTGGCCGTAGCCGAGAGCCAGCTGGGCTATGAGCAGAGCGAGCGCAACTTCCAGCTGGACGATGCCGACGGCGAGACCGTGCGCCACTACACCCGCTACGGCAACGACTACGGCAACGACTACGGCCCATGGGACGTGATGTTCCTTTCCTACTGCCTGAAATATGCCGATATCCCCCAGAGCGCTATCCCGCAGGTTTCCAGCGTGCTGTCTTTGCACAGCCAGCTGCGCAGCGCGCTGTACAACGAAGAGACCGGCAGCGGCTATGCCATGGATTTTGACGGTGATCTGCCGTCTGATGCCGCAATGCCCGGTGATATCGTCATTTACAATGGCACCGTGACCAAGGCTGTGGCCGCGGAAAGCCAGCCGTTGCAGGTGCAGGATGATTCCGCCGATGCCGACATTGCCCTGCTCTCCATGGATGCTGCGGCCACCACCGACACCGCGCCCCACATTGAGGAATACACCGTGGATACCAGCACCGTTGGCATCGTGAGCGATGTGGACGAAGATTTCGGCACCCTGACCGTGATCTCCGGCGATGTGGATGGCAAGGTGGCTAAAGTCACGCTGAATGCTTCGCAGGTGACAACGCTGGTGTCTGTGGCAAATGCGCAGCAGGCCGATTACGGCGTTGCTACGCCGGATTACAAAGTTGAAGATGACGCAGGTGCCATTACCACCATCAAAGGTCTGGATGCACTGGATTACCTCACTGCTCTGACGGTGCAGCGCAAGAATGGCACTGAATACGAGGATACCAACGTCACCACCATTTCGGAGCTTCTGCACAGCAGCCTGACCGTCACAGATATCCCGGCCCAAGCGATCCAGGAAAACGACTACTGTGTCCATGTTAAGCTGCCCAAGAGCTTTGATGTGCTGAACGACGAGCTTATCTCCGGCAATCTGGAAGATACCGGCAATTATGGCACCTGCGGCAGCTACCAGCTGCTCAAGGGGAATGACGGCTGCTGGTACGCCGTGCTGCGGTACGACCAAAACTATATCCAGCAGAAAGAGGAGGAAGGCGCCGATCCTTCCGATGCCAAGGTCACCAGCAACGTTGCCTTCAATTTCCAGTGGAACCAGAGCGAGGTCACCAGCAGCGGCTTTAATCAGATCGAGGTCAACAAAGATTACGCCCTTGATATCACCATCAACCCGGATGAAACCCCCGATGAGGATCAAAAAGACGATAAGAACTATGACCTTAACCAGAGCGTGAAGGGCCCGCGCCACGATGGCAGCGATGCCTACCTGGATTACACTGTTACGCTTGTGGTCAGGAACGAACAGGCCGGCCCGCTGACGCTTGCGGACAGCATGACCCTGCCCACCGGCGTAACCGCCGAATATGTCGAAGACTCGCTCCAGCTCAGCATGAAAGAAGACGATACAACGCTCCGCATCACTTGGGAAGATGATAATGGTGAGCGCAAGATCACCTTGGGTTCTGCCGGTTCCCCCATTGCCGCAGGCACCTATTCTATCTGCTACACCGTCAAGCTGAAGGACGTTGGCGAAACGGCTGTTGACGGTGAAGTAATCAATAACATCAAGATTCTGGACACGACCATCAGCGATGATGCCGAAGAGTCGGTAAAAACCGACAGCCTTGTGATCACCAGTCAGGCCGATCCGTCCGACTACGAACTTCCCTCTACCGGCGGGGCCGGTACCAAACTGTATACAGCAGGCGGCGGCGCGCTGATGCTTGCCGCTCTGGTGTGCGGGGTTTGCAGAAAGCGCAGACGCGAAAGGAGGGCACGTTAAAAAGCCTGCATCCTTCCTGACACGGCGGCAAAATTGATTCTGCGCCGGAAGCAGACCCTGAAAATAGGAATCAGAAAAACTTGAAAGGAGACTTTCGCAAATCATGATGAAGAAAGCAATCAAAAAGCTGCTGGCCGCACTGCTGGCAGTTGCCATGGTGTGCGCCATGGCGATCCCGGCGTTTGCATACAACCCTGGGGAGACTGAGGAGGACCTCAACACAAAACACGAGTACGCCGCTTTCCAGATCTTCACGGGTGATGTTAAGGGTAATAATATTGATGACTTTAAGATTTCCAACGCAAAGTGGGGCGAAAGCATCACTAATCCTACCGAGTTTCTGGCGCAGTTGACGGCAGATTCTACCATCGGCGGTGAGTTTAAAACTAATTTCACTCCTCAGGAAGCTGTTGCGGTTATCAGCAAATGGGGTGATTCCGTGATAACAGCATCGCTTTTGCGCGTTGTGTATGCAACTATCTCTACTCGAATGGAGACCCGAAACCCGTCATTCAAGGTCTTCACACCGGTGGCATCAAAGTTCCAGAGCCAGGTTATTATCTGATCGTTGATACTTCCCCCTTTGACGAAGACGATTTCTATCATGCCTACAATTCCTTCCTGCTGAAAGTTACCAAAGCAGAATATGTCTTTAACATTAATTATAAGGTTGTAAAGCCCACTGTTGAGAAGAAAGTCTACGACAACGACAACAACGACATTAGCTCTGCTGGTAACAATGACGGTTGGGGCAGTTCCGCTGACCATGCAATCAACGAAAAGTTCCAGTTCAGGCTGATCGCTAAGTTGCCCGCAAGCAAAGACAATGGCCGTGCTTACGATTACTATAAGAAGTACACTGTTTGCTTCAATGATACTCTGTCTGACGGCATTACCTTTGACAAATTGGATAAGGTGGAAATCGCAAATGTCGATGGCGGTAATCCACAAGTGATCGATGCTGCTAACTATACACGTACACCGAACGGTTCTCAGTCCTTCAAACTGAGCATTGATAATGTCAAGACCTGTGCAGCTGCAGCAGGGCTCAATTTGAATGACGGCGCTACGATTACGGTCACCTATACTGCACACCTGAACGACAAAGCCACTGTCAATACTGCAAACGGTTCTAAAACTACTGATAACAAGAATAGTGTTTTTCTCCAGTATTCCAACAATCCCAGAATCGACACATCCCTTGATCATACTACCACAAGCGAAGTCTGTGTGTACACCTACCAGCTGAACAACACCAAGTATCACGATGATGATAACCCGAATAATGTGTTGGCGGGCGCCGGCTTCCGTCTGTACAGCGATGAAGCTTGCCATGATGAAGATGAGATCAAGCTCAAAATGAATGATGACGGCACTTACTCTCGCGACTTTAGCACTGAGGGTAAAGGCGTTGAGATGATCTCTGGCCAAGATGGTCAGTTCAATGTTAAGGGTCTGGACGCTGGCACCTACTACCTGAAGGAGACCAAAACTCCTGACGGTTACGGTGCCTGTGCCAATAAAGAAATCGTCATTTCTGCAACGCACGACGTAAACCATGTTGATCTGTCCGGTAACCTGTCCACCACCATCATCAACAAAAAAGCCGGCGGCATTACCCTGCCCTCCACCGGCGGCATCGGCACTACCATCTTCTATGTGGTCGGCGGCGGCCTGATGGTTGCGGCCATCGTTCTGCTGGTCACCAAGAAGCGCATGGAGAATAAGTAAGCTCCATTTCCCCCAAGAACCCGGAGCAAAGGGGCCGCAAGGCCCCCGCTCCTATCCTTATAACATTAGGGAGTAGCCCATGAAAAAGAACAAAAGCACCATCATCCTGATCCTCGTCTTTTTCGTGGGTCTATCCGTGATGTTATACCCCACCCTCAGCGATTACGTCAACCAGCTGCATCAGTCCCGTGTTGTGGCCACCTATGCCGAGGATGTGGACAATCTGACCGATGCCGACTACAGCGCCTATTTCGAGGCGGCAGATGCGTTCAATGCGCAGATCGCCGCCGACCCGGACGCGTTGTATTTCCCGCAGCGCTTTCCCACCTACGAAAGCACGCTGGATGTGACCGGCACCGGCATTATGGGCTACATCACCATTGAAAAGATCGGTGTGGAGCTGCCCATCTACCACGGCACCAGCGATGGCGTGCTGCAGGTGGCGGCAGGTCATCTGGAAGGCACCAGCCTGCCGGTGGGCGGCGGCAGCACCCACGCGGTCATCTCGGCTCACCGCGGCCTGCCCAGCGCCAAGCTGTTCACCAATCTGGACCAGCTGGAAGTAGGCGACACCTTCACCATCACGATCCTGGACCGGGTGCTGACCTACGAGGTGGACCAGATCTCCATTGTACTGCCCACCGAGACGGACAACCTCAAGGTGGTGGACGGCAAGGATTACGTCACCCTGATGACCTGCACCCCCTACGGCATCAACTCCCACCGCCTTCTGGTGCGGGGACGCCGCATCGAAACGCCGGACAAGCTCAAGCACATCCGTGTAACAGCCGATGCCATCAAGATCGAACCGATCATCACAGCTCCCATCATGGCACTGCCCCTGCTGCTGGTGCTGCTGCTCTGGCTGCTGTTCTCCAACCGCAAACGCAAATCTACAAGAGGTGAAAAACATGAAACGCACTGATCTCAAAAAGCACGCTGCGGCCCTGCTTTTGGTGCTGTGCCTTCTGGTAACAAGTGCGCTGCCTGCCCTTGCCACCAGCGCAAACATCAAGCTGGTGGACAGCAGCGGCAATCCCACTACCGGCACCATCCGCGTTACGCTGTACGACAGCGCCAACGATAAGGCGCTGAGCGGCGGCAAGCTCACTTTGTACCGTGTGGCCGAGGTAAAGCGCCAAAACGGCAACCTGAGCTACGAATACTGCGGCGATTTCTACGGCTGCGGCATTGCGCTGGGTGATTTGACCGACAGCACCCTTGCGGCCCAGCTGCAGGAGTATCTGCCCCAAAGCGCCGAGGGCACCACAAAGACCATTGATGCGGACGGCAACGTGACCTTCTGTGGTCTGGAGCTGGGCCTGTATCTGATCGTGCAGACCGAGGCTTCCAAGGGCTATGAGCCGATCAATCCGTTCCTTGTCTCTCTGCCCATGGCGGAGGATGGCAAGTGGAATTATGCGGTGGATGCCAGCCCCAAGGTGGGTGCTTACACCCCCACCAAGCCGGACACGCCGCCTACGCCCCTGTCTCTTATACACATCTCC
>ENA-OYAD01000297-OYAD01000297.1-human-gut-metagenome-genome-assembly--contig:-NODE-297-length-11557-cov-2.955138_pt1 | contig 11557 bp, 6 predicted proteins | sample MGYA00243425_ERZ652814 | MGnify/ENA primary metagenome ERZ652814 (study PRJEB26926, sample SAMN06164694) | human gut metagenome | biome: ENVO:00009003; feature: ENVO:2100002; material: ENVO:00002003...
CAGAGGAGCAGAGTATAAAGATTTATCTAGCGAACCTGCACAGAAAAAAGTGGCATCCAACCACAAGCCACCATATCGTGAAAGAAGCTCTAGCCGAAGAAAATCCGAAATATGCGTCTTAGATAGACTTCCTTCGTTATATCGTCTCCGAATACACTGGGGAAAAGAAACATATTCCCGCACATTCTTGTCAGTAATTATAATTACTTCCCGATTTCCTGCATTACGCCGAACAGAGTCAACGCAGGCCTTTACAATTTCCGGGGCATTATCCAGACCCTGCCACCAGCACATCCAGATTTTATTCTCTAACGCCGGATCAACCTCCGGAAGAGGCGCCCGGTAGTCGTATGCAGCGTAAAAATCACCGAACTTGTTCTCAAGATACTTGAGAACCGTTTCGTGCTTACGAAGTAACCGCTTCTTGACCGCGTCCGATTCCTTATATCCATTGTGATTCATTACCTGGATATCTAATTTTGCACGAAAAGTATTGATCGCTTCGGGCCACGAAGTCACTTCAGCAATTTTTTGCGTTGCATACATTTCTTCTGAAGCACGATGAACAATCCGGCCAAGATTATTATGTTTCTTCGTCATCGCTGAATCACCCTCTCGTATAAATCAACCAATGCCAATGCATACTCATTTTGCAGACATCTTGCGTTGACATATTCACGGCAAGAATGCTGCATGGCTGAATAGTTCAATGCGCTAACTGCGGCGCATTTTAGCATGCTATTAGACAAATCCACAGCATTCCCCGATTCAAACGTGACCCCTGTCTTGCCTTCCTCCACCAGTTCTGGAATACCACCAATCCTGGCACCGATAATCGGGGTCTGGGCAGCCAAGGATTCCAAACCGGAATATGGCATGTTCTCACGCCACTCGGAGCTCAGCACGGTGAAGCGGGCATTGCCGACCTCTCGTTGCAGATCCTCGCCGCTCTTGTATCCCAGCAGATGAATGCGCGAAGCGGCCTGCGGGCCAGCCGAGGCTATCAGCTGTTCAATGGCACCGCGTTCCGGTCCGTCACCCACAATGTGCAGATCCCACACATCAGGAATCACTCGGGCATCTTGATCATCGCTCTGCGCATTGGCACTCCCCTGAGCGAGCCCTGCAGCCTGCAGAAATGCCTTCACCAAGGTGAGAATGCCCTTCTCCTTGGAAAGGCGACCGAAGAACAGGAAATATGGTCTTGCTCCGGCCTTCGTATCCTCGAATTTATGCGTGTTCGCCACCCGGGCGCCCATCGCCATCTGCGAATCGGTCAGGAAGTTCTGCATCGCGACGGTCTTGCCGGCAAAGCCGCCTTCATCGAGCTTATTCTTCATGAACTGCGAAGGCGCGATGATCAGATCGATCATGTCATATGAGTGGTGGAATTTCAGGAATTCCGCTTCCATGGTGGCCAAGGCGCTCTTCGCACGGGATCCCTTCACGCATACATTTTTGGTGGCGTGCATGAAATGCCTGTCCAGGCAGGCATCGCAGACCTCTCCCCTGCCGTTCACCATGGTGTAGGCCGGGCACAGCAGAATATAGTCGTGCGCCGTGTATACCACCGGCACATGATGCTTCTTCAGGTACGGGGCATCCAGAATCGACAGCGTGAGCTGGCGATGCACATTATTCATATGGATGATGTCGGGCTTGAACTCCTCCAGCAATGCCTCGAACTTACGCTTCGCCTCGAACGAGTAAATCAGCGTGGAGGCTTCCTGCACCTTCTTGAATGCGGAGATCTCCCCCACATAATCCTTTTCAGAGACAAAATACTTGCTCCAACGACTTGGTTCGTTATTGGGATGCTTCATGGAGAAGAACGCCACCTCATGGCCAAGCTCCTTCAAGCCTTCGGCCAAGGCAAAGAAATATGTTTCGGCGCCGCCCTTGCGGTAGAAGTACTTGTTGACCAGCAGAATGCGCATCATTCACCGACCTTCTCGCCCTTGTATAAAGCCAGAGTCTGATCCACTACCGAGTCCCAGCTGTATTTGCCGGTAATGAAATCAGCGGCCTCATTCTTATACTTCTGGACTTTCTGAGGATGTCGGATTAGTTCATTCAATGCCTTGTACAACGCATCCGCGGAACCATGCGCGAAGGAGGCAGCCTTATCCTCCACCACTTCCGTACATTCGGCGATATCCGAAGTCAGGCAGCAATTGCCATAGCTCATCGCCTCGAGCAGACTCATGGGCATACCCTCAAGATCACTCGGCAGCACATAGATATACGCGTTGCTATACAACTCCTGCAGCATACGCCCCTGTACAAAGCCGGTCAGTATGATACGCGGGTCCTGCGCCGCCATCTGTTTAACCTGCTCATAGTATTCCGTTGAATCGGAAGACCCACCAGCAATAACCAGCTTCTTATCCGTATCGAGCTTGCCGAACGCGTCGATCAGATAGTGCACGCCTTTTTCTGGAACGATACGACCAAGGAACAGGATGTAGTCATCCTTGTGCAAACCATATTCGCTGGTGATTTCCTGTGCCGTAACCAGCTGTTTGCGTTCTATGCCGTTGGGAATGAACCGGGTATCACGCTCATACGTGTTCTTGAAGTATTCCTGCATGTTCCGGCTGAGCACAATGACCTCGTCCGCGCACTTGGCCGCGGTACGTTCGCCGAACTTCAAATACGTGGAGGCGAACCTTCCCCACTTGGCACGCTGCCAGTCGAGGCCATGGATAGTGGCAACGGTACGAATTCCCGCCCAATGCGCCAGTCGGAGCATCACACACGGCCCTTCGGCATGGTAGTGAATCACATCCGGCTTCGCTGCAATCGCCTTCAACGTGGCGAAGAAGGAGGAAGACAGCGCAGCCATGCCTTTGGCATCAATCGTGGTCACAGGAACGACTTGAACACCCTGATATGAGAATGGCTTGTCTGAAGCATTGACGGTATTATCGAATTCAGCTCCGGCCACATTATGGCCCTTGCGATTGTATACTACAACCCGATTCCCCCGTGCCGACATACGCGAAGACAGCTCATCGACCACAATTTCAACACCGCCCTCACGAGAAGGTATACGCTTATGCCCGATAAATGCAATTCTCATGTCTTGAACAAGCTCCATAAATCTATCGCGCAAGACCTTCTTTAAAAGAAGCGAAGTAGGAATAACCAATATGAAAGCGCTTATCAACATTGCCAAACACAGGTAACCCCCTCATCTGCACATACATCTTTTGTATTCTTTCATTGCCTATAGACGGGGGCATTGTTGACGACAGTTGGTGCAATAGCAGTGATGCAGTAACACTGCAATAACGCAATAACTCTAAATTCTAAAAATAAATTTTGCACTATCAGCTGAAATAGTGAATGACGTCAGAACCACTTGAGGGACAACAACGAAAAAATTTTCGTTGTTGTCCCTCAAGAACTAGAGATTCTCCAATTAGCAGCATTCTGCAGGCGGAATATAATCTCAATAGTTTATTTGTTGGTTGCCGCGCAGTTTGGTGTGACGTCGGTGATCATCTGACCGCCGGCCACGGCGACACTGCCGCCGCTCACCCGGTAGTCCTTGCCCTGCCCGCCGTTGTTGTCCCAGACGGAACCGCCATCCGTGAACGCCATGCGCACCTGCCCGCCGGCGGTGTCCGGGATCGTGTACCTGTACCAGCCGTTCCTGTACAGGGTCATCCGCTGGGCCGAGCCCGTCCACTTGCCGTTCGCCTGGTAATGCACCTTCGCGGTCTTCCACGAGGAATCCGGCTTGTACCACACCGTCATCGGCTGCTTCGGCACGCCCGTGACCGTGACCTGGACGGACGCCGACTTGCCGCCCGCCGTGGCCTTGATCGTCGCGGTGCCGGCCTTCGAACCGGCCGTGACCACGCCCGTGCCCATCACGTTCGCGACGCTCGAGTCCGAGCTCGTCCACGTGACCTTGCGGTCCGTCGCGTTGTCGGGCTTGACCGTCGCCGTCAGCTGCACGCTCGCGCCCGACTTCAGGGAGAGCTTGCCGTCCTTCACACCATCACCAGAGACCGAGACGGACGTGACCGGGATGGTGGTCTCGCACTCGACCGCGGCCAGGGCCGCGGAGGAGCCGTCCCACTGCACGATGCCGCCGTTGTAGTCCAGGCCGGGCTCGCGGGATCCCGGATACTGCTGGCTGCCGCCGTCGTTGAAGATCACCTTCGCGCCCTTGGCCAAGTTGTCAGGAACCACGTACTTGTACAGTTCGGTCTGCTGGCAGCCGTCGGTCGCGCTCGGGGCGGTCATCTCCACGCCCGGCCACGCCGCGTTGTTCTTCGCGGTCGCGCCGTCGCCGGTGTACACGTACGCGTAGATCTTGCCCCAGCCCGAGGGCTTCGAAGCGTAGATCGTGTTCTTCGCGACCGGGTCCGGCGGAAGCTCACCGGTCACGGTCACGGTGATCGACGAGGTCTTGGTCCCGGACTTCGCGGTGATCGTGGCCTTGCCGGCCTTCCTCGGGGTGACCACGCCCTTCGGGCTGACGGTCGCCACGTCCTTGTCGGACGAGCTCCAGCTCACGGACGCGCCCTTCGGATCGGTCGTGGCTGTCAACTGCTTCGTGGCCACGCCATCGGACAGGTCCACGCTGTAATCCGACTGATCAATCTTCACGGACTTGGTCGGGATGACCACGCAATTGCGGGCCTCCCAGGTGCCGGACGAAGTGTTGCCGTCCCAAGCGTAATTGCCGTCGATCTTGAGGCCAGCGGCATCCTCGCCTTCGGTGGTGTCGGCAGGATACTTCTTGGTATTTGTGGCATTGCCATCGTTGAAGATGATGCGCGTATTGCTTCCCTCGAGATCGTCGGGAATCTCATACTTGTACTCGCCATCCTTGCCACAAGTGTCTCCCGAAGCGACCTGTGTCATCGGTTCGCCCGGCCACTTCGCATTTTCCTTCAAAGTGGTGGCGCTCGAATCGTCTACATACACATAGGCGTACAGGTTGCTCCACGCACTCGGCTTCTTCGCATAAGCCGTGCTTGTGGCGGCCGGATCCTTCTTCGTGTACTTGTATGTTGCGGAGACCGTTTGGCCATCCGCATCCTTGCCCTGCAGCTTCACGGTGATGGTGTCACCGATCGCCGTGGAAGCGCCGATGGTGATGGTGTCGCCATCCTGATACGAGCCGGACTTGCCCTCCGAAGTGGTGTAAGTGGCATCGGTGACATTGTTCGCATTCAGGGTAACGGTAGTGGTGTCCGTCTTGAACGAGCTGTCGCCCGGGGTTGCGGAGACCGAACCGGAATTGTCGGTGAAGAACACACTGATCTTGCCGCCGGGAGCGGAACCGGAAGTGATCTTGCCGCCGGAAACGGTGATGGTACCGCCGGAGACCTGGTCCTTGTAAGTGCCGTCGTCAAGGTTGGTGGCAGTGCCGGACAACTCTTGCGTATCACCCATGTTGGTGATGGTCACGCCGTCGTTCTTGAAGTTGCCGTCCTTGATGTAGCGTTCCACCATGAGGCAGGAATTCGCGCTGCAGTTGCGCAGATACTCCGAAGCCTTGTTGTTGTTCATGGTATTACGGAAGTGGTTCACCGCCACGACCTGCGGATCTTTCCAAGAATCCGCACCGGCATCGCCGAGCTTGCTTTTCTCGGCGAACTGCGGCTGGCTGCCGCCGGAGCCGACCGGGCGGTCGAAGTACAGCGGCATGGTCTGGGAGCGGGAACCGATCACGCCCCAGCCCATGGTCATCTGCCACTCGCTCATGCCGGTGGATTCCCTATCGCTATTGGAATAGTTATCATGCGATTCCACCCAAGAGACAAGATTGCTCGGGCTGGCGGAGTTGCTCCAATCGGACAGGGTGCCGGCGTTCAGGTTCTTCGAATTCAGGGCTCCGCGCAGCTTGCTGCCGTAGGAGGATGCGGTGACGCCGCCGCCGTTCTTGCTGTGGCTGGAGAACAGCTTTGCATAGTCGCTATCGCGGGAGACGGAATCCTGCAACACTTCGCCGTATTGGAACTGCGCGCCATTGTTAAGAATGATGTTCCAATACTGGGAGCCGTTATACTCGTCCGGCAGTTCGATGTGCTTGGCCGCATCGAAACGGAACCCGTCCACACCGTCGTTGACCGCTTGCACGAGGAAATCGTGCATCATGTTGGCGGTTTTGGTGTTCTCAGTGTTGATGTCATACAGGCCGAGCAGCTTGCAGTGGGTCACCTGATAGCGGTTGTTCCAATCCTGCACATCACCGTCATTGCAGTCGTGGTGGTAGTACTCGGACTTCTTCCAACGATCGGCGATGGCGCCCCAAGTCGCGGTCATATGGTTGGCTACCACATCGACGATGATACGCACGCCGTACTTGTGAGCCGTGTTGCACAGGCTCTTCAGATCATCTTCGGTACCCATCACCCAGTTGCCGATGGTGGTGTCGGTCGGCTGATATACGTAGTACCAGTTCTCGGTGAAGATCATGCCCTTGCCGCCGTTATGAATAGCGGAAATCGGCTCGGTCTGCACGGAGGTGTAACCGGCTTCGGCAATAGCGGGGATGTTTTCCTCAATGGTTTTGAAGCTCCACTCCCATGCGTGCAGGGTGGCGCCCTCGCTCATTTGCTGCGCCAGTCCGTAATGCTTGCGCGCCTGTTCGAACGTGGTGTTTTCAACGGTGTCGGCGTAGCTGTCGCGATCGGTGCTGGCCTGTGCTGCGGTGCTGGCGATTGCCAGTCCGCCGAAGGCGGTCGCCGCAGCGGTGATGCCGACCACCACCTTCTTGCTAATCTTCAGCCCCAGCCTATGCCAGGCCGGTGCGGGTTTCCGATGTTTCATGACTCCTTTGTTCCTTACTGACGGCCCCTTATGACGGGGGTTTATCTTCTCTGATAACGTTTGCTCTATTGCGAACGTATGCTGTATATTCTATACCTTTTGCGGAGTGCTAAAGAGTGGAAAATGGCAGAATGTCAATGAAAATCGTTGCTGCAATAACAATGATTTTTGCAAAAACTTGCCGTTGTTTTTGCAGGGGTAGCCCCCGATTGAATGGCAATTTGTGGATGCGGAATGCGTAACGATTGCAAGTTGTGGTGTGAGGGAGTATTGAAAAGGGGTTTGCAAAAATTTTCAGTGGATGCAAACGTGAGTTCGGGGCTATTGGATAAAGGTTGTATGAAATATATACATAAAACGTTTTCTCTTTCAGGAAAGTTTGCATATAACATCATGCGTAATGGGAATAGATGTTGTGTCGTAAAATCGGGGGTGTGGTTGAAGAGACGTTTACTCCCAAGAACATTATCGTGACCGGTGGCTGTGGTTTCATCGGTTCGAATTTCGTGCATTACGTGGTTGACCATCATCCGGACGTGCATGTGACCGTGCTGGACAAGCTCACGTACGCGGGCAATCCGGAGAACATCGCGGGTCTGCCCGAGGATCGTGTGGAACTGGTCGTGGGTGATATCTGCGATGCGGACCTGTTGGACCGTATCGTGCCTGGTCATGACGCGATCGTGCATTACGCGGCCGAGTCGCATAATGACAACAGCATCGCGGATCCGGAGCCGTTCCTCAGGACGAATGTGGAGGGCACGTTCCGTCTGTTGGAGGTGGTCAGGAAGTATGGGATCCGTTACCATCATGTGAGCACGGACGAGGTGTACGGGGATCTCGCGTTGGATGATCCGGCACGGTTCACGGAGCATACGCCGTACCATCCGAGCTCGCCGTATTCGTCGACGAAGGCCGCCTCGGACATGCTGGTGCGCGCGTGGGCGCGCACGTATGGCATCCGCGCGACGATCTCGAACTGTTCGAACAATTATGGTCCCTTCCAGCATGTGGAGAAGTTCATCCCGCGTCAGATCACGAACATCCTGGACGGTCAGCGTCCGAAGCTGTACGGCAAGGGACTGAACGTGCGTGACTGGATCCATACCGAGGACCATTCCAGCGGCGTGTGGACGATTCTGACGAAGGGTCGTGTCGGCGAGACGTATCTGATCGGCGCGGATGGTGAGAGGAATAACATCACCGTGTTGCGCATGATTTTGAGGATGATGGGTCAGGCGGAGGATGCGTTCGATTGGGTGAAGGATCGTCCGGGCCATGACCGTCGGTACGCGATCGATTCGACCAAGCTGCGCACCGAGCTGGGTTGGACTCCGAAGCATACGGATTTCGAGTCGGGCCTCGCGCAGACGATTGAATGGTATACGCGGAACCGTGCATGGTGGGAGCCGGCGAAGGCCGCTACCGAGGAACGGTATAAGCAGCGGGGCCAGTGACCGCTTGACGTCGCGCGTGGATGTCTGGGGTTCGTGTCCCTTATCATCCATGCATGCCGCGTGGTATGGGCAATAGCTTCTAGGGGTTGGAGGACGGTGCTGTGTACACGTATCTCGTGAACGCGCACCGGACTTGGAGCAGAAGAAGGCGCACACGTTCGTGAACCTCGCCGATCCGGAGTTGCATATCGATTGGCCGATCCCGTTGGAGGATTTGGATGAGCTGGGTGATTGGTGAGGAGCATAAATTCGTGAAGAATATCCGATGATCTACTATCCGCTGAGTGTGCTGATGATGGCCGGGATCCGTGACATCCTGATCATCAGCACGCCGAAGGATCTGCCGAACTTCCAGCGGCTCTTGGGTGATGGTTCGCATTACGGGGTGCGGTTCTCGTACAAGGTGCAGCCGTCTCCGGACGGTCTGGCTCAGGCGTTCCTGCTGGGTGAGGAGTTCATCGCGGGCGAGCCGTGCGCGCTGGTGCTGGGAGACAACATCTTCTACGGCAATGGTCTGGGCGCGACGTTGCGTGGCGCGGTCGCGAAGGCCGAGTCCGGCGGGGGTGCGAGCGTGTTCGGCTATTACGTGGACGATCCGGAGCGTTATGGCGTGGTCGAGTTCGACGAGAACTATAACGCCGTCTCCATCGAGGAGAAGCCGAAGGAGCCGAAGTCGCATTACGCGGTGACCGGCCTGTATTTCTACGACGAGCACGTGGTCGAGTACGCGAAGCGGGTGAAGCCGAGCCCGCGTGGCGAGTTGGAGATCACGGACCTGAACCGCATGTATTTGGATGCGGGCATGCTGAACGTGCGTACGTTGGGTCGTGGCTACGCGTGGTTGGATACCGGTACGATGGATTCTTTGTTCGAGGCGGGGGAGTTCGTGCGTACCGTGCAGCGTGCGCAGGGTCTTCCCATCGCGATCGTGGAGGAGATCGCCTTCGAGAACGGTTGGATCACGCGCGGCCAGCTCATGGAGTCCGCGGAGCGTTACGGCAAGAGCCCGTACGGCCAGCACCTCAAGGGTATAGCCGACGGCGAGATCATGCTCGTCCCCAACCAAAAGAGCTGATTCCTCGAGACTGATGGTGTATTAGGGGTGCTGCCTCATTGAGGCAGCACCCTGATGGCACTTTGACTGACGGTGCTTCTTATGGATTGCGTCGATGAGCGGCACTTCGACGAGGAGTGTTTTGACTGGAGACGTTCCAATGGGCGGCGCTTCGACTGGCGGTGAAGCGGGTCATCTGCCTTATGAGTGGCGGATTTGGGCGGCGTGAAAATGTCATTTCGCTTATCTGTGGCAGGCAATCGGCAGAGATATACCCTCTAACTGTGGAAAATGTACCCCCAAAGTGGCTTTTGCCCGTTATGACCTGCCATATATAGGCGAAATGGGAGTTTCCATCTCTCGGAATCTGCCACATATAAGCGAAATGGGGAGCTGGGCACATACATTCCGTCACTTTCAGGGCGTGGCGGAATGATGATGAAAGCCTGTACCGGTCACTACCAATGATTTGAGGAAATTGCCAATAAGTCTCGTACGCGCACGATACCGACAGGGAATGTTCCTTATTTCACAGCCCATCTGTTTGAGTTCCCAAAAATGTGTTCAATGTATGAAGGGATGAGGAATAGTTCGAGGGGGAAGATTATTGTTGGAAAGGATATTGTCAACGTGAGATGGGGAAGTTCAGTGACTTCTGTAGAGAACGCTAATGTGCAGCAGCCTACCGCACCGCAAGGGGTAGTTGAGGAAGCGGATGACGGCATCACTCTGATGGATTTGTTCAAAATCATTCGTAAGCATCTGGTCACCGCGATCATCGCATTCGTGGTGGTAGTGGCAGGCGTGAGCGCCTATACCTTCCTCGCTCCGGCGAAGTATACGGCTACGGCCCAGACCATGGCCACCTATAACGCTTCCGATGGTGGCGAAAGCATCGCCCAGCAGTCCACTGGCGGCAGCTACATTTCCAACCAGATCACTTCATACCCGACGCTTGCCACCACTTCGAAGGTGCTCAAGCCGGTTATTGATGATCTTGGCTTGGATGAAACCGTGACGGATCTTGCCGGCCAGGTCACCGTCACCAATCCGACTAACACCGCATTCGTTAACATTGCCGTGGTGGATGGAGATCCGAAGCAGGCCGCGGACATCGCCAATTCCGTTGCCGAATCGCTGAAGAACGTCATTGAAAGCGACCTGTACTCCGGAGATAAGTCCCCGGTGAAGCTTTCCATCGTGCAGAAGGCACAGGTCCCGACGTCTAAGTCTTCGCCGAAGACTGCCCTGTATTTGGCTGTCGGTGTGGTGCTCGGCATCATCATCGGCGTGTTCGCCGCACTCATCAAGGACCTCCTCAACACTAAGGTTGAAGAGACTTCCGATGTGCGTAGCATCGTTCGAGCATCTTCTCTTGGCTCCGTTCCGATGGACGCTTCGCTTGATGATAAGCGTCCGGTGCTGGTGAGCCAGCCTAACGGCGCTATTGCCGAGGAATTCCGCCGTATTCACACGAATATCGACTTCCTGCAGACCGACCGCACCGAAGGCGTGGGCCAGCTGCTTGTCATCACGTCTGCGCAGCCGTCCGAAGGCAAGACCACCATGGCTATCAACACTGCGGTGGCCCTTGCTGAAGATGGTGCGAAAGTACTGCTTATCGACGCTGATCTCCGCCACCCGTCCGTTGCTCACCACTTGGGCATTGAAGGTGCCGCCGGTCTGGCGCACGTGCTGTCCGGACAGATGGGCCCGAAGGACGTGGTGCAGAGCTACTGGAAGCCGAACCTGCACATTCTGCCTGGCGGCAAGAGGCCGGCGAACGCTGGCGTGCTGCTGAGCTCCGAAACCATGAAGCTCATGGTGGAGCAGGCGCTCACCCAATACGATTACGTGATTATTGATACCGCCCCGTTGACGGTGTCCAACGATGGCGCGGTATTCGGCCGTTGGGCCAAGGGCCTTCTGCTGGTGGTCAGCCGCAACGTGTGCGAGAAGAAGTCCCTGCAGGAGGCGGCCGACACGCTCGCCACCGCGCAGGTGCCGGTGCTTGGCTTCATCTTCAATCGTGCAGATCCGAAGAAGACCAATACGCATTCCAATTATTACTATTACTATGAGGATGGTGCGCCGCGCAGCAGCCATCGCGCGAAGGGGAAGAAGCGGCACTGATGGTTCCCTTCTTCACGGAATGAGGGGTGTATGGCAACTGAGAACGATAATTCCCGGTCTATGAACGGTATTTTGTCCAACATATCTCGGGATGTGGTGGACACCAGCTGGGATATTC
>ENA-OYAD01000303-OYAD01000303.1-human-gut-metagenome-genome-assembly--contig:-NODE-303-length-11372-cov-5.327030_pt1 | contig 11372 bp, 8 predicted proteins | sample MGYA00243425_ERZ652814 | MGnify/ENA primary metagenome ERZ652814 (study PRJEB26926, sample SAMN06164694) | human gut metagenome | biome: ENVO:00009003; feature: ENVO:2100002; material: ENVO:00002003...
CATAAGCCTTCGTCGGCAGCGTCAGATGTGTATAAGAGACAGGATTATCTACCGGCTGTTCGCCATCTGCTTCACATAGTCGAGTGCCTTCTTAACCGGTGGGATTGATATCACTATGATTGTGATAATTCCCTCTGCAGCAAGGTATGAACCATTGTAGGTCACTGAATATATGAGCGCATCTATCGTCTTGTTTCCTATCGTGACAGGTGCGTATGCTGCAAAGAACACAACTCCCGACAGCACTGCAAAGAAAAATCTACTGGGCTGCTCCGCCTCCGGTGGTACCACCGGTAGCTCCACCTGTGTTGTCCCCGGTATTCCCACCTGTGTTGCCACCATTATTTTCTCCGGTATTTCCGCCTGTGTTACCACCGTTGTTTTCTCCGGTATTTCCGCCTGTGTTGCCACCGGTGTTTTGTCCACCATTTCCGCCTGTGTTACCACCGTTGTTTTCTCCGGTATTTCCGCCTGTTGTTCCGTCTGTATTGTCTCCGGTATTTCCACCTGTGTTGCCACCAGCAGCATCTGTCTTATTCGGGTTTGTTGTGGTCTTATTCGGTGCTTTAGTTCCTGCATCAGGTGTGGTCACTGTCTGATCTGTAGGATTATTCTGCGTCTGGTCATCGGCAGGTGTATCCTGTGTCTCCTGGCTGTCCTGATAATCATCCGATATTTGGGCATATGGCAGGAAATCTATTGGTGTAAGGTCAGCATGTATCTGATCCATGTAGTTCTTCCATATTTCTGCCGGGTAAGAGCTTCCTGTCAGCTTTTTGACTGACTCAGGCATATCACAGCCTACCCATACACATGTGGTGTAGTATCTGGTAAAGCCACAGAACCAGCCATCCTTCTTATCGTTTGTTGTTCCTGTTTTGCCGGCGCAAGGCATGCCATTGTCCAGATTAGCGCTACGTCCGGTTCCTGATTTCATAACATCTGTCATGACATCTGTCATCATACGTGATGCTGTCTCTGTATATATGACGGTGTCCTTCTGCGATGATGTATATATGATATTGTTGTCAGAATCCACAATCGACTTTATACAGGTCGGATTCCTGTACATTCCATCGTTCTCAAGTGTTGAATATGCAGATGCCATCTCCAGTGTGGATACACCTGTTGTAAAACCTCCAAGTGCTGTTGCTGTGACATAGTCATCCTTTACGATATTGGTAAAATTCATATCCTTGAGATACTGTAAGCCTACCTTTGGTGTGAGCTCATCATATAGCTGCCATGCTACAGTATTCAGTGACTTTTGAACGGCAAACCTGATAGTCACATCACCGTAATATGAATCACCCGAGTTAGACGGTCCTCCATCAAACTTGTGGTCATTTACGATGGTATCCGGTGTCTTACCACGCTCAAATGATGGTGTATACACAATGAGCGGCTTGATTGAGCTTCCCGGCTGGCGATGGCTTTGGAAAGCACGGTTTAGCGTATGACTGACCGCATCCTGGCTTCGTCCACCAACTATTGCAACCACCTCGCCAGTGTCGTTGTCTATACAGGTTGCAGCACTCTGCAGCTTAAATGTGCCATCATCGGTCGTGTCTGTAAAGTCCAAAAGCGTCAGGTCAATTGAATCCTGAAGCTGCTGCTGCATAGTCAGATCAATTGATGTATAAATCTTGTAACCGTCTGAGTAGAGCTTTTTCTGACAATATGAATACATCTCATCATATGAAGCATCATACTCCTTTTCTTCATCGTCTGAATCAAAGTAATACTTGAACTTGAAGCCCTCATTCTCCATGAGCGCCCTCGTAGCGCAGTAATATGCATAGGTATCCACATAATTGTACTTGACCGTGTCATCCTTCTCAGGCATATTGAGGGTAATCTCCTCGTTTATGGCGGCCTCATATTCCTGCTGTGTGATTTTGCCATCTTCCTTTAGATTTTTCAATATGAGATTGCGACGTGTCAATGTATGATCCTTATTGTTTATCGGGTCATAGTATGTCGGGCTGTTCGGAATCGCACACAAAAAGGCAGTCTGCGACAAATCAAGATCCGAAAGCTCACAGTTAAAATAGCCATGGCACGCTGCCTGAATACCATAATATCCGTTCATGAAATAGACATTATTCAGGTAGAACTCCATAATATCGTTCTTTGAATATTTTTTTTCCAGCGCCATCGCTATGAACATTTCCTTGACTTTTCGCTGCCAGTTCTTGTTCGTATCCAAATAAATATTTCGGGCGAGCTGCATCGTGATGGTACTGCCACCCTGGGTAATTCTCTTGTTTTTTATAATTGACTTTGCGGCACGCACTATTGCCTTTATGTCCACACCATTGTGCTTATAGAACTTCTTGTCCTCGATGCTGACCATGCAGTTTACGAAGTTCTGCGGTATATCCTCATACTTCACATAGTCAGCCTTTTTGGTAGTGGCCGTCTCGGATATCTCATCACCGTTTGTATCGTAGAGTGTACTCGTGCGCGCCGGTAAAAATGTGTTTTTGTCAGATTTCTGCACGAGCTCTACCGCCTCTGAGTGAAGCTTCGCAACCTTGTCTGCATAGCCTCCAAAGTAATAAAAGCATAATCCACCGAGAATCAGTACCATCAGAAAAATCTGAAGCTTTATGAAAAACCAGAAAACGCGATGCTGCTTTTTCTTCTTTTTCTTTTTCTGTTTTGCCATTTCTAAACGTTACCTCCAAACTATCGGTATACCATTGTATATCGGCATACTTTATAGATAATTGACAACTATATCCAATATGTACTGTCTATTATACTACAATGCCTCAACATCAGATAATTAATAATTGATTAATTTTCTATTATATACCTTTATAGCACAAAAGGAAGCTAATTGCTCCCTTTATCAAACTATTTTACATCTTTATTACTGTTGTAGTCAAGTAAATAGTTTTTTACAATGCTTTTCGCTATCTCTAGCCAAGCTGGTCAGCCAGAAATTCTGCTGCTGCACCCGCCAGCTTTTCGGCAATCTCAGACTTATCGGCTTTTTCATCGAAGGTACATAGTATAATGGCTCCCGCACTATCACCATCATGCACTATTACTGCTATTGCCTGCGCTTCACAGTCAGCTTTATCGTCCTTCACCACAGGTATCAGGGTATCGTCTTTTTTACTGTACAATGCACTTTTTCTCTTATCCATAATATTCTCGAGCTCTTTTGACAAAGCCTTGCCTATATAATTTTTATGGTTTTTGCCGGCTGCCGCTATTATCTCATCCCGGTCTGCCACACATACCATGGCTCCTGTTACCTTTGACAGGCTCTGTGCATATGCCTGTGATATATTCTTCAGGCTTCCCACCTGCGAATATTTCTTTAGCACTATCGTCTCGTCCGCATCCATATATATTTCCAGTGGGCTTCCCTCTTTTATATGCAGCATCCTGCGAAGCTCCTTTGGTATGACTATTCTGCCGAGGGAATCTACTCTTCTGGTCAATCCTGTGATTTTCACTTTATTGTCCTCCGGTTACTTTTTTGCATTTGCATTCATGCTTTGGAGGTAGTATATGGGAATTTGAATAAAATATACATTCGGTATGCACTGATACAGTGCTCTTTCATAATAGCTTTTATAATGTCACGGTATGTTTTGAATTTGATAAGGTATCTATATCCATCAGCTCACGCTCATCTGCGATATCCACATATACACAGTCATACTTCTTTGCCACACTTCTGCCACCCTTATCACCCTCCAGTGATAAAAGCTGTGGTATAAGCGATGAATTAAATACACACGGGTTGCCTACAGCATCTCCACAACGAAGTGAAAACGCCAATCGCTTACCCCCTGTATTTTTAAGCACTCTGTCTATTAATTTAATCACGCTTTGACTTTTTAAATATGGTTGGTCAGCTACTGCAAACATGTAATATTCCTCTTTTTCGGCAGTATGATGCGTCACTTCACTGCTTTTCTTAAGCTTTTTCTGCTCCTGCACCGCCATAATTCCTGCTTTTATGGTGTAGGATATGCCCTTTTCGCTGTCCGGACTTAAGACTGCATGGCAATCAGGGATAGATGAGCAGTAGTCCAGTATTTCCCGGTAACGTGTAACGACGGTTATATCTATGACCGGGTTATTCGATTCTGCGTTTTTTATCTTTTTTCCAGCCTTTTTTAATTTATTATATCTATCTTTAATTTCTATCAAACGTTCAAGCAGATGCCTGTACATAGGTTTTCCATCCAGCTCATAAAACAGCTTGTTACTTCCAAAACGGCGGCTGTTTCCAGCCGCCATGTATATGATATGAATCATTTCACTCTAAGGTCCTTTTCGTGCCAGTTTGGGTCTACCATTCCCATAAGTATTTTTTCAGGGGTAAACGGAACTGTCCTGTGCCATACGCCTGTTGCGCGATAAATGGCATGTGCCAGCGCAGGAGCCGGTGTATTGATAACTATCTCGCCGATTGACTTGACTCCGAATGGGCCTGAAGGCTCATAGCTTGTCTCAAATTCGACGTTGATATGTCCCACATCCTGTCGTGTCGGTATCTTGTACTGCATGAAATCATTTTCTGCGATTTTACCACCGGCATTGTAGGTGACATTCTCATAAAGTGCCATGCCGATTCCCTGACCTATGCCACCCTCTGTCTGTACACGCGCAAGGTTTGGATTGACCGGGATTCCACAGTCCACGACAGCCTGATAATCAAGTATTTTAACTGCTCCTGTCTCCTTATCAAGCTCTATCTCGACCATGCCTACCATGTATGGTGGCGGTGAGACAGGTGATGAATATGTGGCGGTGACGTCTACAGGTATCGTGTTGTTGACCTGTGATTTTGTTGCTATATCGGAAAGACTTACGGAAACTGCCCCATTGTCTGCACCGTCCGGATTTATGATATACACCTCTTTACCGTCGAAATCCACCTCTGATGCAGCACAGCCCAGCAGCTGTGCACCGATTTTCTTTATATTTTCACGAAGCTCAAGTGCTGCATTCTGTGTTGCCATTCCTGTGATGTAGGTGGTTGATGAGGCATATGAACCCGAGTCATAAGGAGAAGCATCTGTATCCGCTCCAAACACTGTTATATCATCCGGCTCGCAGTCAAGTACCTCAGCCGCCATCTGCGCAAGTATTGTATCACAGCCTGTTCCCATGTCTGCCGCGCCTATCATCATATTATAGGTGCCACAGTCTGAAAGCTTTAAGGTACACGATCCGACATCTACATTTGATATGCAGGAGCCCTGCATTGCAAGTGCCATGCCTGCCGCACGAACCTTGCCATTTCCCATGTCGCGGACAGGATACTTTTCTGCCCAGTGGAAATTGTCCGCGCAGTGCATTATGCATCTGTCGAGTGCACATGCATTTGCTGTCTCGCCAAAATATGCCGGCATAAACATGCCCTCGCGTACAATATTTTTCAAACGAAGCTCAACCGGGTCTATATGCAGCTTTTCAGCAAGCTCATTGACGGTTGATTCAAGTGCAAATATACCCTGTGTGGCTCCATAGCCTCTATATGCTCCTGCCGCCTGCACGTTTGTATACACAACATCGCATGAAAATCTGGTTGCCTCGCAGCCTCCTGTATAAAGCGGAAGCGATTTATGACCGGAAAGTCCTACTGTTGTAGTGCTATGCTCTCCGTATGCCCCACCATTTGACAGCGTATAAAGATCGATTGCCCTTATATGACCATCCTTCATCGCTCCAAGACGCACGGTGACTTCCATCTCATGACGCGGTGACGCGATAGTCTGACATTCTTTTCTGCTGTAGATTATCTTGCTCGGGCGCTTTGTCTTCCAGGTAACAAATGCCGGATACACCTCACAGACCGCTGTCTGCTTGGCACCGAAACCGCCTCCGATACGCGGCTTTTCAGCGCGCACCATAGACTTTGGAATATCAAGTGCATTTGCCAGTATTCGGCGCAGGTGGAAAACTATCTGTGTCGAGCTGATACAGTGAAGTCTGCCGTATCTGTCTATCTCACAGTATGCCCTGCAGGTCTCCATATATGCCTGCTGCGCTGCCTTTATGCGATATGTGTGCTCAATAATCTCATCACACTCTGACAGAATTTTCTCTACATTTCCATGCTCATCCTCCTCGTGATGAATGAGATTGCGCTTTACATCGCCTGTATCTATGCTGGATGACCAGTCATCCTCAGGATGCACGAGCACCTTGTTATCCAGCGACTTTCTGAAGTCAAGCACCGGCTCAAGCACCGTGTACTTTACTTTTATCATGTTAAGAGCCTTGTCCACCGCCTTTTCAGATTCTCCGACCACTATAGCGACGGCGTCACCTACGCTTCTCACATGGCGATCAAGGATTAATCTGTCATATGGTGACGGCTCCGGAAAAGTCTGGCCTGCGATAGAAAAACGCTTTTTCGGAACATCCTCCCAGGTGTATACTGCGACCATGCCCGGCACCTTAAGAGCGATATCTGTCTTTACATCCTCGACAATTGCATTTGCATACGGGCTTCTAAGAAGCTTTATGACAAGCGCATCACGCGGTGTGATATCATCGGTAAATACCGGCTTTCCGAGTAAAAGCTGACTCGAATCCTTCTTCGGTATACATTTTCCAACTGCGTGGTAATCCCTTCTGGCGCGGTTGAAGCTGTTTTCGTTAGTTTGATTTGTGCTCATCCTGCCACTCCTTTCCGATATCCTCTCCGTAGACGCCTGCCTCGAGATTAAGAGGTGCGCCCTCCTTCTTACTGTTTAAGAAATTTCTGATTGAGCGGAGCTGACTCTGATATCCTGTACAACGACACAGATTTCCTGAAAGATACTCAAGAACTTCCTCATCAGTCGGATCAGGATTTTCTCTTAAAAGTGCCACAATATTTACAATATAACCTGGATTACAGAAGCCGCACTGATCCGCTCCCTGTGCAGCAAAAAATCCTGTAAACTGCTTAGCTTCCTCCTCAAGTCCCTCGAGGGTGTCCACCGCTCTGCCGTCTGCCCTGCCTATCGGCGTGCTGCATGACAGCACAGGCTTTCCATCCAGAAGCACTGTACAAAGACCGCAGTTGCCTGACTCACAGCCTCTCTTCACCGAAAAGCAATTGTGCTTGCGGCAAAAGTCTAAAAGGACCATATCCTGGTCTACCGAGTCGGTTATTAACTTTCCATTTAATTTTATTTTAACATCCATATACATGAATTCCTTCCTACTTAATGCTCGTGCATTGATGTCATCACACTAATAAAGCTTCCAAAGTTTCCTGCATAACTTCCATGCATCCGGTAGCGATTACCTTATATCATCGCAGATATCAAGCGACTGTGTGACAGCGCGGCGTGTAAGCACCCGGCAGATCATCTCTCTGTACTCGGCTCCTGCTCTGATATTGCTTCCAAAACGGATATGCTCTGCAACATATTCTGCAAATTTATCTATTTTTGCATTGTTCTCGGAGTTCTCCGTCAAAGCTACATTACCGTGCGTCTTTGCATCTACTATACCATCGAGTATACCGTCCTTATCCCACACAGGCTCTGCCATATATGGTGATGCTCCGATGACCGCCACATACCTGCCGTTTCTATTTGCCACTGCACATGTGAGCACAGGAAAGTCTGTTGACTGGTTTCTCTGGCTTAAGTATACTACGCCCTTTGCATTTTTCGGTACTATCACTGATACGAGCACATCACGCGTGGTTCTTGGAAGTGCCGCAAACTCGTCCAAATCCATAATTCCTGCCTTGTGAAGCTGCACCTTTGCTCCCAGTGCCCTGAAAATCGTCATGACATCTGAAAATCCGAATCTTCCCCAGATGCTTCCTCCAACAGTTGCCACATTTCTAAATTGCACTCCAACAATGTGTCTGACCGACTCTGCGATTGCACCGTGTGTATATGCATTCAGGGCTTCATGTGTCTCTATCTGCCTGAGTGTTGCATATGCACCGATTCTAAACTCGTTCTCATCCTCATCAATTTTGTCAAGCCCGAGATCGCACAGATCAATTGCCGTGCCAAGCGTCTTATTTTTCATTTTGAGCCAGAGCATGCCGCCCAGCACAAAATTCGGTTTTTTCTGATAAAGCTCATAGGCTTCATCAAGGCTTTGCGCCCTCACATACTGATTGTAATAAAACATATTTTTCTCCTGTTATCCTGTTATATAGGTAACTATCAGTTACCTCATTTCTATTTCATACATCGCTTCCCACCTGATGTCATGCTCCTTCATAAAAGCTATGAGGCACTCCCTGTCAGAAAGCTCTGCTCTCCATGCCAGCCCGCAGCCCGCCGATATGACAGACGGAAGAGGAATCGTGCGTCCCGGAATACCGCATGCCTTGCCCTTGATATCAAGCTTCAACGGTGCTGTGGTAGTCTCGAAGGTGATGATTAGCCGTTTTTTCTTTTCTCTTGCCAAATTTTTATCCATTACCTCACACCTTGTACAACTCTACGGACTTACAATAAGAGATGCCCCAGCCATCTTTTCTGCGATATCATACATGTTGGTCACCTCTCCGACTGCAAGCTTATCTGACAGCTCATAGTAGTTCAGGCATGTTCCGCAGGTAAGGATTTTCACCCCACGGCTCTTAAGCTCCTTTAAATCCTCAAGTGACTCTGAGCCCTCACAGGTCAGCTTCGCGCCTCCATTATAGAAAAGCATGGTTTCAGGCGGATTATCCTGCTGCGAAAGCGCATAGATGAAGCCCTTTATAAGTACACTGCCAAGCTCCTCACTGCCATCTCCCATATATGAAGAGCTGATTACAACAACTCTGTTATCTGCAGCCGGTCTGCATGTATACTGTGAAGCCTCGTCTGTATCCGAAAGTGCTTCTGTATTAAGAGCCTCAATTGTCAGCTTTACGCTGTAGCTTCCGTCGTCGAGCTTACTGCTATCGCAGCTATAGCCTTTCTGTACAGCCATCTTTTTTAAATTTTCCACTGCAACTTCATTGTCCACAAGTGTCTCCACCGTATCCGGCTGTGTGAGAGCCTCGATTGCTTTCTTTGTCTTTACTACCGGGATTGGACATGTATCCCCTATTGCATTTACTGTTATCATATTTATAATCCTCCCTATGTTATTTTAACTCGTCAGCCCTCAAAATGCAGCAGGGCATGCAGCCTGTCAGCAAATTTGCATAAGCTATGGCAGCTTAAAGTCAGTTCACATATATCGGCACATCTCGCCGCTTAACAAATCGTCCCACCTTCGCAGCAGGAAGCCCTGCGGCTTTAAGCTCATGCAAAAATGCATCTGCCTCAGTAGCTTTTACCGCAAACAGCAGTCCTCCGGAGGTCTGCGGATCGAAGAGCACCTCCTCCATTGAGAAAGGTATATTTTTTGCAAAGCACACCTTATCACCTACATGGTTTCTGTTGCGCTGCGCTGCTGCCGTGAGGAAAAACTCATCTGCGCATCGCAGTGCTCCGGTAATGACCGGTATGGAAATCGAGTCGATAAGTGCTGTTATATCATCATTTAACATCTCACTCAGATGTCCTAAAAAGCTAAAGCCCGTGACATCTGTGCATGCATGTATATCGAATGCATGACTGATTTCGGATGCTGCCTTATTCAGTGTGGTCATAGAGCTTACCGCATCCTCAATTGCACCTAACGGAGCTTCCCCGACACGGTTTGCGTTGCACACAAGCCCAACTCCGAGCTTCTTGGTCAGTATAAGCACATCTGACGGCTGCCCTGTATTGTTGCTGTAAATATGCTCCGGGTGGACCGTACCCATGACTGAAAGACCGTATTTTACATCACTGTCTGCTATAGAATGGCCGCCCGCAAGTGTGCCGCCCGCCTCTATCACCTTATCGGCTCCACCTTGCATTATTTTGCCGAGTATATTCAGGTCCATTTTCTCCGGGAAACAGACGATGTTCAATGCGGTCTTTACTGTGCCGCCCATCGCATAGATATCACTGAGCGCATTTGCGGCCGCTATCTGTCCAAACGTATATGGATCATCAACCATCGGTGGAAAAAAATCAAGCGTCTGGACTATCGCCGTGTCATCTGAAATTCTGTACACTGCCGCATCATCGCTGCTATCATATCCGACGAGCAGATTGCTGTCTTTTTCGCCCTTTGGCAACTTTGCTAAAACATGACTTAACAAATCCGGACCAAGCTTTGCAGTACAGCCACCGCCTTTGCAAAACACTATTTCCTGTGGCATGTTTGCTCCTTTCAATTGTTTAATACTGTTTATCTCAATGCCGCAATCTGCATAAGCGCTTCAGCGGCCTCATTTATCTCATCAACTGTATTATAATATGAAAATGAGAATCTCACCATACCCTGATTTTGTGTTCCAAAGAATTTATGCATCAGCGGTGCGCAGTGTATACCGCTCCTTGTTGCAATGCCATACTCATTCATAAGTATGTCTGACACCTCCGCCGAGTCCATATCAGCTATATTTACTGAAACAATCGCACAATGTGCTCCATTATCGGGCAGCATGTCGAAATCCCCATATATCCTGATTCCCGGGATTATCTTTATTTTCTTTAGAAAAGCCTTCATCAACATATACTCTTTAGCATATATGTTATCCACACCAATTTCTTCAATCGCCTTTATTCCTGCCAAAAGCCCTGCAATTCCCGGGCCATTTAAGGTACCGGCCTCAAGTCTTGTCGGAAGCTCCATAGGCTGGCTCTCAAGAAAGCTGAGCACGCCGGTGCCACCGCTTTTAACCGGCTTTATATCTGCTCTTTCTCCCACATAAAGTCCTCCGGTCCCCTGTGGACCCATCAGCCCCTTGTGCCCTGTGAAGCAGAGCACATCAATATTCATGTCTTTTACATTTATCGGAAGCACACCGGCTGTCTGCGATGCGTCAACTATAAATAAAAGGTCATGCTTTCGTGCGATTTGCCCTATTGACTTAATGTCCACCACATTGCCTGTGAGATTTGAAGCATGTGTGCAGACGATGGCTTTTGTTTCCGGACAAATTGCAGCCTCTATATCCCGCGGGGAAATTATCCCTCTTTTTATTTCTTCATCACTGCATGGCACAATATCCACGCACACTCCCCTCTCCCTTTGCATATAAAGAGGTCTGAGCACCGAATTGTGCTCGAGCTGTGTCGTAATCACATGCTCCCCCGGCTCAAGCAGTCCGTGGATTGCAATGTTGAGCGACTCAGTGGAATTTGCCGTAAAAACAAGTCTATCCGCATCCTCCCCGCCGAAAAATTCTGTAAGGCACATTCTGGCCTCATATATTTTCCTTGACGCATCAAGCGATGCATCCGACATTCCCCGACCTGAATTGCCGCAGTGCTTCATTGCATCAAGCACAGCATCATATACCGCATCCGGCTTTTTAATTGTTGTGGCAGCATTGTCCAGGTAAA